>JAEEGH010006907.1_pt1 | contig 27587 bp, 20 predicted proteins | sample 9134181 | NCBI WGS metagenome assembly JAEEGH01 (sample SAMN16246544, study PRJNA631951) | gut metagenome | biome: gut microbiome; feature: rumen; material: DP-attached | host: Bos | place: Iran: Karaj | collected 2018-10 | reverse complement strand
TGCGCAAGGGCTGCAACCCCGAAGACGTGTGCAAGGCCATCATGTATGCCATCGAGCAGACTGGAGAGACCGGGCAGGCCATCCCTGTGACAGGTGGCCAGGTTATGCTAGCGTAATATATGAAACAACTGGATATCAAATTGATGCATCCCGCCGAGCAGATCGCCATCATAATCGGCAGGATCTATCGGAGCGGGATGACCACCACATCCGGTGGCAATCTCTCCATCATGGATGACAACGGGGATCTTTGGATCACTCCAGCCGGAATCGACAAAGGATCCCTCACTCCTTCCGACATCATGTGCGTCAAAGCTGACGGCACGATTGTCGGCCCCCACAGGCCTTCTTCGGAATATCCCTTCCACAAGGCCATCTACAAGATGAACCCCAAGGCCAGGTCCGTGATCCATGCCCATCCTCCGGGACTCGTGACCTTCAGCGTGGTCCACAAGATTCCTGACACGAGTATAATCCCCCAAGCGAGAGCCGTCTGCGGTCCTGTCGGATTCGCTGAATATGCTCTCCCTGGAAGCGAGCTCCTCGGGAAGAAGATTGTCTCCGAGTTCCAGAAGAACCCGGACTACAAGGCGGTCATAATGGAAAACCATGGAGTCGTGCTGTTCGGAGAGGACATCGCCGACGCCTACCAGCGCTTTGAGACCCTTGAGCTTTGCGCCCGCACGATCCTTAACGCCAAGACCCTCGGTGAGCCCAAGTATTTGAGCGAAGAGCAGATAAACAAGCACGAGATGGCGGTCAACACCCCTTTCGAGCACTTCATGAATGTCTCTCATCCTTCTGACGAAAGGGCCATCCGCACCGAAATCTGCCAGATTGTCCGCAGGGCTTGCTCACAAGGTCTGATGTGCAGCTCGTACGGAACAGCCTCAGTCAGATGGAAAGGAAATGACTTCCTTATCACTCCGGCCAACGTGCAGCGCTGGGACATAGATCCTGAAGACATAGTCCAGGTCAAGGACGGTATGGTGGAGGCAGGAAAGATGGCAAGCCGTTCTGTGGCTCTCCATTACGAGATCTACCGCCGCAACCCTAAGGTCAATTCAATAATATTGACCCAGTCCCCCGCCCTTATGGGCTTCTGCACCACAGGTGTAAAGTTCGACGTTAGGACCATTCCGGAAAGTTGGATATTCCTTCAGGACATCCCCACTTTCCCTTTCGGAAGCCAGTACGACGAGCGTCTGTCCGACCTCGCTGACGAGTTCCGCGAGAGGCCTTTCGTGATGCTTGAAAACGACTCTGTCGTCGTCACAGGCGACAAACTCATCAACACCTTCGACCGCCTAGAGGTCGCTGATTTCAGCGCCCGCTCCCTGATTCTCGCTGCTCCTTTAGGCGACCTGAAGCCTATCACGGATGCCGAGATTGAAGACCTCAGGGTCGCATTCCACGTTGGAGAATAACTCGGAAATATAAAACAATGAGCGCCTTACGCCCTTTCGAAGCCATTGTCGCGGCATTTCTCGCGGCAATGGCTTTCTCGCAATCATGTTCAACCACAAAGCCTGAGAATCCAGGCACCGATGTCAAGACAACATTCCAGACCTCGAGCATCTGGAAGCCTACAATAGACACCCGCGCTGACGCGGCTATGGTCTACGGTACCGGCAAACCACTTGACGAGGACGGCCCGGACGGTGAATCCGCTGTCGAGAACAGGATCAGATCCTGGAGAGAGAGGGGTTACAGGGTTGACTTCATGACCGGAATAGCTTGGGGCGGATACGAGGATTACTTCATAGGAAAATGGGACGGGAAGCCGCATTTGGACGAGGGACAAAGGCAGGCGGACGGTGACACCATCTGGCATGGCAAAATGGTTCCGTATATTGTCCCGACGAAGAATTACCTTGAGTATTTCAAAGAGACCCAGGTCAAACGGGTCATCGATTCCGGAGTGGAAAGCCTCTATTTCGAGGAGCCGGAGTTCTGGAACAGAGGAGGCTATAGTGAGGCTTTCAAACGAGAGTGGGAAGAGTATTACGGTACTCCATGGCGTCCGCAAGACGAGTCTCCGGAGGCCACATATCTGTCCAACAAACTAAAATATCATCTCTACTACAGGGCTTTGGACGAGGTAACCGCTTTCGCCAAGGAATATGGAAGGAGCAAGGGTCTGGATATAAAATGTTACGTCCCTACACACTCGCTAATCAACTATTCCCAATGGGAGATCGTCAGCCCCGAGGCCAGCCTGGCCTCAATGCCGGGAGTGGACGGCTACATCGCCCAGGTCTGGACCGGGACGGCCAGGGTCCTCAACTATTTCAACGGGGTAAAAAGGCAGAGGACTTTTGAGACGGCATTCCTGGAATACGGCTGCATGGCCTCAATGACAGCTCCGACCGGTCGCATGGTCTGGTTCCTCACCGACCCGATCGAAGACGGGACACGGGATTGGGAGGATTACAGGAAGAACTACCACGCCACTTTCACCGCCCAACTGCTTCACCCCCAGATAGCCGATTTTGAGATTATGCCATGGCCGAAAAGGATTTATGAGCGCTTATATCCTAAGAGCGCCGGCAGCTCAGAGATGATACGGATTCCAGCGGACTACGCCACGATGATGCAGGTGATGGTCGGCAGTCTCGGAAATATACCAGCCTCAGAAGAGAAAGTCTCGGGTAGTCAAGGGATAAGCGTTTTGATGGGTAACTCATTGATGTTCCAGAGTTTCCCGACACATGAGGGATATGAGGATCCCTCCTTGAGCGATTTCTTCGGCATGGCGATGCCACTCCTAAAGAGAGGTATTCCAATCGGGATTACCCATATTGAGAACGTTGGATTCAAAAAGACTCTTGAGGATGTCAAGGTCTTGATCATGACCTATTCCAACATGAAACCTATGGATCCAGAGGCACATGGCCACTTGGCGTCTTGGGTCAAAAACGGAGGCCGGCTCATTTACGCCAGCAGCGACAACGACCCTTTCCAGACGGTACAAGAATGGTGGAATACCGGAGATCACCACTTCAAAGCGCCATCTGACCACTTGTTCTCCCTGATGGGAATCGAAGCTGGAGCGCCCGACGGCGTATATGCATGGGGAAAAGGCTCAGTCCAGATCATCCGCAAGGATCCAAAAGAATTCGTCCTGGTTCCAAGTTGCGACGGTGAGTTGCTGGAAGCGGTTAGGTCGATGTATTCTTTATCTGGAGATATATTACTGGAAAAGAACAACTTCCGGTTGAGCCGAGGACCTTACGAACTGGTTGCTGTCATGGACGAAAGCGTAAGTGAAGAACCTTTTGTCATGGAAGGCAAATTCATCGACTTGTACGACCCTGAGTTGCCTATCCTTACCAGAAAAGAGATATTCCCGGGACAACAGGGATATTACTACAATTTAGACAAAGCCCCGAAGGCACCCTCCGTGCTGGCTTCGGCGGACAGAGTCTATGAGGAAACCAGAAAAGCACGGACGTTCTCTTATCTATCAAAAGGGCCGGCAGAGACTATCAGCAATGGGAGGATTCTCCTGCCTTCAAAACCTGTCAGTGTCCTTATTGATGGATCTGAAACAATCGACCCCGCCCGATGGGACGAGGTCGGAAAAACATATCTTATCAGTTTCGACAACAACCCGGACGGTGTCAGAGTCGTCATCAAATGGTAGGTCAATAAGTCACGGACGCGGAGATCAGATAATTGTCCAAGCAGAAACAAGGCTTGAGATTCTCTCCCTTGACCTCTAATTTGAATTTTGAGTCTTTGAACGTAGGAATCTGCACAGAGTTCTTGGAAGCCTCCGACGATATATCCCATTCGGTCCACTCATTCAACATCTTGAGATCCGATCCGGTGTAATCCACAAGATATTTCTCAAAAGAGCCGACCAGGTTATCGTTGTTGTAGAACTCCACAACAAGTTTCAGATAATCACCGGGAGCAATTAGTCCCTCTTTAGCCAAACGGCTATTATACAATGAGTTGCATAGGCAAAGGCCTACTATTCTAGCATCTGCGGTCGTAAATTGGCCGAGATTCAAGGTGATGTCATAATCCGACATACTTGGACCGCGGAAGAATCCGGCATAGAAAAAACTGCCGCTGATTCCGGCGGACTTGTCAGCGGAAGTGAACATCGCGATATCATCCGGAGTCTCCGGTCCTCCCTTCAAGGCCGAGATTTTGAAACCACCTTTGTATCCTTGGTTCTCATCATCACATGAGGTTTTGAAATAAATCAACTGGTCATAGGATATCTGAGGAAGATACAACAGGCTGTCTTTAAAATGATCCGCGAAAGTGAACTCATCAAACTCAAAAGTGACACCTTGAGTGAATGAGGCGGATGATGGCTTGACTTCCGCACAAGAGGCCAGAGTTGCCATCACAGTCACGCAAAGTAAAAGCTTGGTCAAATATTTCATATTAAAACTAATTATAACAGATACACTGTCCTACAAAAAACACTCCACAGTTCCGACAAAAGCCGCGGGACCGGTAAGCCAGATGTCCCTCGCCTGGAAATCAGGCCCTTTGCCCTCAGGAATAAAGTCGACTGTCAAGTCAGCGATGGTGGCTTTGATGTCATACGTCACCCTGCCATTCTTGGTTGAATTGGCTTCAATCCCTTTGAAACACGCGGCCACCGCCGTAGCGACTATTCCGGTTCCGCAAGCTAAAGTCTCATCCTCGACACCTTTCTCGAAAGTTCTTACACAGAGGAGATTCTTCGCTTCGAGATTTTTCGCTTCGCTCAGAATGACAGGCTCGACGAAGTTGACATTTGTCCCCACAGGAGCGAAAGCGGGATCATTCCTCAAGGTCTTACCTTCCTCACGTACAGGATACTCTTCCAGACTCGGGACAAACTTTACAAGGTGACGAGTGCCTGTGTCCAGGAAGCAAGCCTTAAACTCCGGATAGAGCGTAACTCCGGACACGTCATTCATCTTCAGACGAATGGTCTTCGGATTGGAGCGGGATAGAATCACGGCAGTGTGAAGTCCGTCAGGAGCCTCGAACTCAACCGGGAACTTTCCGGAAACAACACCAAGGTCAGCGGCGAAAGCCACTATGCACCTCCCACCGTTACCGCACATCATCCCACCGCTTCCGTCAGGGTTGTAGAACACCATCCTGAAATCCTTCTTTTCACTCCTCTCAAGAAGCATGACTCCGTCAGCCCCAAAACCCGTGTGTCGATCACAAAGGCTTTTCACCTGCGAGGGTGTCAAGCTTAAACGACCGTCACGGTTATCCACCAACAAGAAGTCATTACCGGCTCCGTGATATTTGTAAAACTTTTGTAACATCTTATCTTAAAAGAGTTTCCAACTCAACAGAAGCATCCGTCTTACCATCCCTGTACTTGACTATCACCGGAGTGCTGACATGTATTCCGGCATCTTTCCCGGGACCTTTGAGGATGGGACGGCTTCCAGGGACAACCACAGCTCCAGGAGGAACGATAGTCTGGCCCGAGGCTGACTTGGGAACATATTCCCCGGTGGTGGCGTCATAAATTGGAGTCCCCTTGGTCAGGATAACTCCAGAACCTATGACGGCTCCCTCTCCGACGATCGTGCCCTCATAGATGCCGCAATTTCCGCCGATAAAGGCGTTATCCTCGACAATGACCGGAAGCGCTCCGGCGGGTTCCAGCACACCGCCGATCTGGGAAGCGGCTGAAATGTGGACGTTCTTTCCAATCTGGGCGCAGGAACCGACAAGGGCATGGGAATCCACCATGGTGCCGGAGTCGACATAAGCTCCGATATTGACATAGGAAGGAGGCATCATGATCACGGAAGGAGCGAGATAGGCTCCGGTGCGCACACTGCTCCCGCCAGGAACAATCCTGACCTTGTCTTCCAAAGAGAATTTCCTCAAAGGGAGAGTGTCCTTGTCGAAGAATGAATACTCCTCCTTGGACATGTCCACAAGCTTGCCGATCCTGAAACCTTCCAGGATGGCCTCCTTGACCCAAGCATTGACCTTCCAGCCTTCAGCAGTCTTTTCGGCCACCCTGACAGTTCCGGCCTCAAGGGCTTTGACAACTTCCTCGAAACTCATAGCTAAATACCTAATTCAGCGATCACTTTCCTCATCAAGTCGAAGGTGGAAGGCACCGCAGTAGTAAGAGGCAGGCGCATATCCGGCTCGCAAAGCCCGAGAATAGAGAGGGCGGCCTTCGCAGGCACCGGATTGCTCTCGACAAAGCAGGCGTCAAACAGCGGGAAGAGCTTATCATTTAGCACCTTAGCCTTAGCGAAATCTCCAGCTCCTTCGGCCTCCACAAACTCTACCATCAGTTCCGGGGCGACATTTGAAGCCACACTGATGACTCCCTCGCCACCATATCCCATGATATCGAAGGTCTGGTCATCGTTGCCGCTAAGCACCGCGAAGCCCTCGGGGCGAGTCTTCACGACAGTCTCGATCTGGTCGAGTTTGCCGGACGCCTCCTTGACAGCGATTATTCCCGGAATACCAGCTATCCTGACCGTGGTGTCAGCGGTCATGTTTGTACCAGTCCTTCCGGGCACATTATATGCCACGATAGGCTTGTCCGTAGCTTCCGCGATCACTTTGAAATATTCATAAAGGCCCTGCTTAGTAGGCTTATTGTAGTAAGGAACAACCACCAGCCAAGCGTCGGGACCGTAAGGCTCCAAAAGCCTGATATTCCGGATCGTGGCGACTGGGGAATTCGTTCCTACTCCAGCCACTATCGGCCTGTCCGGGCAAAGTTCCCTGGTGATCTTTAGAAGTTCTATCTTTTCGTCATCCTCGAGGCAAGGAGTCTCGGCGGTAGAGCCGAGGGGCACGAGGAAATGTATGCCCGCCTCAACCTGTCTGGTGACGAGCCTTCTGTAAGCCTCAAAATCGACCTTGCCGTTCTTGAACGGAGTCGCGAGAGCTGTTCCGCATCCTTTGAGTAACATCACTTTGAATCTTTGAAAAACAATTCTTTGAACTCATGTACACCTGAAAGGCCTTCTGTCATAAGAGCCGCCAAGACGGCCCCCTCAGCGAAACCTTTCCGGGAGAAAGCCTCATGGGTCAGGGTGAGCCTGTCATTCAGGCCCTCGAAACCCACGGTATGGATGCCGGCTAGCTCCCCGACCCGCACAGCGGCGGTGTCAGGGGTCTTGCCCATATTCTCCTCAACGACCCCAGCCAGGGATTTGGCGGTACCGCTAGGAGCGTCAAGTTTGTGGATATGGTGTTTCTCGACGATGTAGGGATCATAGCCTCCGGCCTGGCCGAGATACTTGGCCACCATGGCAACGGCGGCGGAAAGGACATTGACTCCCACAGAATAGTTCGATGAATATATCATCGGGGTGCCTTTAGCCTCGAAATAGCTTATCACTTCATCCTTTATGTCATTCCAGCCGGTGGTGCCGACCACGACGGCCTTGAAATTGTCCGCCAGGATCTTATAGTTGGCCCTGAAAGACTGCGGGAAGGTGAAATCGATGCAGACGCACTCCCTGGCGACCGATTTGTCAAAGGAAGCGATATCCTCGCTGGCGGCGACAAGCTCCACACCTCTCGCCGCGAGGGCAGCCTCAACCATGTGACCCATGCGGCCATAGCCGCTGATAACCACTTTCACCATATTTCTCAGCTCTTGAAAATGTAGTCGTGGAGGCTCTCGAGGGTGACCTGTACCCTGTCTGAGTCGATCACGAAGTTCTCACTCATCATGTTGGCGCTCACATTGGCCAGGTGGACCTTGCCGGAGACACTGATGACCTTGTCACCAAGACCCTCGAAACCGACGATATTGCGGCCGACTACAGAAATCAAGGCTTTGTCGCGGTAAACCGTGACCTCAGCCCACTTACCAATTTCTTCCAAGGCGTCCTGCAGTGTGTCCCTCTCCTCGGGAACCACAAGGTAAACCTCTGACTCAGTGGCTTTCGCGAGCACAACGGGAATCCTGCGGGGATAAAGAGCGGCGAAAACCTTTCCGAACATCCTTGTGACTCCGTCCAGCTTGGGCGAGGTCACTTTTATGAACAGTATCTCATCCTTGACGGCAACGGACTTGGGGCCATCCGGAGCCTGGTCTCCGCGGACCACAAGGGTTCCTTCGCAAGCCTGGTTGGTAGAATTGAGTACCCTGATGGGAATATTCTTTTTCCTCGCCGGTTCTATGGTGAGCGGGTGAAGTACCCTGGCGCCCATGGCGGCCATCTCAGCGGCCTCCTCATAGGAGATGACATCAATTTTCCGAGTGTTATGGACAACTCTCGGGTCGGCGGAACGTATTCCATCCACATCGGTCCAGATCTCGACTCTTTCGGCTCCCAGAGCCATTCCGAAGATGGCTGCCGAATAGTCTGAACCTTCAAAACCGAGAACCGAGGTCGCACCCTTCGGGGTCGCGGCGACGAAGCCCTGGGTCAAAACCAGGTCGGCACCCTTATACTCCAATCCTACAATCCTCTTTATGTTGGCCTCAGTAACCTCCATATCGGGACGGGCGTTGAGATAGTTGTCGTCAGTAGTGATCATCCTGCGGGCGTCAATCCAGTGGCAGGAGATGTCAGCGGCATTGAACGCGTAGGATATTATTGTCGAGGAAAGGAGCTCTCCAGTGGAGATGATCCTCGCTTCGCTCCTGGACGAGAGTTCGCCTATAAGGCATACTCCCCCGACGAAGGTCTCGAGATCGGCGATACGCTCCTCTACCTTTGCGAGGCACTCCTCTAGAAGGTCTGGCCTTGCGGCAAGCAGATTTTTGGCGAGATTGAAATGTCTCTCCCTCAGTTGTTTGAGAAGATCCTTGACATTGTCTTCACGTTGGGCTTCCGCTTCTTCAGCCAGAGTACAGAGCAGCCTGGTCACCCTGGCGAGAGCGGAGACGACCACAAGAGGTTTTTCTCTCAATCTTCCTTTCACGATCGAAATGACTCTCCCGATCGCCGCCTCGTCCTGGACGGACGTTCCTCCGAATTTGATAATGATCATTTTCCGATGTTTTAATTAAGTTCGTTATTTGTTATCGTTAACTGTCTTGTAAATCAAGATGTGTTGTTCCACCGCCTTTTTGAGGTCAGAGACCAGGACATATTCCTTGTCGGTGTGGGCGGTGAGGATCGAGCCGGGGCCGCAGATGGCTCTACGGGCGAATTTATCAAGTCTAGGAGCGTCGCTCCCGAAAGAAACAGGCTTGGATGGAATTCCCTCTATCTCAGAGAAATACCTCATCGGAGTGTCACCTCCAAAGGCTTGGATGACCGTGCCTCGGGGACTTGCTCCAAGAAGCTTGTTCTGAATGAGGTCATCAGTGGCGAATGTGGTACGGAAATATATCCTGAAACGGGTCTCGGGGCTGAGAATATTCTGTGGATTTGAACTCAGGAGATCGCCCACATTCCATGTGGTTGGTCCGAGGATGGGATCCGGAGGGAACTCGACCAGTTTCAAGGTATTCATCAAGTCCACAAATCTTTCCACGGCGCTGGCTCCATGCTCAGGATATCCTGAATGGCAGGCCTTTCCGGGAATCGTCACTTCAAAAGCCTTGGTCCCTTTGCTGGCGGAAGCGAGACAGTTATCGGTAGGCTCGCCCACCAGGACAAAATCGCCGCCGGGATTATTTTTCGTGTAAGCTTTGGCACCGTGTGACCCGGTCTCTTCTCCAGCTAGAAGGAGCAGGCCGAAATCCTTGTGGCCTTCCCTGCTGAGCTCGAGACAAGCGTTATACATCGAGAATATCTGTCCCTTCGCGTCGCAGCTTCCGCGCCCTTTGATGATAGTGTCGTCCGAGACGGCTTTCCGTCCGTCAGGCAGGAGGTCACCTTGTCTGACCAATTCCACGCTCGGCGGAATATACGGAGGTACCGTGTCCAGGTGGGTGCAGAACACGAAAGATGGATGCCCAGTCCCTGACCAATCCAGCAACAGGTTGACAGTCCCGTCCCCCACCTCGTACTCGAAGATTTCCGGAGCGGACAGCCGCTCCTTAAGGAAGCCGGCAAGCCGCCTTTCCTCCCCAGAAGTCGAAGGAATCCCTAGAATATCAAGGAATAAGCTTAAATCCATCACAAAAACCGCATAATCGTTCAAATATAATCAAAATTCTTCAATTTCCGGCATTCTAAATAAATGTGTATCTTCGCAATGAATGAAAAACGCTCAGATCATGGGATACAACACCAAACGATCATTCAAGGCCGCACCGTGGATAGCCTTGGCCTGCCTTGTGGTGCCAATGTTCGCATCGTACTTTTTCGACGACATGTTCAGCACCCTCTCACACCTGTTCGAGAATCCATCACTTTTGGAACTTGGCTGGAACTCTGCTGATTACGGCCTTTATACAAGCGGTTACTCTGTCCTCTGCGTGTTCGGAGGGCTAGTGATCTGCGGGATGCTCCTCGACAAATGGGGAGTAAGAATCACCGGATCTATATTCGTGGGAATGATGGCCGGAGGTGCCGCATTGGTCGCCTGGGCCATAACTTCCGGCCTCGCACCAAAGACATCCTTGAGAATCGCTTATATAGGTTGCATGTTGTTCGGACTGGGAAGCGAGATCGCCGGGGTTGCTGTAACCAGATCCATCGCCAAATGGTTCAAGGACGGTCCGATGGCTTTCGCGATGGGACTCCAACTGGCGATTGCCAGGCTCGGAACAGCCTTTGCTTTGGTCATGTCGCCCCGACTTGTGGCGGCTAAAGCTCCCGGGGAGGTCTATTCCTTGATGGAGACAGCCAGACCGGCTTTCCTTGGACTTGGATTGATGGCCGCCGGAATGATCCTGTGGGCCTTGTTCGTGGCTATGGACGCGAGATTTGACAGGAAAGACCCTTCTGTCGCTTCGCTCCCTCAGGATGACAGTAAAGAGGAACAATTCCGCTTCTCAGACGTGCTCGGACTGCTTAAAAACAAGCAGTTCATCATGATAGCACTGTTGTGCGTGTTTTTCTACAGCAGTATAATATCGTTCAAGAAATTCGCCAGCGCTATTCTGATTCCGAGATTCGAGGTGCCGGTCGAGGCAGCTAGCTGGATGGTCTCAATGCTCCCCTTCTCGACTGTTATATTCGCTCCCTTGTTCGGAATCATGGTAGACAAGATCGGCAAGGGAACCCGCTGGATGGTGGCCGGTGCGATACTGGCTCTCGTGGCTCATGTGCTGCTGGCATTCGCTCCCGCAGGAGTGCCCTTTTATGGATATATGTCGATGGTCTTCCTCGGGTTCGGATATTCCCTGGTGCCAGCCGCCATGTGGCCTTCCGTGCCAAAGTTAGTCCCCGCCAAGGTGCTTGGAACCGCCTATGCGTTAATCTATTGGATACAGAATCTCGGTCTCATGCTCTTTAAGATGTTCGCCGGGAATATCCTGGCGGACAGGGAAGCCGCCCCTGGCGCCGTAGCGGTCGAGATCATGTTCGTCACAGTTTGTGTCATAGCACTGCTCCTATCAATAGGACTGAGGCGCAGCTCGGCTAAAAAGCCCGAGCTACGCCTCGATGCCCCATCTGGAAAGTAGATGGCTACTCAGCTATATTCGGTTCTTCAAGACCGAGATGCTTCTTGCGATCCACGACCTTAAGATAAAGGCCGATCAACATCGCCGCTACTCCAAGGCAAGCCAACATCACAAGTGCCCAGGTATAATTCAGCTGATCTGGAGGAGTACCGGGGGCATTGGTGCTGGTGAGAACATTGCCGATCAAGATCGGGAAAAGCCAAAGTCCGATATTCTGAATCCAGAAAATCAGAGCATAAGCTGAACCTATGATCTTCTCATCCACGAGCTTGGGAACTGAAGGCCACAAGGCGGCTGGTACCAGGGAGAAACTGGCTCCAAGTACGAGGATCGTGACATAAGCGACTATAGTTCCGCCGACAGCGCTGCCCTTGAACAAAGGCAGGATGAAAGCGAATGTCAGATGGCAGAATACCAGAAGTATCGAACCGATGAGCAGCATCGAAGCGGCCTTGCCCTTGTGATCCACATAGTTGCCGAGGATAGGAGTGATGGCCACGGCAAGAAGCGGGAACACGGCGAATATCGTCTCGGCTGTGCCGCGTTTGAATCCCATCACGCAATATATCACCAGCGCCACTATGGCGGCTGCCATCAAACCGTATTTCAGTCCCTTGTTATTCTTTATGAAGTTGCTGGAGAAGGCGCAAACCGCGACCATGAGCATAATGATGTACTGGACGATAGTGACAGCCTCGCCTGCCCAGAATGAACCGGCGGCCGGTTCGGTCAAGGTCAGGTTGCACTGGAGCATATTGACCGCATATTTCTGGAACGGGAAAATCGCCGAGTAATATAGGACACAGAGAAGGGCGACAAGCCAGAAACCAAGGCTGGAAAGGATTTTTCCGATGTCCGAAACCTTGAATGGATCATCTTTCTCTTCCGCCTCACCGGTCTGGCTGTCAAGCTTCTTGTCCATGAAGAAATATGTGATGAACATGATCAAAGCGATGCAGAGCAGCACCACTCCGAAAGCGACGGAACGGCTGACATTGATCTGGCCTCCAAGCTTGGCGAAATAAGGCGAGAAAATCATACATGTGGCAACTCCCAAACGGGCGAGAGCCATCTCAGAACCCATCGCGAGCGCAGTCTCACGGCCTTTGAACCACTTGACAATTCCCCTGCTGACGGTGATTCCGGCCATCTCACAGCCGCAACCGAAGATCATGAATCCCAAGGCGGCAAGTTTGGCGGAAGCCGGCATATTCTGGTAGAACGGAAGGATGTCATCGATGAATCCGATTCCGGTGTGCCAGTTAAGATTACTAGTGAACCAACTCTCGAGACCGGAGCCAATGAATGACTCGCTGATGGCGTAGTACTTTATCGCGCCGCCCAGCAGCATGACAGCTCCTGAGAGCACCGCCGTGAAGCGGACGCCCATCTTGTCCAGAATGATTCCGGCGAATATCAGGAAGAACACAAATACGTTCAAGAACGTCTCAGCGCCCTCCATAGTACCGAAGGCCTTGGAATCCCATCCTCTTGTGGATTCCATCAAGTCCTTGATCGGTGAAAGGATATCCATGAAAATGTAGGCGCAGAACATGCCGAGGGCAAGCAGGAGGAGGGCTATCCACCTCATCGCCGCAGAATCCCTCAAAGTGGTTTTGACAGAAGTCTCAGACATAAATCATATTGTTTTAACGAGGACAAAATTAACACAAATCCTGCGAAAACAAGGTTTCCCCAGAATAAAATCGTACCTTTGCTTTCCAAGTTTCTGATGATGGACAAGATTCTCGACAGCATAAACTCCCCAGCGGACATCAAACAACTCGACATTTCCGGGCTTCGCACCCTTTGCGGAGAGATCCGTGAATACATTGTCCAATGCTGCTCTGAGAACCCCGGTCACCTGGCCTCGAGCCTTGGCTCCGTGGAGCTGATAGTCGGTCTCCACTATGTTTACGACACTCCATCCGACAAGTTGGTATTTGACGTAGGCCACCAGGCATATGCCCATAAGATATTGACCGGGCGCAAGGATGCGTTCAAAAAGAACCGCATGGCTGACGGACTCAGCGGTTTCCCAAACAGGGACGAGAGCCCCTACGACGCTTTCGGGGCCGGCCATGCCTCAACATCAATCTCCGCCGCCCTTGGCCTAGCCAAAGCCGCCAGACTCTCCGGCTCCAATGAGAAAGTGGTGGCGATGATAGGTGACGGAGCGATGACAGGAGGCCTCGCTCTCGAGGGCCTTAACAACGCGGGTGACAGCAAGGACGACATCCTTGTCCTCCTCAATGACAACGAGATGGCCATTGACGGCAATCGTGGCGCCCTCCACTCCTATTTGCTGAATTTCACGACGGATCCGGCTTACAACAAGCTCAAGAACCATGTATGGAACAAGCTGGGATCCAGCAGGTTCCGTAGCTGGGTCCAAAGAACGGTGAGGAAAACCAAAGCCGGTCTTGTAAACAAATCGGGAGGTGACCTGTTCGAGGCTTTCGGCTTCAGGTATTTCGGTCCTATTGACGGCAATGACATAGAAGAGGTAGTCCGCACTCTCCGCAGGCTCAAAGACATTAAAGGCCCTAAACTGCTCCATACTTGCACTGTGAAAGGAAAAGGCTACGAGCCGGCCGAGGCAGACCCTACCACCTGGCACGCACCCGGAAAATTCGAGCCGGCTACCGGAAAGAGATTGTCGGGACCTTACAAGGCTGACCGTTACCAGGATGTGTTCGGTGCGGTGCTCACGGAGCTTGCCAGGAAGGATCCGAAGGTTGTCGGAATCACTCCGGCAATGGCCACAGGTAGCGGTATGACCGCCTTCGCCGAGGAATTCCCGGACAGGTTCTTCGATGTGGGAATAGCTGAGGAACACGCCGTGACCTTCGCGGCTGGTCTTGCAGCTGGAGGAATGAAGCCTTACTGCTGTATCTATTCCACCTTCGCCCAGAGAGCTTACGACGAGATCATCCACGATGTCGCTCTGCAGCATCTTCCCGTGATTCTCTGCTTCGACAGGGCGGGATTGGTCGGAGAAGACGGTGCCACCCACCAGGGCGTGTTCGACCTCGCCGCTATGAGAAGCATCCCCAACACTGTGATCGCCGCGCCGAAAGATGAGAAGGAATTGAAAGACCTGCTGTACAAAGGTTTGGAGATAAAAGACGGCCCTTATATAATAAGGTATCCCAGAGGGCTCGGAGAAGGAACACGTTGGAAAGACCTCGAACCGTCCCAAATCAGTATCGGAAAGGGCGAGAAGCTTCTTGACGGATCTAAGGTCGCTGTGCTGGCTCTTGGTCCGTCGGTCAACAAGGCTTTGGAGGCCGCCGGACGAATCAAAGAAGATACCGGAATTTGCCCCACAGTCTACAATGTGCGGTTCCTAAAGCCGTTCGACAAAGAAATCTTGGACGGATTGTCAGCCTTCAAAGCCATCATCACCGTTGAGGACGGTGCCCTGATGGGCGGCTTGTTCAGCGAGGTCAGTGAATATGTATCCTCGCATGGATTGAAGTCAATTGTAAAAGGCCTTGGTGTCCCGGACAAATTCATCTCCCAGGCTCCCGTGAGGGAACAGAGAGAACTGTGTGGGCTTGACGCCGATAGTATCTATTCTTCTATTCTCGAACTGCTTAAAAATAATTGAAAAAGTTTTGGAGAATCGGATTTAATGCCTATCTTTGCAATCCCTTTGTCAAAGGGGGTCTTTGAAATAACGCCGAAATAGCTCAGTTGGCCAGAGCACGTGATTTGTAATCTCGGGGTCGTGGGTTCGAATCCCTCTTTCGGCTCTAGCCTTAACGAACTGTTTCAGAGAAACTTGGGGGGATCGCATAGCGGCAATTGCGGCGGACTGTAAATCCGCTCCTTCGGGTTCGGTGGTTCGAGTCCACCTCCCCCCACAACTGCGGAAGTAGCTCAGTTGGTAGAGCATCAGCCTTCCAAGCTGAGGGTCGCGAGTTCGAACCTCGTCTTCCGCTCCACAAAAGCCGGTGTAGCTCAGGGGTAGAGCGCATCCTTGGTAAGGATGAGGTCATGAGTTCAAATCCCATCACCGGCTCAATTTTTTGTGTAATAACTTTTATATTCATAATATTATGGCAAAAGAAACATTCCAAAGAACGAAACCGCATGTCAACATCGGTACAATTGGCCATGTTGACCACGGTAAAACGACCTTGACCGCCGCCATCACCAAGGTTCTCGCTGAGAGAGTCGCTGGTAATGCCGACAAGATCAAGACCTTCGATCAGATTGACAACGCCCCCGAGGAGAAGGAGCGTGGTATCACCATCAACTCGGCCCACGTCGAGTATGAGACCGCCAACCGCCACTATGCTCACGTAGACTGCCCCGGCCACGCTGACTACGTCAAGAACATGGTCACTGGTGCCGCCCAGATGGACGGAGCTATCCTGGTTGTCGCCTCCACTGATGGTCCTATGCCTCAGACCCGTGAGCACATCCTGCTCGCCCGTCAGGTTAACGTACCTAAGATCCTCGTTTTCATGAACAAGGTTGACCTTGTTGATGATCCTGAGATGCTCGACCTCGTCGAGATGGAGATTCGTGACCTCCTCGCTTTCTACCAGTTTGATGAGGATTGCCCCATCATCCGTGGTTCCGCTCTCGGCGCCCTCAACGGCGAGAAAGAGTGGGAAGACAAGGTCATGGAGCTCATGGACGCTGTCGATGAGTACATTCCGCTCCCTGAGCGTCTTGTTGACAAGCCCTTCCTTATGCCTATCGAGGACATCTTCTCCATCACCGGACGTGGAACCGTCGTTACTGGCCGTATCGAGGCTGGTACCATCCATGTCGGCGACCCTGTCGAGCTCGTCGGTTTCGATGATGAGCCTCGCAACACTGTCGTCACTGGTGTCGAGATGTTCCGCAAGCTCCTCGACCAGGGTGAGGCTGGTGACAACGTAGGTCTCCTCCTCCGTGGTATCGACAAGAAGGAAGTTAAGAGAGGTGAGGTCGTCGCCAAGCCGAAGTCCATCACTCCTCACACCGAGTTCAAGGCTCAGATCTACGTCCTGAAGAAGGACGAAGGCGGCCGCCACACTCCTTTCCACAACCACTATCGTCCGCAGTTCTTCATCCGTACGCTTGACGTTACCGGTGAGATCATGCTGCCCGAGGGTGTGGAGATGGTTATGCCTGGTGACAACGTCGAGATCACTGTCAAGCTTATCACTCCTGTCGCTATGAACGAAGGCCAGCAGTTCGCTATCCGCGAAGGTGGCCGTACCGTCGGCGCCGGCCAGGTGATCAAGATCGTTGAGTAATCTCAATGGAATCATGGTGGCGCACATGTCATTCTGAGCTTAGCAAAGAATACAGGCGCCACCTTTTAGGGGAATAGAACAAGGGTAGTTCAGCGGTCTCCAAAACCGTCGATGTGGGTTCGAATCCTGCTTCCCCTGCAAATATCAAAGGTTACGATTTGGTAATTGTTTAACAGACACCGCTGCCGCTTCCAACTAGTGGTGTCCATTAAATGCAAAGATGAGAAAGTTCATTAACTATTGCAAAGAGTCCTACGTAGAACTCACCAAGAAGGTCTCATGGCCGTCCTGGAACAAGCTGCAAAGCTCAGCTCTCCTGGTCATGGTCGTGACTGTGATCCTCGCTTTGGTGCTCTTCGTAATCGACTTCGCCTTCGAGCATCTCATGACAGCGATTTACACGTTGTAATTTTCGATTACCATGGGTGACATGAAATGGTATGTCCTTCGGACAGCAGGAAGCAAGGAAAAGAAGGCCGCTGAATATCTCAAAAAAGAGATAGAGCGGTTTAATCTTGGGGATCAAGTGGCTCAAGTACTTGTCCCGGTCAAGCGCGAGATTGTGACTAAGAACGGCAAGAGGAAGGTGGTCGAGAGACTGCTCTATCCTAGCTATGTCCTTATCCAGGCCGAGCTTAGCCCGGAACTCGAGTACATCATTCGCAACGACATCCCCGGGATGTCCGGTTTCCTCACTGAGAAGAGGACTAACGGTTCACTCACCGAAAGGGTCCCCGTCCCCATCAGGGACGAGGAGGCCCAATTTATCATTGGTAATCAGGATCAGAACGTTGACAATCCTGTCGAGACCGAGGTGAACTTCGAGATCGGCGAGTCGGTGAAAATCACCGACGGTCCGTTCAGCGGTTTCAGCGGAACGGTGGACGCCATCGAAGAGGACCGGAGCAAGCTCAAGGTAATAGTTGTGATTTTCGGCCGGAAAACCCAGCTGGAACTCAGCTTTACTCAAGTAACAAAAGAATAACAGACAATCATGGCAAAAGAAGTTACCGGATTTATCAAGCTCCAGATCAAAGCAGGAGCTGCGAATCCAGCACCTCCGGTAGGACCGGCACTCGGTTCCAAAGGCTTGAACATCATGGACTTCTGCAAGCAGTTCAATGCCGCTACGCAAGCTAGCGCCGGCAAGATCCTGCCTGTGGTAATCACCGTTTATTCGGACAAGTCCTTCTCGTTCGAAGTCAAGCAGCCGCCTGTGGCCATCTCCCTTAAGGAAGCCGCCAAGCTCCAGAAAGGATCTGGCGAGCCTAACCGTAGGAAGGTCGCTACTATCACCTGGGATCAGGTGCGGACTATCGCCGAAGGCAAGATGCCTGACCTTAACGCTTTCACCCTCGCTTCCGCGATGAAGATGGTCGCCGGAACCGCCAGGAGCATGGGCATCAAGGTCACCGGAGAATTTCCTGAGAACCTTTAAAATTTCACACGCGACATGAGTAGAATCACTAAAAATCAGAAGGCGGTCGCCCAGAAGTACGACTCCTCCAAACTTTACACTCTTGCCCAGGCATGTGAAATGCTGAAGGACATCACTTACACCAAGTTCGACTCCACAGTCGAGATCACCACGAACCTCGGTGTTGACCCTCGTAAGGCCAACCAGATGATCCGTGGCGTTGTCACCCTTCCTCACGGAACGGGTAAGACTGTCAGGGTCCTCGTGCTCTGTACTCCCGATAAGGAGAATGAGGCGAAGGAAGCCGGAGCCGATTACGTCGGACTTGACGAGTACGTCGAGAAGATCAAGGCCGGTTGGACCGATGTGGATGTCATCATCTGCACCCCTTCCGTCATGGCTAAGGTCGGAGCTCTCGGACGTATCCTCGGTCCCCGCGGCCTCATGCCGAACCCCAAGACCGGTACGGTCACCATGGAGGTCGGAAGTGCCGTCAAGGAGGTCAAGGCCGGTAAGATCGACTTCAAAGTCGACAAGACTGGTATTATCCACGCCGGTATTGGCAAGGTCTCGTTCACTCCTCAGCAGATCTGCGAGAACGCCACAGCGTTCATGAACGAGGTTCTTAAGCTCAAACCTCAGACTCTCAAGGGCACTTACATGAAGGGTGCGACCATTTGCACCACCATGAGCCCCGCTCTCAAAATAGATGTTAAGGCATTCACTAGCGGAAGCGCTGAATAAAAAGCATTCAAGTCATGAAAAAAGAACTCAAATCTCAGATTATTGAAAGCATCTCAGCGCAACTCCAGCAGTACCCCAATTTCTATCTCACGAACATTGAGGGGCTGAATGCTGAGAACACCGTCAAACTCCGCCGCGCCTGCTTCGACGAGGGTATCAAGCTCAACGTCGTGAAGAACACCCTGTTCGCCCATGTCATCAAAGGCATTGAGAACGAGGAGCTTCAGAACGTTCTCCCTCTTCTCGAAGGCAACACGGCCGTCATGTTCAGCGAATCTCCCAACGCCCCTGCCAAGCTCATCAAGAAGCTCCAGAAGGATCTCGGCGAGAAGCCGGAGCTCAAGGGCGCGTACGTCCAGGAGTGCGCTTTCATCGGAGCTGACAAGCTCGAGGAACTCTGCGCTATCAAGTCCAAGGAAGAGCTCATCGGAGACATCATCTCCCTCCTCCAGGCTCCTATGCGCAACGTCATTTCCGCTCTCCAGAATGGTGGCGGACAGACGATCGCCGGTCTTGTCAAGACTCTCTCGGAAAAAGAATAAGAATATTAACAATAAACAATTTAAAAATTATCAATTATGGCAGATGTAAAAGCACTTGCGGAAGAGTTGGTTAACCTCTCCGTGAAAGACGTTCAGGAACTCGCTAAGGTTCTTAAGGATGAGTATGGTATCGAGCCCGCCGCCGCCGCTGTCGCGGTCGCTGGACCCGCTGTTGCCGCCGAGGCCGCCCCGGCTGAGCAGACTGAATTCGACGTTGTCCTCACCTCCGCTGGCCAGGCCAAGCTGCAGGTCATCAAGGCTGTCAAGGAAGCCCTCGGTCTTGGACTGAAGGAAGCCAAGGATCTTGTTGACGGAGCTCCTGCGACTGTGAAGGAGAAGGTCTCCAAGGCGGAAGCTGAGCAACTGAAGGCTGCCCTCGAAGAGGCAGGCGCCGAAGTTGAGGTCAAATAAACAGCTTCCCGCTTGCGGGATAATCTTCAGGTTTAGAGCCTAGTGGGCTCTAAACCTTTTTGTCGTATAAAGTTTTTCTCCATTTCCTAAGGCAGAACATGTCAAAAAAGACTAACAACAAGCGAATAATGTTCGCTACTTCCAAGATTCTGGAATATCCTGACCTTCTGGAAGTTCAGCTGAAATCATTCAAGGATTTCTTCCAGTTGGAGACAACACCCGAGAACAGGAAGGACGAAGGTCTCTTCCAGGTGTTCCAGGAGATATTCCCGATCGAGGACACGAGGAACAATTACAAGCTCGAGTTCATCGACTACTTCATCGACCCTCCCCAGTACTCGATTGAAGAGTGCCTGGAGAGAGGACTCACCTATAATGTTCCTCTCAAGGCAAAACTCCGCCTTTCGTGCACTGATCCTGAGCACGAGGACTTCGACACAAGGGTCCAGGATGTGTATCTCGGCAACATCCCTTACATGACGCCTGCCGGCACATTCGTTATCAACGGATCAGAAAGAATTATCGTTTCGCAGCTCCACCGTTCCCCTGGTGTGTTCTTCGATCAGAGCATGCACGCCAACGGTACCAAGCTGTACTCTGCCAGGATAATCCCCTTCAAGGGTTCCTGGATTGAGTTCGCGACTGACATCAACAATGTCATGTACGCCTACATCGACCGCAAGAAGAAGTTGCCTGTGACAACCCTCCTCCGCGCGATCGGTTACAACTCCGACAAGGATATCATAGACATCTTCGGACTCGCCGACGAGATTGAGGCGACCCCTGAGGTTCTCGCTGAGAACAAGGGCCGCAAATTGGCCGCCAAGGTTCTCAAGACCTGGATGGAGGACTTTGAGGACGAGGACACCGGAGAGGTCATCCCCATCGAAAGGACAGTCGCCATTGTGGAGAGAGGCGAGGTCCTTGACGACGACACCATAGAGAAGATCGGCGACACCGATGTCAAGACCATCTTCTTGCAGAAGGATGAGGCCAACTCGAACGAGTACGCCATCATCTACAACACCCTCCAGAAGGATCCCACCAACACTGAGATCGAGGCTGTCAACTACATCTACAAACAGCTCCGTAACTCTGAACCGCCGGATGAGGCGACCGCCAGGGATGTCATCGAGAAGCTCTTCTTCTCAGAGAAAAGGTACGATCTGGGCATTGTGGGAAGGTTCCGCCTCAACAAGAAGCTCGGCCTTACCACCGATCCTGAGGTCAGGGTGCTGACCAACAACGACATCATCGAGATCATCAAGTATCTCATCGAGCTGATCAACTCAAAGGCCACGGTCGACGACATCGACCACCTCAGCAACAGGCGTGTTCGCACTGTCGGTGAGCAGCTTGCCAACCAGTTCAGCGTGGGTCTCTCCAGGATGGCCAGAACCATCAGGGAGAGGATGAACGTCCGCGACAGCGAGCAGTTCAACCCCATCGACCTGATCAACGCGAAGACCCTGTCTTCCGTCATCAACTCTTTCTTCGGGACCAGCCAGTTGTCCCAGTTCATGGATCAGACCAACCCCCTTGCGGAGATCACGCACAAGCGCCGTCTCTCAGCTCTCGGTCCGGGAGGTCTTTCCAGGGACAGGGCGGGATTCGAGGTCCGAGACGTCCACTACACCCATTATGGCCGCCTCTGCCCTATCGAGTCTCCTGAAGGCCCGAACATCGGACTTATCTCTTCCCTGTGCGTCTACGCCAGGATCAACCAGCTCGGTTTCATCGAGACTCCTTACCGCGAGGTAAAAGACGGAAAGGTCGACCTCACAGCAAAGGGATGGCATTACATGTCAGCCGAGGAGGAGGAGAACAAATATGTCTCCCTCGCCAAGGTCAAGATGGACGACAACGGCAACATCACCGACGATAGGATCCAGTGCCGTCTGGAAGCCGACTTCCCGGTGGTTTCCAAAGAAGAGGTGAACTATATGGACGTGGCCCCTAACCAGATGGCTTCAGTGGCCGCCTCCCTCATCCCGTTCCTCGAGCATGACGACGCCCACCGCGCCCTTATGGGAGCGAACATGATGCGTCAGGCCGTTCCGCTTCTCACCCCCGAGTCCCCTATCGTGGGAACCGGTCTGGAGGAGAGGGTCTGCCTCGACTCAAGGACCCAGTTCATCGCCGAGCGCAAAGGTGTCGTGACTTATGTCGACGCCAAGGAGATCAGGATCAAGTATTCCAGGACCGAGGACGAGAAGTTTGTCTCGTTCAGTCCTGAAGAGACTGTCTACAATCTCCCTATCTACCGCAGGACGAACCAGAGCACCGTCGTCACCCTCAAACCTATCGTCCGCAAGGGCGACAAGGTCGAGGCCGGACAGGTTCTGACCGAAGGCTACGCCACCCAGAATGGTGAGCTTGCCCTGGGTCGCAACCTTAAGGTAGCGTTCATGCCTTGGAAGGGTTACAACTATGAGGACGCTATCGTGCTTAGCGAGGAGATGGTCAAGTGGGATATTCTCACTTCCGTCCATGTCGACGAGTTCCTTACGGAAGTACGTGACACTAAGCGCGGTATGGAAGAGTTGACCTCTGACATCCCCAATGTCAGCGAGGACGCCACAAAGGATCTCGACAAGCAGGGAATCATCCGCATCGGAGCCCATGTCGAGCCGGGTGACATCATGGTCGGAAAGATCACCCCTAAGGGTGAGAGCGATCCTTCACCTGAGGAGAAGCTCCTCAAGGCCATCTTCGGTGACAAGGCCGGTGATGTCAAGGACGCTTCCCTTAAGGCTAACCCTTCACTCAGCGGAACCGTGATCAAGACCGCCCTCTACGCCAAGGCTTCCAAGGAAGGCAACCGCAGGAGCGCCCGCACGGACCAGAAGGCCCGTCTGGAGGTTCTCCAGGAGGATTTCGAGAAGAAGGCCAACAAGCTTTACGCTGACTTTATCCAGAGGCTTTCCGTGCTCGTCAAGGGCAAGAAGAGCGCTGGTATCAGCGACCTTTACGGTGTAGAGATCATCCCTAAGGGGAAGGAGATCACCGAGGAGAAGCTGAAGGGCATTGACTTCCAGAACATCAACTCCAGCAAGTGGACTTCCGACAAGAACACCAACACGATGATCCAGGACCTCATCAACAACTACTGCATCACCTTCAAAGTGTCTGAGGCAGAGTGCAAGAGGCAGATGGACAAGGTCAAGGTCGGCGATGAGCTCCCCAACGGAGTCATGCAGCTCGCCAAGGTCTACATCGCCAAGAAGAGGAAGATCACTGTTGGTGACAAGATGGCCGGTCGTCACGGAAACAAGGGTATCGTGGCGAAGATCGTCCGCCAGGAGGACATGCCGTTCCTTGAGGACGGAACTCCTGTGGACATCGTCCTGAACCCTCTGGGTGTGCCTTCACGTATGAACCTGGGACAGATCTACGAGACCGTGCTCGGTTGGGCCGGCTCGAGACTTGGCCTCAAGTTCAGCACCCCGATCTTCGACGGTGCCAGCATTAATGACATCTGTGACTACACCGATAAGGCCGGCGTGCCCAGGTACGGCAAGACCCGCCTCCGCGACGGAGGTACCGGAGACTGGTTCGACCAGCCCGCCACTGTCGGAGTGATCTACATGATCAAGCTCGGCCATATGGTCGACGATAAGATGCACGCACGTTCCATAGGTCCTTACTCCCTGATCACCCAGCAGCCGCTCGGTGGAAAGGCTCAGTTCGGAGGCCAGAGGTTCGGAGAAATGGAGGTCTGGGCCCTCGAGGCCTTCGGTGCCGCCAACGCTCTCCAGGAGATCCTCACTGTCAAGTCCGATGACGTGACAGGCCGTTCGAAGACATACGAGGCCATCGTCAAGGGTGACCCGATGCCGAACGCCGGTATTCCGGAATCCCTCAACGTACTCCTCCACGAGCTCCGCGGACTCGGTCTTAAGGTCACTTTGGATTAATCTCAGATAACCTATTCAAGAATATGCCTACTTTCAATAATAAAGAAAACAAGGTAAAGAGCAATTTCTCCAGGATCAGCATTTCCCTGGCCTCACCTGAGGATATCAGCGCGAGGTCATGCGGAGAGGTCTTAAAGCCGGAGACCGTCAATTACAGGACATACAAGCCTGAGAGGGACGGTCTGTTCTGCGAGAAGATCTTCGGGCCTACCAAGGACTACGAGTGCTACTGCGGGAAATACAAGAGGATCCGCTACCGCGGAATCGTCTGCGACAGGTGCGGTGTCGAAGTCACAGAGAAGAAGGTCCGCAGGGAAAGGATGGGACATATCTCCCTCACTGTCCCCGTGGCTCACATCTGGTACTTCAAGTCCGCTCCCAACAAGATTTCCGCGCTTCTCGGACTTCCTGCCAAGAAACTCGAATCCGTTATCTACTACGAGAAGTACATCGTCGTCAATCCTGGCCAGACCGGTATTGAGAAGATGGAGCTCCTCTCCGAGGATGAATATCTCGACCAGCTCGCCAAGTTCCCCGACAACAATAACTTGCCTGACGGGGATCCCGACAAGTTCGTGGCCAAGATGGGTGCCGAGGGCATCTATGACTTGCTGAAGCAGATCGATGTCGTCGAGCTCTCCAAGGAGCTGCGCCAGAGCATGTTCACTGAGACGTCCCAGCAGAGGAAGACTGAGATTCTGAAGAGGCTCAGCGTCGTCAAGTGGTTCCTCGAGTCGAAGGATATCAACCGTCCGGAATGGATGATCATGAAGGTCATCCCCGTCATTCCGCCGGATCTCCGTCCCCTCGTTCCCCTCGATGGCGGCCGTTTCGCCACCACCGACCTTAACGACCTGTACCGCAGGGTGATCATCAGGAACAACCGTCTGAAGAAGCTCATCGAGATCAAGGCTCCCGAGGTGATTCTCCGCAACGAGAAGCGTATGCTCCAGGAAGCTGTCGACTCACTGTTCGACAACTCCAAGAAGTCCAGCGCTGTCAAGAGCGAGACCAACAGGGCTCTCAAGTCCCTGTCCGACTCCCTCAAAGGCAAGCAGGGCCGCTTCCGCCAGAACCTCCTCGGAAAGCGTGTTGACTACTCAGCCCGTTCGGTTATCGTCGTCGGACCTGAGCTTAACATGCACGAGTGCGGTCTTCCTAAATTCATGGCCGCTGAGCTCTACAAGCCGTTCATCATCCGCAAGCTGATCGAGCGCGGAATAGTCAAGACTGTCAAGTCAGCGAAGAAGATCGTCGACAGGAAGGATCCCGTGATCTGGGATATCCTCGAGAACGTCATGAAGGGCCATCCGGTTCTCCTGAACCGTGCTCCGACCCTCCACAGGCTCGGTATCCAGGCCTTCCAGCCCAGGATGATCGAGGGCAAGGCCATCCAGCTTCACCCTCTGGCCTGTACCGCGTTCAACGCCGACTTCGATGGTGACCAGATGGCTGTCCACCTCCCGCTCGGCAACGCCGCCATCATGGAGGCCCAGCTGCTGATGCTCGGATCCCAGAACATCCTCAACCCGGCCAACGGAAGCCCTATCACCGTTCCTTCACAGGACATGGTTCTTGGTCTGTACTACATCACCAAGATCAGGCCCGGTGCCAAGGGCGAGGGAATGAACTTCTATGGTCCTGAGGAGGTCATCGTGGCCTACAATGAGAAGGCTATCGACATGCACGCCAAGATCGGCGTGAGGCTCCCTGTGGACAAGCAGGATCCTTCGAAGGGAGAGCACCTGGTACAGACGACTGCCGGAAGGATTATCGTCAACCAGTATGTTCCTGAGGAGGTTCCCTATGTCAACGAGGTTCTCGGAAAGAAGCCGTTGCGTAAGATCATCACCGAGGTCATCAAGAGCACCGGTGTGACCCGTACGGCCCAGTTCCTCGACGACATCAAGAACCTCGGTTACGACCAGGCTTTCCGCGCGGGAATATCCTTCAACCTCGGAGATGTCATCATCCCTCAGGAGAAGGCGAATCTCATCGAGCAGGGTTACAAGCAGGTCGAGGAAGTCAAGAACAACTACGCTATGGGTTTCATCACCAACAACGAGCGTTACAACAAGGTCATCGACCTCTGGACTTCCATCGACAACAGGCTTACCGGCATCGTGGAGAAGCAGATTTCCGCCGACCAGCAGGGCTTCAACCCTGTGTACATGATGCTGGATTCAGGAGCCCGTGGTTCCACACAGCAGATCAAGCAGCTCTGCGGCATGCGAGGCCTTATGGCCAAGCCGCAGAAGTCCGGAGCTTCCGGAGCCGAGATTATCGAGAACCCGATCATTTCCAACCTGAAGGAAGGAATGACGGTGCTCGAGTACTTCATCTCCACCCACGGAGCCCGTAAGGGTCTGGCCGATACCGCCCTCAAGACCGCTGACGCAGGTTACCTCACCCGCCGTCTTGTCGACGTCTCCCACGACGTCATCATCACGGAAGAGGACTGCGGCACCCTCAGGGGCCTTATCGCAACTGCGATCAAGAACAAGGACGAGATCGTCGAGTCCCTCGGCGAGCGCATCCTTGGCCGTACATCGGTCCACGATATCTTCAACCCTCTCACAGGAGAGCTCATCATCAAGGCCGGCGAAGAGATCCGCGAGGATACCGCCACCCTGATCGACTCCCTGCCGATCGAGCAGGTAGAGATCCGTTCCGTCCTCACCTGCGAGTCCCGCAAGGGTGTCTGCGCCAAGTGCTACGGACGAAACCTCGCTACCAGCCGCATGGTCGAGAAGGGTGAAGTCGTCGGAGTCATCGCTGCACAGTCCATCGGTGAGCCCGGTACACAGCTGACCCTGCGTACCTTCCACGTCGGAGGTACCGCTTCCAGCACTGCCGCAGATTCATCGATCGAGTCCAAGTACGACGGAAAGGTCGTATTCGAGGAGCTCAGGACCATCCAGAAGACCGCCGAAGACGGTTCGCTCCAGGATATCGTAGTCAGCCGTATGACCGAGGTCAGCATCATAGACGAGAATACCGGTATCACCTATTCACACTATGACGTGCCCTACGGCTCAAGGCTCTACTTCAAGGACGGCGACAGGATCAAGAAGGGCGACCTTCTCTGCGAATGGGATCCTTACAACGCCACGACCATCGTCGAGACGGCCGGTAAGGTCCAGTTCGACAACCTGATCGAAGGCGTCACGTTCCGCGAGGAGATATCCGACGAGTTCGCGATCAACAAGGACAAGGTCATCATCGAGTCCAAGGACAGGACCAGGAACCCGTCCATCATCATCCTTGATGAGAACGGCAACCAGGTCAGGCAGTACAACCTCCCTGTCGGCGCGCATATCATCCCGAACAACGGCGACACCGTCAACGTGGGTGACGTGATCATCAAGATCCCTCGCGCCATCGGTAAGTCAAGCGATATCACCGGAGGTCTCCCCAGGGTCACCGAACTCTTCGAGGCCAGGACTCCTTCCGCACCCGCTATCCTCTCTGAAATCAACGGAGAGGTGCTCATGGGCAAGGTCAAGAGGGGTAACCGTGAGATTATCGTCAAGAACAAGGCCGGTAACGAGAAGCACTATCTCGTACCTACCACCAAGCAGATCCTCGTTCAGGAGAACGACTATGTCAAGGCCGGCACCAAGCTGTCCGACGGCGGCACTTCTCCTACCGACATCCTCAATATCCTCGGACCTGTCAAGGCTCAGGATTACATCGTCAACGAGGTTCAGGCGGTTTACCGTCTGCAGGGTGTGAAGATCAACGACAAGCACTTCGAGATCATCGTACGCCAGATGATGCGCAAGGTCCAGATCACCGATCCGGGCG
>JAEEGH010006903.1_pt1 | contig 27595 bp, 26 predicted proteins | sample 9134181 | NCBI WGS metagenome assembly JAEEGH01 (sample SAMN16246544, study PRJNA631951) | gut metagenome | biome: gut microbiome; feature: rumen; material: DP-attached | host: Bos | place: Iran: Karaj | collected 2018-10 | reverse complement strand
CATCTTTCTCCTTCCTCAACTCTTCGATTTGCTGTTGCCAGCCGTCGAGCCACCAGCTCATGGCGGGTCCCACCGTGCCACGCATAGCGTTGTTGTGGAACGAATAAGCCAGCACCGGACGCACGCGGTCATCAGCTGCTACAATCACGAAACCTTTGTCTTCGGCCGGAGCGAAAATGTAAAATGCGTCCCAACAGATGTCAAGTCGGTACATGGGGGCGTTCAATTCCCCCACAGCCTTGTCGTGGTGAAGGTTCCAGAAAGTGCGGGCCACCTGCTCGGCGGTCTGGGGAGTCACCTCTGCGGCCTGTACCGCCAGCGGGAACACTGCGAGAAAAACAGCGGCGACCACACTTGTTCGAAACATCATTCTTTTCATGTTTGAATGTTTTAAGGTTTTTGAAAGCGGATAATATGGTCTATTATTATTCGTAGTGCGAAATTTTTTGCAAAAATAGAATAAAAACGACAAAATAGTACTCTTTATTGCGTTGCATCGGTGCTTGTCACGCTCCGTCAAGGGCAAGTGTTTGGTGGAATGGCGCAACAGCGTACGGTTATAATGTCCCTTCAGAGGCAAAACAATCAATCTCCTCCAATGCCCCCGTTTCCGAATCAATAATAAACCCTCGCACCACGATGTCCTTCGGCACAAGCGGGTGGGTGCGGATGGTTTCCACGGTCTTGCGGACGGAGGTCGGAGTGTCCTTGAAGCCCTCCAACCAGTGGTCAAGGTTGATGCCGCATTTGCGGATGGTGTCAAGCGTTTCGTCGGTCACACCGCGGGCAATCATCTCGTGGTGGAAATGGTCGTAGCTCATGTGGCAGGCACCGCAATGCGAGTGCGCCACCACCATGATTTCTTGCACGCCCAGCTCGTAGATGGCCACAATCAAACTGCGCATGGCTGAATCGAAGGCGGAGATTACCAGACCACCTGCATTTTTGATGATCTTTGCATCGCCATTCTTCAGTCCGAGCGCGGCAGGCAGCAGTTCCGTCAGCCGTGTGTCCATGCACGACAGCACCGCCAGTTTCTTGTCGGGGTACTTGTCGGTGATATACTTCTCGTAGCCCTTTTGCGCCACGAACGTCTTGTTGTATTCGATAATTTGGTCGATCATAATGCTTTAGAACAGAAAACGAAATGAATAGATACTCTTATTCCAACGAAATTGTACAGGCTGATTTCAAACACCTTTTTCTGACTTCACTGCACTCTTCGGCCATACTTTCTTTGCCCTTTTTTTAGACTTAAAATATCGACACCTTTATTTTCTCCACAATCTGGTCGAAGTATGGCTGCTTGATACGGCTGATTTTACGCACTACATCGCGTTCTATGTCTCCCATTATCAGCTGGCATTTCACATAGCTTTGTTTGCTTAATGGCTTTGTCAGCATCTCGTTGGAAAGGGTGAAACTGTATTGCGGATTATAATCTTTCGACGAAATCATGCACAAATAGATATAGCCCTCGTTCTCCTGCAGTTCATTATTTGAAATAATCAACGCTGGATGGGGCTTGAATGAACCATCTGGAAACATAAAATTGACCTCAACGACGTCACGCTGTTCGTATTTCATAGGATGTTAGATTTTGTTTTCGTTCAACCAGCGGGCCATATTATTTCTTGATGTGCATAGGAAAGCTTGTCGTTCCTCTTCCGCTGTCCACTCGCGCTCTTTCGCCTCTTCTTGAGACTGCGAAATGTGAAACACGTCCCCTAACGAGCGTATCAACGCCACAACACTCTGCGCCACCTTACTGCGCCCATCGTAAGTTATTGTTAATGTTGCCATATTTTATCTATTTTTATTCGGCAAAAATACTAAAATATTTTGAACAGCAAAATAGTGTTTTTATCGTTTGTTCAATCGTCTGACTGCTTATCAAGGATTACAATACAACCCGTGACTACGGGCAATTTTGCTGATGGTCTCTTCAGGCAAGCGGTGCTGTTCATTCGCTTGAAAACCTTTTCGCTTAACATGCTACTTTGATCTTGATGATTCTTGTCCTTCGTAAGTTTGTTTTTTCATATTGGTGGGGTTTCCCCTTGGATTACTTTATTCCACACGGCGATATTTAAATCTCCATCCAACATGTGTCGGTCCGTTATCTCCAAATTGACGGTACATTGTTTCGGGAAGACCTTGATCGTTATATTCATATTCCCATATTTCGGGACCTTCACTAAAGCGTGTCATATTGTTTTTCGAGAGGTTGCGAATATGTGCTGGATATGTAGTACCCATTTGAAAAATCGGTTCGTAGATAAAAGCATTGTCCATGTTAAAGTTTGGACGTGGTTTATTATCATATTCGAAATCCAAAGTACCGAAGTAAAACACCCCTGTTGGTTCGCCGACCAAATCTAATTCCGACGTGCGGTAACGTTCACGCACTACATTTCCGGCATCATCATATTCGAGGATGGCATATAATTCGTCACTGTAGGGTGAATAAATACTGTCAAGACGTCCATTATGGTAACCGTAGCAGGTAATATTGTCGCCATATTCCGTCCTTACTAGACGATTTTTATTGTCATAATAGAACAATATATCGGGATGCCATAAGTGGTCGTCGGGGGTAACTGTTTGTATTATTCTGCTTACGTGACCGTTCTGATACACAATGGAATCCACATACGTCGAATGTTTTACGCCAGGCCACTCCTCATACGTACAGTGGAGAGTCCTTTTAACAAGACGGTTGTTTTCGTCATATTCATACGTGGCCTCATAATGGTTGTTTTCATCGCTGTACCGGGTGATTTCCTCAACAATATATCCAGTGCGATTTGCGGGCAAGGGCCACTCCTGTTCTGGCACGTCAGGAGTTGGGTCTGGTGTCGGATTGTCGGGGGTACAAGCCGCAAAGGCGAGCATTGCCAAGCACATCATCAGCATCTTTTTCATAGCATTAATTATTGGTTTATAACTATATTAACGAAACATACTGTCATTTCTGTTTCTTTTTTAAGATTTCGACTGCAAAGATACACTTTTTCCAACGAGCAATCATCATTTCACTGCATTATTCCAACATTTATCCGATAATACTTCTTCCTGATCACCACCAATCGCACCAGCCAGATGACAAAGAAAGCATCGGACAGGATTTTGTAGAGCGGGGGCAGGGTGACGAACCACGAGACTACCCAGAGAACGAGGTCGATGTCGAAGAGGATGTTCCACAGCCGTTCGCGGTCGTGGAACTCGCAGAGAACGTCTCCTTCTTGCGGCACCTCCACCTGTGCGGTGGAAGAGACTGACAAATCGAGGCTTTTGCCGCTTTTGCCCAGCGGAATAAGCCCGCCAAACTGCACCTTTAGACTGTAGCTACCCGCCGGGATTTCAATGCGCAAGTCGTGGTCTTTCATCATTCCGACGTATAGTCCGTTGATGAAGACTGCATGCGGCAACTTCGGCTCGTACCAATGGCGGTTATGATGTATGGTGAGGGTGGGCACAATCTCCTTTTTCCAATTTGTCATAATTCAAGTCAATGCACCAGCATCGCTGGCGCAAAAATAGAAAAGTATCATTTACAAACTGTTTGTCAATCGTGTGGTGCATCGCCTCGGAGAGGTGTCACGCACGAACTGCAGGTCGCATCTCTCCGAGATGCTTACTCTGACTGTGCCTGTCTGTCACCACACTACGCGCTATCGCGCTTGTATGGTGTTAATTGTGCCTGTCTGCACGTCTCATGCCTCCGGCATGGTGCTGATGTCGATGCAAAGTACTTCTTAACGTGAAAGCACCCTCACGAGGGTGCTTTGTATTATCAGCAAATCTATTTCAGTCGTCGCCTCGGAGAGGCGATACGCACGCAGTGCAATTAACACCATACAAGCGTAGCGCAGTGTGGTGAAAACGGATGCGCACGCGCTATGAGCATCTCGGAGAGATGCGACTGACACAATAATCCGACCATCTCTCCGTTACTATCATACTATAAACAAAATAATAACAACTATAAAAAAAACTATAAATAAAATTATGAGTTACACACAGACATCCTATCACATCATCCTCCGCACACACTGCAGCATTCCCGCCATAGTCGAAGATCACGAGCGAGAGCTATACTCTTACATGCTTGGTTTCATCAACAACAAAGGAGCCCGTCTTTATCGTATCGGCGGTATGCCCGACCATGTGCATCTTTTCGTATCTCTGCCTGCGACCTTGGCAATGTCCAAGTTTGTCCAAGAGCTCAAAATCTCCACCAGCAAGTGGCTCAAGGCAAATCCTCATTTCCCGCTTTTCGACGGCTGGACGAAAGAGTACTCCGGCTTTTCATACAATCTTCGCGACAAAGACATGATAGTAGGGTATATCGCCAAGCAGAAGGAGCACCATCGTCACGTGACATTCGCCGAGGAGTACCGACAATTCCTCGTCGAGAACGGCGTTGAGATAAAGGAGGAGTATTTTCTCCAGAACTGATTATCGCATCTCTCCGAGATGCCTGCTCTGACCGCGCCCGTCCGCGTCACCACACTGCGCTTCGCTTGTATGGTGTTAATTGCGCCTGTCGGTGCGTCTCATGCCTCCGGCATGATGCCGTCGCCGATGTATAATATCCTACAAACTAATTTCCTTACACATTCTTTCAATCAACTCACCGTGCTGCGGGTACAGCTTCAGCAATTCGTCCTTCTTTGCCAACTCGAAGTTCTCGAAACGGAAGGCCGGACCGACGGCACATCCGACGAGGCAGAAACCGCATTTGGAAGGGATCTCGGCGGCAAACCACTGCTCCGGTTGGATGATCACCTGCATTTCGTTCTGCTCGGAAAGTTGATGGGTAGTCAGGGTTCCGTCTGGGTCGATTACATAGATGTTGAGCGGATCGCCCGCGTGAAAATACCAGATTTCCACCATATTGTGCAGACGATGGAACGCCGATATGTCGTTAGCGGTCAGCATGTAATAGATGGTGGAGATTGGCTTTTCGCCCGTTTCGTCGTTGCCATACAACTGGCGGTAATAACCCCCTTCCGGATGCGGAACGAGGCCCAGTTTTTGGATGTATTCCGTCGCGTCCATACTTATTTCAAATTAAGGTTTTCTCCCGCATTTACTTATCCGCACCTTCAATCGCAATTGTGCGTCTGTGGCAAAGGTCTTAGTCCTCCTTGACAATCGGATATAACTCCACGAATTCCCCTTGGTGACTCTTGCCATCATTCAGAAGCTCCGCGAATTTTTGTCCCACGGTGTCGATGTCGTGGAAGCCGGGGAGGCTCATGTTGTCGTTCAAGTCGGTGGTGGTGGGACCCGGATGCACCGAGAAGATCTCCACCGGAAGGTTGTTCTGCTGGAACTCCATAGCCATCACGCCCATCATGGCATTCTGTGCGGCTTTGCTCGTGACGTAGGCCAACGGATGCCAGTAGGGGCTGATTTCCGACGGCACGGTGACGTTGACGATGCGGCCGCTGTTTTTCGCCATCACGGGAATCATCAGCTTGGTCAGGGCGAAAGTGCCGATGAAGTTTACGTCAAGAGTCTCGCGGATGTCAGCCAATTCCGTGTGCTGGCTATCCACACTCATGTCGCCCGGGATGCCGGCATTGTTGATCAACAGCGAGAGCTCGGGATATTGCTCGTTCAGCTCGCGGGCGGCCTGCTCCACGCTGGCAAGGTCGGCCAGCTCGATGTGTACCCAGCCGGGCACTTCAACGCCTAATGCGGTCAGTTTACTAATCGCCTCTTCAGCGCGTACCTGATTCCTCGCTCCGACGATGATTCTCCAGCCGCTCAGTCCAAGATGTTTGGCAATACCAAATCCGATGCCTTTATTGGCACCCGTTATGAATGCAATTCTTTCCTTCATTGTTTTTGAATCGTTTGATAATTCAGCGAAGTTGCAGTTTCTGCTTAGACGTATGGGCTCAATAATGATTATCTGAGGCGATTGAAAGTAGTTGTCCAAATAAACGTGTATTCCGGCCCTGTTGACGTGTATCGCGTAATCAACTGATCTTCGTCAAGGGTCAGGACTTCTTCGTCGTAGTCTTTATAATCATAATCATCGTTTAGGTTACTTCTCCCATTAGTGAAATGAATTATCTTTTTGTCATCTGATAATTTCCAATCCCACGTCTCTACATAGTCACCCACATCAATGTAGTTGACCTCAGTGTATTGGGTCATTGTTCCGTTTTTTTTGAACTCTCTGATTTCCATTGTCAGGTTGGTAGGAGGTTCCTCAACGGTCCACACATCGTTGGGATCAGCATTGCTGATTCTTTCTCTAATGGCCGATTGATATTCCCATTTGCCGACAAGTCCATCTTTATCTTTGTCGTTACATGCGGGGAATAAGACTATCGTGCATATCGCCACAGCGAATAAAAATACTTTTTTCATCTTTCTGAAATTTTATGAACTGTCTTTAATTTTGACGTCACAGGATATCCCTAAGCCAATAGCTAACAGCCAACATCCTACATACTCTCCTTCAAAATCTCCGTAACATCCTCCGGCTTCAAATCCATATAGCCTGCAGGATAGCAGATGGTCCCTTTGGTGATGCCGGGAATCATCTCTTCGGTGGCACCGAGCTCGCTGATAGTCAGCGGCAGACCAATCTCCAACATCCAGCTCTTCAACGCCTCAAGACCAGCTTCGGCAATCTGCTCGTCGGTCTTGCCCTCAGGGCAGACATTCCAGACATTCTTGGCGAAACGCACAAACTTGGCCAGACCGGGCTTCATCGCCCGTTTGTAGTATGCCATGGAGACGGCAGCTAAGCAGAATCCGTGCGGGGCGTGCGTCCAAGCACCTACGCTATGACCGATCATGTGTACCATCCAGTCCTGTGTCTTGCCGCATTTGAGCAACGTGTTGAGTGCCCACGTGGCCGTCCACATGATGTTGGATCGGGCTTCGTAATCCTGCGGGTTCTTCACCGCCGTGCGCGAGGAGACGATGAGGCTGCGCATCAGCCCTTCGGAGAGGTAGTCGCTGGTGTTGTCGTCGAAATCGGAGAAATACTGCTCGAAAATATGGTTCATGATGTCGTAGATGCCCGCTTTCATCTGTTCGTCGGGTACCGTCATCGTGTATTTCGGGTTGAGGATGGAGAATTTCGGCATCAGACGGGCGTCGAACACGTGTCCTACCTTGAATTTATGTTCCGCATCGGTGATTACCGATCCGCCGTTCATCTCCGATCCGGTGCCCGCCATCGTGAGGATGCAGCCGATAGGCAGGATGCGCTGGTTGGCATCGGGGTGCTTGCCCTGCAGCCAGAATCTGTCCCAGTAGTCGCCGTCGTAAAACGCCGAAGCGGCCACGCCTTTGGAGTAGTCACAGACACTGCCGCCGCCGAGGGAGAGGATCATATCGACGTTGTGCTCGCGGGCAATCCTAACCCCCTCGTGCAGCTTCTCCAATGTGGGGTTGCTCATCACGCCCGGATTCTCCACGATGGTCTTGCCGGCCTCCTTCAGGATGGCCACCACCTCATCGTAGATGCCGTTTTTCTTCACGCTGCCGCTGCCGTAGTTCAGTAGCACAACAGGTCCGTAGTTTTTCAATTCGTCCTTGAGATAGTTCAAAGACTCATCACCAAAATAGAGTTTGGTGGGATTATGGTACGAGAAATTTCCTAACATATTCTATATATTTAAGTTTGCAAAAATAAGAAAAAAACAAGAATGAACGTCAGTCGCGGGTAAATATACCAGGGTTTACGCACCAACCTTTTTGGGACGAACTTGTGCGCTTGCCCTTTCCCTGCTGTCACATCCACTACAATTTCAAAGAAAAAGTGATTCTATTATTCGGAGAAAAGCATTACCTCTTCATACTCTCTTTTGAACCACGTGATCTGCCGCTTAGCATATCTCCTCGTGTGTGTCTTGATGTCCGTCACGGCCTGTTCTAATGTGCATTTGCCATCGAAATAGTCAAACAGTTCCTTGTAACCGACCGTGTTCAGCGGGTTGAGGTGACGGTAGGGCAGTAATGAGCGTGCCTCCTCCAATAACCCGTCCGCCATCATCTTATCGACCCGCCGGTTGATGCGGTCGAAGAGCTCCTCCCGAGGACGGTTGAGGTAGTACTTTTCGATATTGAAGTCTCTGGTTACCTGTTTTTTATGCAGATGTTCAGAATAGGGCTTTCCCGTCTGCAATGACACCTCCAAGGCCCGCATCATCCGTTTGGAATCGTTAGGGTTGATGGTAGCGGCGTATTCAGGATCCAAAAGTTGCAGCTGCGCGTGTAGTGCTTCCACTCCGTTGTTTTGGAACAGGTTGATGACGAACTGTCTCGTGCTCGGGTCGGGGTCGGGCATCTCATCCACCCCGTGGCACACCGCATCCAAATACTGTGGACTCCCGCCGGTCATGATGACCACGGGATATTTTTGGAACAGCTCCTTGAGCAGTTTGAGCACGTCCTGCTCGTATATATAAACATTGTAATAGTCATGGATGGAGAGCATCCCGACAAAAAAATGTTGCGCAGCGGACAGCTCCTCCTCGGTGGGGTAGGCTGTTCCGATGCGCATCTCTCTGTAAAATTGGCGCGAGTCGGCGGAAATGATAGGTACTTGCCAGCGTTGCGCCAACTCAATGGTGTAAGCGGTCTTGCCGACCCCGGTGGGACCGGTGAGGATGTAGAGTGTGGGACCGCTAAAATTCGGAGAACTCATTCAGGTCGGTGTAGTCCTCCTCGTTGTAACCGTCGTCGAAGCCGTCGTTGAATTCGTCGTCTTCCAGCTCGTCCAGCAGCAGCGATGCCTCATCGACCTCAGGTTGCGGGAGATCCTTTGCGGTGAGCCGCACGGGAAGGGAGCCCTTCTGGTAGGTGCAGCGCGGGAACTCCTCGGGCTTGTCCGTCTGGGCCACTTTCTGGAACTCGATGTAGAACGTCTTCGGGTCGATGAAGTCGTACTCGTAGAGGATGTGCTGGTGCGGATCGGTGATGAAATCCTTCAGGATGGCATCCTTCATGACGAATCTCGGCAGCCGCGATTTCGTGCTGAACGAATCTTCATCGTCATACTCCGGTTCCTCCGCCGTGTCCTCTTCCTCTGATGTGTCCATCAGCGTAATTTCCTTCTGCTTGTTCCATTTCTGGTCGCAGATGGAGAACGCGGCGAACTCGTTGCCCTGTAATCCAAGACATTGGTACAGGAACAGGTGGAAGTCCTCAAAATTGCTGTTCGCGAGCACATCCACGTCGCGCACGAAGTCCTCCACCTCGTCGTAAAACACCTTGAATTTGTAATAGTACATGATTTTAATGGTTATTTTAATGGTTATAGGTTATTGGTTATAGGTTATAGAAGCTGGTTATAGTTGTTGGAGAATAGTTATTGGTTATAGTTAAAGGCCAACAGCTAATAGCTATTCTGCCTCTTCCGGCTCCTCCATGTTATGATAGACGTTGGTGACGTCTTCGTCCTCGTTGATTTTGTCGAGCAGAAGGTTCACTTCGGCGCGTTGTTCGTCGGTGAGGGCTTTGAGTTCCTTCGGGATACGGTCGAATTTGAAACTCTTAATCTCGAATTTGTTGTCTTCCAGATATTTCTGGATGGGTCCGAAGGCCTTGTACTCGGCCATGATGATCACTTCCTCATCGTCGGCGTCAATTTCAGCATCGAAGTCCATCATCGCGAGTTCGAATTCTTCGATGTCGAGTTCAGGGGTGCGGGCGACGGTGAAGATGCTCTTGTGGTCGAACAGGAAATCCAGCATTCCGGAGGTTCCAAGGGAACCGCCGAACTTGTTGAAGTAGCTGCGGACGTTGGCGACGGTGCGCTGGTTGTTGTCTGTGGCGGCTTCAATGAGGATGGCGATACCGTGAGGTCCGCGTCCTTCATAAACCATTTCCTTGTAATCGGACATGTCTTTCTCGAAAGCACGTTTGATGGCGCGATCGATGTTGTCCTTCGGCATGTTCTCGTTTCTGGCCGTCTGGATGAGCAGACGCAGTTTGGAGTTTTGTTCGGGGTCGGGGCCGCCGGCTTTGGCTGCCATCGTGATTTCCTTGCCCAGACGGGTGAAAGTCTTGGCTAAATATGCGTTTCTCTTGAAAATTCTTGCCTTACGGTACTCAAAAGCTCTTCCCATTTTGTCTTGTTAATTTAAAGATGAATTTGTAAAAATGATTAGTCATAAAATAACGCCGCAAATATACAATTTTTTGAGATAGGCGTGAGATTTTTTTTGGCTTTTAGCCTTTGGCCTTTGGTAATGCTAATAGCTAACAGCCAATAGCTAATAGCTAATTCAGGTTCCAGCAGAGCGAGATGATGTCGCGCCAGGGGAGGTGCAGCTGTTCGGCGGTGGGTTGGTGGCAGAGGGTTCCGGCGTGACAGAGGATGGCCGACATGAGCTCGGGGGTGCGTTGCAGCGCGTAGGCGATGGAGGGCGCGTGCACGAGCGTGTCGATGAGTGGGAACAGGAAGTTAGAGAGTGCGATCTGGAAGCCCGCCTCAGACAAGGTCTCCTTGCGGATTTTGTCGATGACAGGAATCCCTTCGTCGTTTTGCAGCAAATCCAGACAAATCATGGTGATTTTTTTCTCGTTGACAGTCTGGATGTATTCCTGTGAAAGTTCAACGGGAGGGAGTGCGGAGAACAGAATTTGGTTCTCTTTCGTCTGTGCTATTTGGTCAAAGGTGAAGGCGTCGAATTTGAGGACGAGGTTGCTCAGCATGGCCAAATCGGCGTAGTGGTGGGTGAACTCCGCGCCGGCATCCGCGTAGTCGGCATCGGAGAAGGGGTTGTGGTTGGCGAAACCGAATTGCGCGAACACCTTGACATTCTGGTCCGTAAAGGTGCGCACGGCGTTCGGGGTGAGAAAGCCGCTGTCGGGATGCACGGTCTCGGGCTTGGCCAACGCGAGCGTAAGCTTGCGCGTGGGCGTTTCCACAGCTGCCTCCCATGCCTGGGTCTCCACGTGCGGTGTGTCTTGGAGGATAATGTATTCTGAACTCATAGATATAGGGTTTTAGTGTGAAATGTTCAATTCCGCAGGCAATAGTGATTTGTGAATTGTGATTAGTGAATAGTCATAGTTATAGTCATAGTCATTGTTCAGAAAGTGAATTTTCGGGTTTGGTCGTCAACACGTTCAATGGTTACAGGGGTGTATTCGCCGTGGAGGAGGGATTCCACCTTGTCGGTCCATTCGATGAAGCAGTAGTTGCCGCTGTAGAGGTAGTCCTGGAAGCCGATGCGGGTGGCGTCGTCGGGCTCGTCGATGCGATAGAAGTCAAAGTGGTAGAGTGGCTCGCCGTCGTGTGTCCAGTATTCGTTGACGATGGCGAAGGTGGGGGAGGTCATGTCGCTTTCCACACCGAGCTGCCGGCAAATTTCCTTGATGAGGGTGGTCTTGCCGGTGCCCATCTCGCCGAAAAAGCCGAACACACGTTCCTGAGGGTGCGCCTCCAAGAGTTTCTGTGCCACCTCGGGAAGTTGGGATTCATTTGCTACAATATTGTTATTCATATAGTTAAGGATAAATCATTTTTTGTTCCTTTAAGATTGGCAAACATACACAAAATTTGAATACACAACATTTCCTATCAGTCCCGCAGGCAGCGGACGGAGAATCCACGGCCCTGTTCTTCATAAGGGCTAAGGGTTGGATTCGACCCATTGCAGCTCACTCCGCAAGCATCACCATATACGTTGTCAGTCGATGTTGAGGTCCAGAAGTATGCCCATGTGCCAAAGCCCAGATGGCCATTGTTTCCTGCAAAATATTCACCTGGAAGAATGGTCCCTAAAAAGGATGAACTTCCGATTTGTTGTATGAGAGTGTTGAATCCGTTTTGGCTTGGGAGATGCCACCCTTCGGGACAGATACCTTGAACTCCGCTCGGTGTGCTGTTGCTGGAACTTGCGCCGCCCATTGCGGCAAGCCAATTGTAGAGCAGACCGTATTTGGAGACATTTGCCGTATCATTGTTTGGATAGTAATAGTAGGCGTTCATGAAACATGCGGTATAGTTGAAAGAGGTAGGGTGACTGAGCGAGGGCGCGTTGGTGAGGTTCGGGGCGTATGCGGTGGTACGAAGGTTCTCAGCTATCCAACACTGTTGCCCTATCTGAATCGTGTTATAGACGTTACCTTGGATGTCAGTTACAGGATTTCCGCAGGTGTATGCGGTGGAGAACTCCACTTCGTTACCATAGGCTGTTCCCGAACTGTTGGTGGCGTATGCCCGCACATAGTAGTGGAATCCCGTCGCCAAGCCGGTGAGCTGGACGGTGAAAGTGCCGAACCCCGTGCCGGTCAAGGTGCTGTCAATGCAGTGATTGTCGGCAATGGTCGGGTTATGCGAGGTACTCCAGCAGAAACCGCGTTCGGAGATGGCTGGCACGCCATTGTTGAGAACCTCACCGCTACATGTGGCCGAATAGAAATCAATGTTCGTAACGGTGTCCGTGATAAGTGTAGGGAGAGTGAGTGTGGTGAACGTCACCTCGTCACTGTAGCCCGTGCCGACACCGTTGGTGCCGTAAGCCCGCACGTGATAGGTGGTGCCGGGGGTGAGGCCGGTGAGTGGCAAAGTGTAGTAGCCGACACCCGTGGTGCTGGCAGCGATATGGTTGTCCGCAATGGTGGGATTGGGTTGGGTGCTCCAGCAGATACCTCGTTCGATTTGTGCTGAACCGTTGTCTTGAGTGACCCAACCCGTACACGAGGCGGATATGCTCGTGATGTCTGTGACGGGATTCACGATTACCGTGGGTACCCCCTTGGTGGTAAAAGATCGCACGGTTCCGTAAGCCGTGCCGTAGCTGTTGGTGGCGTAAGCCCGCACGCGGTAGGCGGTGCCGTGTTCCAGTCCGGTGATGTCGCTGCTGAACTCACCCGTGCCCACGCCGTCCACGGTGTGGCTGTCGGCGAGGGTCGGGGTGTTCGGGTAGGCGCACCAGCAGACGCCCCGTGCGGTGACTGGATCGCCGCCGTCTGAGGTGACGTTGCCACCGCAAGTGGTGAACGTGTCAACCATGTCCAAGATTTGTCCGGTAATGACAGTCGGGATATCTTTGGTGGTGAATGTCACCTGCGGGCCGTAGGCAGTGCCGATGGCGTTGGTGGCGTATGCCCGGGCGAAGTAAATGGTTCCGGGCGAGAGATTGGTGAGCACAGACACGAATGAGCCCGCTCCGCTGCCGTCGGAGGTATGTTCGTCGGCCACGGTGGGCGTGGCGGCGGAACTCCAGCATACGCCTCTTTCCGTCACGGGAAAGTCGCCTTCGTCAACCACGGTGCCCCCACAAAGGGCTGAAGTGTTGGTGATGCCGCTGGCGTCTGCCGTAGTCACGCTCGGGCGTACCGCATCAGGATTATACACGCAACGTACTGACATTCCAGAGGCCTTGTTGCCGTAGCTGTTGCGTTCTATATGACTTTGATCGTTCCGCAATGCTCTGTAATAGACGAAGTTGTCATTGTATGGGGTTGCTGTCCAGAAAAGGGCGGCAGTGCCCGCTTCCACCGAAATTCCGTATGCGGTGCCGGCAGGCAGCGCGGAAAAGTTTGTCAGGTTGTTTTGTGCGGGCGCGGCTCCGACAGCACAAGGCGTATCGGAAAAGTTCCACACTTCCGTGGCCGCTACAGCTTTTGCGACATTAGTGGGGTTGCCGCCACAGACACAGGTGTCGATTCCGCCGAGAAAGTCGGTAAGACGGGTCCAGTCCTCATCCGTGGGCAGCCGCCAGCCGGGAGGACAGACGGCGTTCGCTGCTTTCCAGTTGTAGAGATAGCCGTAGTTGTCGCCATTTTCAACATCAGGGAGATAATAGTGCATCACGTCCGCGTCAATGGCGGTGCTCTGCGCGATGGCGGTGCCGTCGGCAGTGTGGGTGGTGCGCAGGTTCTCCCGCATCCAGCACTGCTCCCCGATGGCCACCGTGGCATACACGTTGCCGTCGTGGTCAGTTGCGGAAGCGGCCTGAGGGCAAGGAGATATGGATATTACAGGGTTGGCAGGCAATACCATTCCAGCCCCGTCAAAAGCGAGCTCCCATTCGTCTAACCAACCGTTGTCAAGCCCCCATCCATCCACAATCATAAGACTCCATGTCCCGTTTAGCGGGCATCCGACGAGACTCGAAAAGGAACCGTCCGGATGGAAAACGTTAGTCATGTCGGTTACGTTGGTAGAGTCCATGACCGTTTGACCATAAACACTGACGATATTGTCGTTGTAATAGACGTAGTAGCCTGGATTGTAAACGTAGCCGTGTCGGGTGTTATAGGACCACACATAGTTCCAAGGGGTACCTATGGGATTGGTGGCGCTGTCGCATTTGTCGCTGGTATTGTCGGAATAACCCTTGATGCCAAAGTCATGACCACTGCTGGAAACCCATCCCGACCAACCCCATTCAGCAACGGGGATGTGAATTGAGCATTCAGAGGATGCACCGTTATTGTATTTTTTCAAAATAGAGGCATAACTGCCGTTGGGGCATTGCAAAGCAACCCAAAGGTCGCCCGCCCATGAGTGCTCCAGTTTGATGCGGACAAATCGGATGTCTTCCTCGCTCTGAATTATGCTTCCGGCCGGTTGATCTGTGATGTTGAGGTACGAGGTGAGCAGACAACCTTCGCCGCAATCCTGCCCGTCGGGAATGAACTTCTTCTGTGAATTGGTATAATTAGAATAAAGGTTGATCAAGTATTCGGCACCATAAAAGGTGGCGCTGTCAGTAGTGGCGTATGCTCTTGCGTAATAAGTCTGAGAGAGGTCAAGCCCTGCTATCGTGCTGAAAAAGACGCCAGTTCCTGTGCCGTCGAGGGTGCAGTTGTCGGCAATGGTGGGGTAATGTTCCGTGCCCCAACAGAACCCCCGTGCGGTTACGGGAATGTCGGACTGTACCGTCCCGTAAGCGTAGAAGGCATCGTTACCATTGAATATTATGGAGTCGGTGGTTACTCCGGTTTCGGCAGATGATGCTGGATTGAAGACTAGGAGAATTTCTTCGCTGTGGAACTGTTGTTGCGTGACCGTGACGCTCGTCATGGGTGTCCCGAGTATAAAAGCGTGACCGGTGAATTCCATCAGGTCGCCTGGCTGGAAGGCATGGGCGGAGGTGTTGCGGAGGCGCACTTCGACAGGACGGGGTGACGTTTCTGCGGCCTCGATGCGACTGACGCCTCCGTGGCCAGTGTTCACCATCTTCAGACTACGAACCCCAGAGGCCGTCCGTACGGTTAGAATGTAGGTTTGCGGCATGGTCAGCGAAATCTCGAAGTAATTGTCACCGGAAAGCAGTGTTCCGGAGTATTCCGCGTGCTGCCGCCCGTTGATGTCCGTCAAGGTCATCCGGACGTTTTCGGTTTCCACGGAAGAGATGTTCACCCGCGTGTGGCCGTCGAAGGGGTTGGGCATGACCTGCATTTCGCGCTCCTGCGGGTTTTGAGGCACACTGGTGCCCACCGGGAGCGTATAAACAGAGTCAGGGAAGACGATTGTCTCCGACCAGTTGCGCGACAGGTTTCGAATCTCCACGCTGGAGAGCTGCACGTAATCACCCAGCGAGTTAGCACCGGTGAACGTCAAGGTCACCTGCTCTTGCGCGAATGCCATTCCTCCGAATGCAAGACAGCACAGCAAGAGGAAAAATGTACGGGTTTTTGCTGTTGAGAGTTTGTGTGTTGTCCTCTTTTGCGCAGAACGGGCTGTATATGTGATCATTGTTTCGGTTTTTGTGGATTTGATTTGGCAAAGATATAAAAATTCTGATTATACGTTGGCAAATGAGATTGCTTTGTAAGACGTAGCGCTCAACGTCTCCGCATGTCATAGCGTGTTCCCCGCGTACCCGTATCGCTTCCGGTATTTGATTGTGAACAAAAACAGAAGATGAAATGTTAAAAGCCGAAGATCAATAATCCGCGATTGTCCAGAAAATTCCATTTTTTTCCATAAAAGATTTTGTTTTTGATGATATAAATACCAATAAATCATCTGTTATTGTTATTTTATTGATAATAAATAAGATAACAATATTGTCAACAGAAATGTGTAAACTACTTAATATCAGTTTTTTATTGTTTTTGTTGATTTCTGTTGATAACTTTTTTCCAATATTTTCCATATTGAAAATCAGTATGTTATAATTATTTTTTAACAACATAAGTTAAATAAGTGCAGGAATATGGAAATATGTTATAGAAAAATTATATTTTTGTCGCTCGAAATTGTGATAAAAAATGACAACCGAATACGGATATTGGGAAGTCTCGATTGAGAAGAGTGGACGGCTGAAGCTGCCCACGAATCTTCTGCGTGCGTTGCCCGAAGAGGAACGCAAGGCTTTCTATGTCACGCACGGTTTCGGTGAGTATATCTTGCTTTGGTCAGAGAAAGCGTACCGTGGGCAGATGGACTATTTGAACTCGCTGGACCGCAACCTGACCCGTGTCAAGCTGTATCGTAATGCGTTCCTTCGCAACACCGCCAAGCTGGAATGCGACGCGCAGCACCGCATTGTCATCCCGAAACCGCTAATGGAGATGTATGCCATTGAAAAAGAATTGGTTATGGTGATGGATAATGGTCAGATTGAAATGTGGAACAGCAAGAAATATCACGAGAAGTTTGATATGTTGCCTGAGGATTTCGAAAAACTCAACGAGGAGATGCACCTCGGTCATTATATGCCGGAAAAGGAGGGGCCCAATGGAATATCATAGCCCTGTCCTCCGTCAACTTTCTGTAGATTATTTGGTTGCCAATCCCGATGGAGTTTATGTGGATGTCACTTACGGTGGCGGCGGTCATTCGCGCACCATTATGGATAAATTGGGAAACGGTCGCCTTGTTGCCTTTGACCAAGATGCCGATGCTCAGTCGCAGTTGATTGACGACGAGCGGTTTACATTTGTCGCCTCGAATTTCAAGAATCTCGGTCGTTTTCTGAAATACCACCAAGCCTATCCCGTGGACGGCATTTTGGCCGATCTTGGTGTGTCCTCCCATCAGTTCGACACACCGGAGCGCGGTTTTTCATACCGTGAGGACGGCATTTTGGACATGCGGATGAACAACCAGTCTGGGAAATCGGCGCAAGATGTTGTTAACCAATACGATGAAAAAGCACTGAGCGACATCTTCTATCGTTATGGCGAACTCTCCGACGGACGCACATTGGCTCGCCGCATCCTCAAAGCCCGCGAGGAACAGCCTATTATCACCACGCAACAATTGGTAGAGGCATTAAGGCCGTCTCTGTTGCGCGGCAAGGAGAACAAGAGCCTTTCCAAAATTTTCCAGGCCATCCGCATCGAAGTGAACCAGGAAATGGCGGTGTTGGAATCTTTTCTGACACAGACGGTTGACGCGCTGAAAGTGGGCGGCAGATTGGTTGTCATCTCTTACCATTCCTTGGAAGATCGGATGGTGAAAAACTTCATGCGTTCTGGAAATCTGGAAGGCGAGGTGGAGAAGGACTTCTTCGGCAACCCGCAGACCCCGTTCAAGCTGATTACGCGAAAGGCGATTGTACCTGATACAGAAGAAATTAACAGTAACCCCCGTGCCCGCAGCGCGAAACTGCGCGTCGCGGAGAAAATAAACCCCGTCCATCATGGAAACAACATCTAAGAACAATACAGCCCCACAACCGGAAAAGACCAGGTTCGGTGAGTTTTTCTCCAATATTTTCGGTGGAGAGATACTGGTGAACAAGAAGATACGGCCGTGGTATTTCTATGTCTTCTTTTTACTCGTATTGGTGACCGTGCTGGTGATCAGTGAGCAAAGAATACGCATCAAAGAGAAAAAAATCATTGAGTTGGAGGACACCTACAAGGCTGAAATCAGCAAGTTGAAAGCTAATAACCAATTCATACCCTACGAAAAGAACAAGATTCTTATTCAAAAGATGCAAGAAAAGGGGTATGTCACGGACGAAAAACAATGTTTTACGGTGAAAGCGACACCGAAACCGGTAGAGAAACGCCGTTGGTTTGAAAGAAAGGAGCGGAAACATGAGAACAAATAGGAAACAAGAGGCCTCGTCCTCCACTTTGAGACGCATGTCCATCGTCTATCTGCTGATGGTGTTGGTGGGCGTGGCCTGCCTGATCAAGATTCTGTACCTTTCCATTGTGGAAAGAGCCATAGCCTCCGGCACATCCGACAAATGCGTCGATACGACTGTTCCCGGTTGGGAGGACAAGGTCACGGATGGCACTTACTGTTTCGTACGCGAGAACATGCTTCGTCCTGTCCGTGGTGAGATATATGACGATCACGGTCGCGTGTTGGTGGCCAACTTCACTGTTTTCGAGGTGGCGTTCGATGGGAAAGGCTTCACCCGCGAGTATGCCGACACACTGCAAAAGAATCCCAAAGCCTTTGATGAGATTTTCCGTCAGCTGGCGGACGATTTCTACTACCAGTTCAAAGACCGCTTCCCAAGATACAATGCCGAGTATTACTACAATTTCTTCACAAAGAATATCCAAAAGAAAAAATATGCCACCCTTTTCCCCGTGAAGGAATGGGACGAGAAGGTTTGGGTGATGGGAGTGGATACGTCATACATCAAGAATCGTCCCTATTTGTATAAATATGTACTCAACGAAGATGGCGATTCCATCCGGAAACGGATTATCAACACCCATTTCAACTATGTGCCTGCCAGTGTGCGCATCAACCCTTACGGGGAGATGGCGAAGCGTACGCTGGGTGTGGAGGCGCCGGACCGTCAATTCGGGTTGGAGCATGCGATGAACGACATTCTGGCCGGTGTGGATGGCAGCAAGAAGTACCTTGAACTTAACCATGCCAAGGTACCGTTGCGTGAGCGGATGGATCCAGAAGACGGCCATAACATACACACTACCATTAATTTGGAGATTCAGCACGCCGTGCATAACGAGATGTCGCGTAAACTGTCGGAGCTAAATGCTGAATGGGGCTGTGCCATCGTGATGGAGACCAAGACCGGCGAGATCAAAGCCATCACCAACCTTCGCCGCGCCGCCGCCGACGCCTCCTATTACACAGAAAGCATGGAATATGCCTTGGATGCCAAGGTGGAACCCGGCTCCACCTTCAAGTTGGCTTCTCTGCTGGCTTATCTTGAAAAAACGCCCAACGACACGATTGGCCGTTATCCAATTTACAATCACACTTTTGAATATCCTACCAAGTCTGGGAAAATCAAGCACTATACCAAGGTGGATTACAAATACACCTCCATTGATGTTCCTCCCATCGAGGTGTTCCAGCGTTCCTCCAATGTCGGTATGGCCAGCATGATTTTCGAGGCTTACGGCAAACGGGGATTCCCGCAGTATATGGCCCAGTTGAAGAAGATGGGACTGTTGGACACGATCCACAGTCAGTTGGGGGATCTAATGCCTGCCCGCATCAGGGATGGCGCCAACGATTTCAACACTTACTATGCCACCTGTTTCGGTGCCGGTTTCAACATCCCGATTATCCGTACCTTAATATATTACAACGCCATCGCCAATGGCGGCAAGATGATGGCTCCGCTTTTTGTACGTTATGTCACAGATATTTACGATACCATTCAGCGTTTCGAGCCGGAAGTGCTTATAGACTCCATCGCTTCTCCCTCAACGGTTCAAAAAGCCCGTCACTATTTGGAGCAGGTGGTGTGGGGCGACAACGGCACGGCGCGCAGGTTCCGGGACGAGAACTGCATGTTTGCCGGCAAGACGGGTACCCGCGACATTTGGGACGAGAGTATCGGCAATTACAGAAAGGACATCAATGCGGTCTCGTTCTGCGGCTATTTTCCGATGGACAAGCCGCAATATACCGTCATCGTCTATATCTACGGTGTGCCGCATCACAGTACGGTGGCCGCCGACGCTTTCGCCCGCATCGCCCGAAGCATCATGAATAGCTCCAACTACAGCGCGACCCGTAGTGCAGGCGATTACCCCTTCACCCCGCTGGCCCGCACCGCCCCTATCAGGAAAAAATATTTTAACACGTTGTTGAAAGGATTGGGCTATGATACAGTGGCTTACGACACACAATCTCCATATTTGCGCGTGGATGCTACCGACACGAACCGGCATGTGACCGTGACGGCATTGCCGGCAAACACTTACCAGAAAATGCCGGATGTGCGCGGCATGATGGCAGCTGACGCCGTCACCGAACTCATCCGTGCACGCTATAACCCGCAGATTATCGGAAAAGGTCGTGTCAAATCCCAGATTCTTGACGAAAAAACGCATACGGTGAAATTGTACCTTGACCCGTGATTGTCGGGCGTATGCGATACGCCCCTACCGAGCTTTCATCCCTGTCGGGATGTCAAGGAATAAACCATAACCATCTAACCATCTAACCTCTATAACCTCCTAACCTATAACCCCGCTTCAATAACCAATAACCCATAACCAATAACCATTCAAAAAAAGACAATGAAACCATTGAATATACTGTTGAAAGCGTTGCGCAGTTGCGAGCTGGCAGGAAGTCCTGAGATGGACATCACGGAAATCCTGTTCGATTCGCGGCGTGTAACTGAACAACCCAAAGGTTCCTCACAACTCTATGTGGCACAGCGAGGTACGCAGACCGATGGACACAAGTACATCGGTGCGGTGATTGCGCAAGGCTGCCGTGCGGTAGTATGCGAAACTCTTCCCGAAAAGTTGGACAAGGCGGTCTGTTACATCAAGGTTGCCGACAGCTCCGTGGCACTGGGGCAACTTGCCGATGCTTTCTACGACCATCCGAGCCGAAAGCTGAAACTGGTCGGCATCACCGGCACCAATGGCAAGACCACCACGGTGACGCTTCTGCACCGGTTGTTCATGTCCGCTGGACACCAAACGGGACTTCTCTCCACCATCGTCAACAAGATAGGCGACGAGGAAATACCCTCCACCCATACTACTCCCGATGCCGTGGAACTCAACCGCCTGCTAGCGCAGATGGTTGCTCGCAAGTGTGAATACTGTTTCATGGAGGTGAGCTCGCACGCGCTTTGCCAGCACCGTGTCTCTGGTTTGCGGTTCGCCGGTGCCATCTTCAGCAACATCACGCATGACCATCTGGACTTCCACAAAACCTTCGCCAATTATATTGCGGCGAAAAAGTCCTTCTTTGACAAACTCCCCAAATCAGCCTTCGCGCTCACCAACATAGATGACAAAAACGGGAAGGTGATGGTTCAGAACACCAAAGCGTCCATCCATACCTACAGTCTGCGCACAGCCGCTGATTTCAGGGGGATTGTGATGGAGAACGCCTTTTCTGGCTTGCACATGCGTATCAATAACAAGGAGGTCTATTTCAAACTATGCGGTAAGTTCAACGCATACAACCTGTTAGCTATCTACGGGGCTGCTGTTTTGTTGGGTATGGACGAGTACGAAGTGCTTACCAAAATGAGTGCGTTGGAAAGTGCGGCAGGGCGGTTTCAGATGCTGCGTGCTGAAAACGGTGGCACAGCCATTGTCGATTATGCACACACGCCTGACGCATTGGAGAACGTGTTGAAAACCATCCGCGACATTGTGGGCAAAGAGGCGGAAGTAATCACGGTGGTGGGCTGCGGCGGCGACCGCGATGCGCTGAAGCGTCCCGAAATGGCGGGAATCGCTTGCAAGTACAGTTCCAAGGTGTTTCTGACTTCCGACAATCCGCGTACCGAGGATCCCATGTCCATTCTGGACGATATGCAGAAGGGAGTACCCTCAAGCAAGTCGAAGCATGTGCTGGTCATTGAGAATCGGCACGAGGCCATCAAGACGGCGTGCATGATGCTGCCATCCGACGGTGTGTTGTTAGTGGCTGGGAAAGGTCATGAGAACTATCAGGAAATCAACCACGTCAAACATCATTTTGACGACACGGAAGAGATAAAGAATTTTTTTAACATCAAATAAGTCAGTAGATTATGTTGTATTATCTGTTTTCTTGGCTTCATAAAAGCGGTTATCACGGAACCCGTATTTTCCAATACATCTCGTTTCGTTCCGCGATGGCATTCGTACTGGCTTTGATCATTTCCGTCTTCATCGGGAAATATTTCATCCAATATTTGAAGAAAAAACAAATAGGGGAGAGCATTCGCGACCTCGGTCTGGCTGGTCAGAACGAAAAGGCCGGTACACCGACTATGGGTGGTCTCATTATCATCGCGGCCATTCTGATTCCTGCCTTGCTGTTATGCGACCTTAGCAACATCTACATCATCCTGATGTTGTTCACTACGGTTTGGTTGGGAGTGCTCGGTTTCTCAGATGATTACATCAAAGTTTTCAAAAAGAACAAGGATGGCCTTTCTCCGAGAAAGAAGCTGATCGGTCAGATTGTCCTTGGTATTTTTGTGGGTGCAACAATGTATTTCCACCCCGACGCGATGATCAGTGAGAAGAAGGTGCAGAAGCAGTCCCTGACAAAGGTGAGTTCCACTGAACTGTTGCAGTTGGAAAACCAAGAGAAAGCTCACACTCCCAAGTTGTTTGACGAGCCGCATCACTCATCAAAAACGACCATCCCCTTTGTGAAGAACCATGAGATGGATTATGCCGTGCTCACCCGCTGGATGGGGGATAAGACCGGAAAATGGTCGTTCCTGTTTTTCATCCCGATTATCGTGTTTATCATTGCGGCTGTGTCCAACGGGGCGAATCTCACCGACGGACTGGACGGGTTGGCGACTGGAACCACTGCAACCATCGCTGTGGGCATAGCTATCCTTGCATACGTTTCGGGTAATGTGATATTCGCCAACTATTTGAATATCATGTATATACCAGATATAGGAGAGCTGGTGATATTTATTTCCGCAGTGATAGGGGCCTGTATCGGATTCTATTGGTGGAACTGCTACCCCGCACAAGTGTTCATGGGCGACACGGGGAGCCTCACTCTTGGCGGTATTGTGGCCGTGTCGTGTATCATTATCCGCAAGGAGCTCCTTATCCCGATTTTGTGTGGAGTCTATTTGGCACAGTCCATTTCCGTCATCATGCAAGTTTCATACTTCAAATACACCAAAAAACGCTATGGTGAGGGCCGCCGCATCTTCCTGATGGCTCCGCTGCATCACCATTTCCAGAAAAAGGGGCTTCACGAGTCGAAAATCGTGCAACGATTCATTGTGGTCAGTATGATTCTCGCTGTGTTGGCCATTGTGACGTTAAAAGTCAGATGATGAGATGATGAGATGATGAGAGGATGAGATGATAAGATGAAAGACGATGAAACGATGAGACGATGATTAGATAATAAGAAGATAATTGGATAAATAAAAGTAAGTAGAATAATAAACCAAAACCATTATGCCGACTAAAAAAAATAATAGTTTCCGCTTGTTTGAACAAGCCAGGGAAACCGCGAACCCGCGTGTGGGTACGCTTTCCGAACAACTCATCAAATTACGCCAGCGCAATATTGCTGAATCATTAGCTGATTTCGAAGGGAATGCACATAAGCTGGAGCATGTCAAGAGCTTCTCGGGTGTGGATTTTGTGGACGATGCCCGCTCCACGACCGCCAATGCCGTCTGGTATTCGCTGCAATCCATGACGAAACCCACTGTCTGGATCACAAACATTGATACTCTCGAAGCCCTTACGGAAGACATTCTGTCTGAGGTTAAATCGAAAGTGAAAGAGGTGGTGTTGCAAGGGGTCTATAACATAGATGTTTACCAGAGATTGTCAGAGATGGGCGTTCCAGTGATGATGACCATGAGTATGGAAGATGCTGTGAATCATGCTTTCTACTCTTGTCAAAAAGGGGATATAATTCTGTATGCCCCTGGAATCCACGGAAACGGTCAGCAGACCTATCGTGAGCGTGGGGACAGATTCAAAGCGGCAGTCGCACAACTTTAATCGGCATGTCATGGAAACCAATATTGACGCCCCGAGGGTGCCCTTCTTGCAGAAAATCAAGCTGAAGACAGATAATATCATTCCCATTGTGGTGATATTTCTGACGGCTATTTCAATTGTTATGGTTTACAGTATGCGTGGCAACATAGTACTGCAGCATCTGAAACACTTGCTGTTCGGCTATGTTGGCATGTTTGTCCTTTATCATTTTGATTATCGCAAGCTGGGTGTGTTTGCCCCATTTTTCCTGTTTTTGGCCGCTGTCCTACTGATATTCACCATGTTGTCACAGGCTGTGCGTGGTGTTACCATCTTCGGACGAGATGTGCAGACGTTCTACTTTATCGGTTTCCTGATCATCTTCTACATTTCCAACTATATTGCACGTCAGTATCATAAGCATGGGGAACTGACCACTTCCAATGCGCGGTTTTTGTTTCTATTGTTAGGCGGCTTTTGTGTCGGCATCGCCACCATGAACATGTCCACAGCCATCATCTTGTTTATTACGGGCATTGTGATTTTCTTTGTCGGCGGGTTCAAGTTGAAAGAAATCTCCAGCATGATTGGGATCGTTGCGGCGATTCTCCTGCTGGCTGTCATTGTGGTAGCCAATCTGAGTGATGACAAAAAGGCGAAAATCGGACGTATGGCGACGTTTATCAACCGTTGGGAATACTACATCACCAAAGACAACACCGATGGATACGGGGATCAGATGATTCTGGCCCGATCTGCCATTGCCCGCTCCGGCTTCAATCCTGCAGGTCCTGGAAAAGGAGTCATCAAAAACCGTCTGCCCGAGAAAGAGACGGACTATGCGTTTGCGTCTCTGTTTGAGGAGACAGGCATCGTGGTCGGCGTGTTGGTGCTCCTGTCCTATCTCATTATCTTTTATCGAGCGCGGAAAATCGCCAAAGAGGCGACAGGCACTTTCGGGAGGCTACTGGCCTTCGGAATAGGTTTTTGGTTCACGTGCCAGGCATTGGTCCACATCGGGGTGAACTGCGAGCTGCTGCCCACCACCGGACAGACATTGCCGTTCATCAGCAGCGGTGGCGCCTCCTTGTTCGTCTCCGGCTGCGCCATGGGAATGCTCCTCAATATCGGGAGGGTCTCCTATCTGGAAAATCAGAAAGAGGATCCGTTTGAGATGCTGCGACGATAAGGCGATGAGGCGATGAGGCGATGAAACGATGAGGCGATGAAACGATGATGTCCGATGAAACGATGAAGGACGATGTAATGACAAGAGTATAGTCTGTTCACAATTCACTGCTCACTATTTACAAATCACTAATCACAAATCACTAATCACAAATCACTAATCACCAATCACAATACCCCAGCTTCAATAACCAATAACCTATAACCCATAACCATTACATAATGATTCAAATCAACAAACTGTCAGTCAATTTCACTGGAGACTTCCTCTTCAAGGATGTCTCGTTTGTGGCGGGTGACAAGGATCGTATCGGGCTTGTGGGGCACAACGGTGCTGGGAAATCGACGTTGTTGAAGATCATCCACCGCGACATTGAGCCGGCATCGGGCACGATGGTCATCACCTCCGGCCATAGGGTAGGGTACTTGCCGCAGGAACTCGCCGGAACATCCACGCTGTCCGTATGGGACGAGGCGGTTTCCGCATTTGAGGAGATACGGGTTATGGAACGCAAGATGAAGCATATCTCCAACGAGCTTGCCGAACGCACGGACTACGAATCCGAAGGATATGCCCAGCTGACCCAACAACTTTCTGACTTGAATGACAGATATAACCACCTCGGTGGCAATACGATAGAGGCTGAAACCGAGAAGGTGTTGGCAGGTATGGGATTTTTCCGCGAAGAGTTCCACCAGCCGATGTCCTCGTTCAGTAATGGCTGGCAGATGCGTGTCTGCCTTGCCAAAATTCTCCTCCAAAAGCCCGAAATCATTCTCCTTGACGAGCCCACCAACCACCTCGACATCGAATCCATCCAGTGGTTGGAGGATTACCTCGCCAATTACGACGGTTGCGTCATTCTCGTCTCCCACGACCGCGCATTCCTTGACCGAGTGACCAACCGTACAATTGAGATCACTTTAGGGAATATTCAGGATTACAAGTGCAGCTATTCCAAATACGTGGAACAACGCTTGGAACGCATTGAAAGCCAGCAGTCGGCGTATGAGAACCAACAGAAGGAAATTGCGCAGATTGAGCGATTCATAGAGCGGTTCCGTTATAAGGCCACCAAAGCTCGGCAAGTACAGAGCCGAATCAAGATGCTGGAGAAGATGGACCGTGTGGAGGTAGACGAATACGACAAAAGTTCCATATCGTTCAAGTTCCCGCCCGCGCCGCACTCGGGCCTAGTGGTGGTGGAGAGCAAGAACCTTTCGTTGGGTTATGACACCAAGCCGGGCGTACTCAAAGGTGTCGATTTCCGTCTTGAGCGTGGCGAGCGCGTGGCGTTCGTCGGCCGCAACGGTGAGGGCAAATCCACCATGGTGAAAGCCATCGTGGGTGCGCTGCCCCCTGAAAGCGGTGAATTACAGCTTGGTTATCAGGTGGTTGTGGGTTACTACGCTCAGAACCAAGCGCAACTGCTCAATCCCGAAAAGACCGTTTTCGAGACGATTGACGATGTGGCGGTGGGTGACATCCGGCCCAAAATCCGCACCATCCTCGGCAGCTTCCTCTTCGACACGGAAGACACCGAAAAGAAGGTGAAAGTGCTTTCCGGTGGTGAAAAAGCGCGTCTCGCGTTGGCAAAGCTGCTGTTATCCCCTTTCAACCTGCTCATCCTCGACGAGCCGACCAATCATCTCGACATGCCCTCCAAGGACGTGCTCAAAAACGCCCTGTTGCAGTACGAAGGCAGCCTGATCCTCGTTTCCCACGACCGTGACTTCCTGCAGGGGCTCACTTCCAAGGTCTATGAGTTCAAGAACCATCAGATGCACGCTTTCACCGGCGACGTCTATGATTTCCTCGCACAGCGAAAGATGGAGACGCTCAATGAGCTACAGAGCCGAACGGCGGCATCTGCCAGCGCATCTGGCGAGAAAATCTCCAGCAACAAGGAGCAGTGGGAACAGAAGAAACAGCGCGAGGCCGATGACCGTAAGAAAAAGAACCGGCTGCGCAAGTTAGAGGACGAATTGGAGTTGCTACAGCGGCTTCTGGCCGACACAGAGGAGCGGCTCGCCAATCCTGAGGGCAACGCTGAGGCCATCGCTTCCGGGGAACTCTACAAGGCATACGAGTCGATAAAGGCTCAAATTGAGGAGAAGGAGACAGAATGGTTGGAGTTGAGTGAATGAAATGGTGCGAATTGCTATGTGTTCGATAATTATGTACATTTGCAGCATCAATTTTTAACGACCCCGCCATGTCAGTTCTGATAAACAAATATGCATTCGCTAAAAAGGAAATCCTGAAAATCATTTCCGCCATCGCCGTATTGGCATTGGTCAGTGTGTTTTACTATTTCCATATTCGGAAAGAGGCGCTTCATGTTGCAGGTAAACGGGCAGAGGCCACCCTGAAGAACACCGAAATGATGATTCACATTCGTACAGGGAAGATCGAGACCGTTGTGAATTCCATAAAACCTATGGTGGAATACGCTATTGACGACCCTGATGCGATGTTCGACATTGCCCGTCACACTGTGGAATCCAGTTCCCGGATCATGGGCTCGGGCATTGCGTTCAAAGAGGGATACTATCCTGAAAAAGGTCGTTGGTTCGA
>JAEEGH010006902.1_pt1 | contig 27595 bp, 28 predicted proteins | sample 9134181 | NCBI WGS metagenome assembly JAEEGH01 (sample SAMN16246544, study PRJNA631951) | gut metagenome | biome: gut microbiome; feature: rumen; material: DP-attached | host: Bos | place: Iran: Karaj | collected 2018-10 | reverse complement strand
GGGCAACAGCATTATTGCGTACGACGAGAGCGCGAAAAAACTGTATCGTATCGACTTCTAAAAAAGTATAGGGCGGGTAGCACCTTTGTTGCCCGCCCTTAGTATTATGAAAGGAGTGCACCGATGAAAACAGCGGCGATGCTTTCTCTCATTTCGCTTTTTCTTCTCGGCGCTTTTTCGACTGCTTTCGCGGGCGGCGCGTCCCTCGACGGCGCGTGGAAACCCCGCGACTACGGCACGCGCATCGAGATCGACGGCAATCACATGTTGATTCTTTGGATGAACCGCCCCCAGCTGGAAACGACGTTCACCGTCACGGAAGAGGACGGGAAGACGGTGCTGCATCTCGAAAAGACGGGTCTCAGGGAGCGCGGGGATCAGAAGGACTACGCGCAGATCACGGGCCTTTGGGTCGAGGACGGCCAGATGCATTTTGTCAAGGTCTTCGACATCGCAGGGGAGAAGTCCGAGGTCCTTTCGCCGACGACAGAAAGCCGTTACGGAAATGTAACGGTGGTCACGGAGAAAGAACTGCCGCGCATCGAAGGCGTCTGGAAGACGAAGGACAGGATGGATTACACGCTGAAAATCGAGGGCGAAAAGATTTCCTGGCGGTTTGCGAAGTACGAATGGGAAGGCCCGGTGGAATTTGCCGTGATTCACGAGAACTGGGAAACCGACCCAGACAAGTTCAAAATCCGCCCCAAGAATCCCGCGGTGGACTATTTCAGGGGGTTCACGACCTTCGACTATCGGGACGGAAAGCTCCATACCGAGATCCCGGTATACGATGCGGAATCCCCGAAATTGGTGTTTGAGAAAGTGGAATAATAGTAAGGAGGGTTGCCAATGGATTTCAAGAAGAAGCTTTTGGGCGCGGCTTTGGCGGCGCTGCTCCTGGTGCCGCTGGCCGGGTGCGGCGGAGGCGGCGGGGCGTCTTCGGGCGGCAGCGGGAAATCGTCGGTGCAGGCGTCGCGCGGGACGCCGGACAAGGAGCCGGTGGACGCGGCCTGGCAGGAGGCGCTGAAGCGCAACGGCACGTTTTCCGAAGCGTTCCTGCGGCTCGGCGACATCATGCAGACCGAGCAGCCGAACCACCCCGACAACGTGAAGCTGCCGCGGGAACTGAAGCACGCCAGCTACGACAATCAGTACCACAACAAGAAATACCATTACCGCGACGGGGAAATGCAGAGCGCGAAAGGCCCCGTCGATATGAAGAAAGTTGCGGGCCGCTGGGTGCAGGTGCAGGAATATATCTATCCGGGCATGGGCATGCTGATCGGCCACATCGCCAACGGCTACCATTTAGTGCTGAAGGAGGACGGCACGGGCACCTTTGACAAGTACGGCGCCGTAGATGGCGACAACTACGTCAAGCCCGTCAAATGGAACGACAGGACGATCACGCTGACCTTTCCGCATGAGACGTCCGGCCATTACAGCCTCGAGGGAAACCGCCTGATCTACTGCCAGCAGATGCGCGGAAACATCGAAGAGGTTTACGTCTTCGAGCGCGAGAGCGACTTCATGGCGAAGTCGCCGCTGTCTCCGGGCATGGTGCTCCAGCTGGGCGGCTCGGTCAGCGACACGGCGTTCTCGTCCAACGCGATCATCGACGGCCCCGACCTCGGCAAGGAGCTTCCGGGACAGGTCTATCGCCTGAAGCAGTGGACCGAAGGCGGCAAGGTGACGAAGGCCGACGCGGGCGACCCGACGACGAACCCCGCCGATCATTTTATCGTGCTGGTGCCGACCGGCGAGCGCGGCGGCTACGGCTATGTCCGCAGCGGAGATACCGAGGACAAGTGGTTCTTCCCGCTGGGTGAAGACGACAAATACCGCAAGCAGAAGAAGGATATTGCTTTCGCATTCCTGCACGATATGTTCTTCTATTGGGACAATCGGGACGGCCTGACCGAGTACTGGTACATCGAGCGCCCCGGCTACGGCACGGAGATTAAGTACGGCCGCATCGAGGTAAGCGGCAGGACCGTGAAATGGTATCCGCGCTGGTTCGGCGGAATCAGGACGGACCTCTGCCTCGAATATGAGCTGGCCGAGGGCGAAAAGCCGCCCGTCAGCCATATCGCCGTCGGCCCCGCGAACAGCCGCAAGAGCTTCGGGATTCCCGAAGGGCCGCGCACGAAAGCGGGATTCTGGCGTCTCGACCGAATCCAGGGCTACAAGGATTTCGTGAAGACGCCGATGACGAAAGAGGAACGGGAGAAAGCGCCGAAAGGTCCGGCGGAGGCAGCCACCGTCGAGGCGCTGCAAAAGCTCATCGACGAGCGTTTCACTTACGGCGAGGACGCCCGCAAGTACGGCGTCGATCTATGGTATGTGCTGGAGCCGGACGGCACCGGCTACATGCGCGTATGGGACAAGTATTTCGATCTGGTCTGGAACGACAACGAGATTTACTACTATGACGTCTCGGGCCGTCATCTCCTGTCCATCGCCGTCGGTTCCTTCTACTTCGACCGGGGAGGCGCGGCCTTCGTTCGCCTCTTCAAGGACGAACAGAATCCGGTCCCGCCGAGACCGGCAGAATTGGGCGGAAAATGAGTGACAGAGTGAAGATTGAAGAGTGGAGTGTGGAGTGGTATCGCTTTTCATCCTCGTAATAACTTCACTCTTCACTCTCAACTCTCAACTCTCAGAAAGAAGGTACAGCGATTGAAAAACAATATACTGAAAATGTTTGCTGTCGCTTTGATAGTACTTTTTGCGACGGCCTCCGTCGCTTTCGCGCGGGAGCTTCCCGTTGGCGAATCCGTTTACGACATGGAAGAGCCGACCGGAGCGACCAGCGCGCCGATTTCGGTCTACTGCTATCGCTCGGCAAATTGGGCGCCGGGGCGGCCCATCGTGTTCGTGTTTCACGGCATGAACCGCAACGCCGGAGACTACCGCGAAAGCTGGGAAGGTTTCGCCGATACCGACGGGCTGCTGATCGTCTGCCCGGAGTTCACCGACGCGAAATATCCGGGCTCGCGCTATTACAACACGGGCAACATCATGGACAAGACCAACGGCAAAGGGAATCTGCAGCCTAAGGACGAGTGGGTGTTCCCGGTCGTCGATCGGGTGATCCGCGACGTGAAGACGCGCATGGGCGCTGAAAACAGCCCCGTCGCCGTCTTCGGCCACTCCGCCGGAGCCCAGATGGTCCACCGCTACGCGCTGTTCGGCGGCCCCACCGAAGCGAGTCTCATCATGCCCGCAAACGCAGGCTGGTACACGATGCCGGACGAGAACGTGCGCTTCCCTTACGGCTTGGATGGCGTACCGCTCTCCGATGAAGAACTGGCGGCGGCCTTCGCGAAACCCGTCGTAATCCTGCTCGGCGAGGCCGACACAAAGCGGACGGAAAACCTCCGTCAGACGCCGGAGGCTGACGCCCAAGGCATGAACCGCCTCGAGCGCGGCAAGAATTTCTTCGCGATAGCGCAGGAAAAAGCCGCCGAAATGGGTGTACCCTTCAACTGGCAGGCCGCCACGGTATCCGGCGTCGGCCACGACGGAGCGGCCATGGCCGACGCGGCTCTCGCAGTCATCGAGCAGTTGTTTTTGCAATAAAATACCCGACAGACGTTTTTACAGATTCCTTGATTTATCGGTATCCGGCGTATTTTCGCCGACATAAAATCAAAAAATATCTATTTTTCGCGGTAAAAAAGCATAAAAAACTCTTTACACAGCGTCAATTCGTGGTATAATGCAGATGAGGTGCAATTAACACGCTCCAATCAATAGAAAGAGGGGATTCTTTTGAAGAAAGCAGATTTCATCAAAGCCGTAGCAAAGAAAGCCGGTACTTCGCAGAAGGGTGCCGACGCCGTACTCACCGCCGCTCTCGCGACGATCCGCGATGCGCTGAAGAAAGGGGATACCGTTGCGTTCCTCAAGTTCGGCACGTTCAAGATTTCTAAGCGCGCCGCTCGCAAGGGCCGCAACCCGCAGACGGGCAAAGCGATCCAGATTCCCGCTTCGAAGCTCCCGGTCTTCAAGGCCAGCGCAGCTTTCAAGGAACTGGTCAACGGCAAGAAAGCCAAGAAGAAATAAGCAATATGAAACGAGCGCTCACCTGATGGTGGGCGCTTTTATTTTACGGCCGGCGTTATTGCACGCCGCTCCTTGGAACGTCACCATAATGACGCATCCCAAATTTCATACAAATAGATGAAAAAATCCCCTGTAGACTTTGTTTCACAAAGCTTACAGGGGAATCATTTTTGGTGCGCCCGGCGCGATTCGAACGCGCGACCCTCGGTTTAGAAGACCGATGCTCTATCCAGCTGAGCTACGGGTGCATTATGGTCGGAGCAACAGGATTTGAACCTGCGACCCCCTGCTCCCAAAGCAGGTGCTCTACCAAATTGAGCTATGCCCCGAAAATACGCAAAAGATACTCATATATTATAACGGCGCGCCCTATGACTGTCAATCGCCGCTTTCCGTTTTTCGCTGCTTCTCGACCATCTGCGCGAGCAGATCGACGGCGCCGCGTCCCATGCCCGTTTCCTTCGTCACATCTGCGGGGGACATGCCTTTTTCTAAAAGCTCCCGCGCCCGGAGCGCCGGGGAATCCGGCCTCGTCGCAACAGGCGGCGGGGTTGGCCCGGGCTCCGGTTCTTCATCCTCATCACTCGATGCATCGGACGAAATCTCGTCGTCCTCATCAACGGATTCCGGCTGCTCCTCCGATTCTTCCTCAGAATCGTCCGTCAGCTCCGCTTCCTCCGTTTCGGTCTCATCCTCCGCCGCAAAAGACGTTTCTTCCGCTTTCTCAACCTCCGCTTCGCTCGTCTCGGTCAGCGTGCTCTCTTGCTCTTCGTTTTCGTCCTCCCACTCGCCTTCTTCCTCGGCGTAGTCGTCCTCCTCGTCGCTCTTCGCCGCCGGCGCCTCTTCATCCGCCGCTTCGAGAATCCGCTCGTTCTCGTCCTGGTCCAAATCATTATACGCCGCTTCTGCCTCTTCGTCGGGATGCACCGGAAGATCGACCACGTCCGCCACGCTGGATGAAACGACGACTTCCGCTTCGGTTTTCGCAAGCTCTTCCAGCTGTTCCGGCGTGAAAATCGGTTCGTCTTCCTCTGGTTCTTCCGCGCGCGGCTCCGGCCTCGTTCCCATGCCCGATTCCACGATAGCCGCCGGCGTTTCCTCTACCATGATTTCGGCGGGCGCAGACTCCGGCCAGCGAACCGTGCGGGCTTCGCGGCGCGGCGCTTCCTCATATTTGTCCCATTCGTTTGCGGGCGCATACGTTTCCGCAGGGCGCTCGTTCCGCACATAGCCGTCGCCATAATCGCGGGCGCCATAGGCTTCCCCGTCATAATATGCAGGCCTCGGCCCCCGCGGCGCTCCGTAATTCCGTTCCACTGCATGCATGGACTCGGAAAGAGCATCTGCAAAACCTCCGCCCTCTTCCGCCGGATAGAGCTGCGCCCTTGCCGCAACATCTGCCCGCCGCACAGCCGATACTCCTCCGATTGGCTGCATGGAAAGCGGGGGCTGTATTCCCCGCGCCCGGTACTCGGCCAGGTCTCTCCACGACGAAGGACTCCGCCCCGCCGGACCGTAATCCGCCCCATACGAAGGCTCCCTCGGAGGATAATAGGAATTCTGGGCGGCGCGCATAGCCGCAATTTCCCGTTCCGCTTTTCTCTGCGCGTTTGCCTGTTCCTCGCGCACTGCCGCCAGCTGTTGTTCCAACGTCCGCGCGCGCTCGTCCGCCGCCGCCACCAAACCCTCGATCTGGTGAATCCGCGTATCCATCTGCGTGATGAGCGTATTCATCGTATGTTCCATCTGGAGCCTCATCTTGACGGAGGCCTCCTCGACTTCATCCGCCTTGCTGCCGGAGGAAAAACCGCTCCAAAGATCCCGCCGCAGGATGAATACGATCAATAGCCCTATGATGATCAGAAATCCCAAAATTTCCATCGCCATACTTGCTCCCCTGTATGCGCCGCCGCTTTTATACTCATCTTCGACTAAAAAATCTAAGATTTTTAACCGATACCCACATGGCACGCGAGATACGCCTGCGGCGCAAATGCCGTCTCATGCAATCACTGCCTGTGCCCTGCGGGTATAAGAAATCAAAGATTTCTAACAGTGATTAGTATCAACGCCGCAGTATCTATCATACAAAAAGAAACAGACGGAACCGCGCGACGCTCACAGGACGCGCCCTTGTCTCCCGTCTGCCGTTTTTTCTCTTCTTATAACGATATATCGATATTATGTCCGCGCAAGATGTCGATTGCCGGACGCTCTTCTTCCTCATTGCCCCGACGGTCGCGCCTTTGTCCGCCGGAGTAGCCGCCGCCACGGGACTGACGCTCCGGATCGTCTTTGACCCGTCCGTCCTCCGGATTGTCCTTCGTCTTGACGGTTTCCATCTTCGTCTTGACGTCCATCTGTTCGCGCATCATCGCGAGTTCCTGCTGCACGTTAGGCTGCTGATTCAGATTGTGTTGCACCTGTCCGGCGTCCGTCGTACGCGGTACAACCATTTGCAGGCTGATCGGATTGATATCCATCGCCATGTCTTTCTCCTCCCGAATTATACAGCATCAGTAGTACGGCCCTACGCGCACCTCGTCCTCTTCGACCTGGAACGTGCAGTGCTGTTCCTCCGCCTGTACATGCTTCACAATCGAATTGACAATCAATTTTTGTCCCGGGTACATCCGGTCGGCAACGCTAATTCTGCCGTTCCGCATATTTGCAAGCTGTTCTTCCAATTCCTTGATCGTCCGTTCCGCACGTTCCACCTGCCCCGCCAGCGGGAACTGCGAACGCGTAAGCTGGGCAATCTGCTCCGCGCGTTGCGGCGGAAGCTTCGACACGTCGATTTTACCCAATGTATTCAAAGCCTGCGTCAGCTGCTGCAATTTTTTCTTCGATTCCGAATACTCTTTGCAGGCCTCCTGATATTTTTTCTGGAGGCTCGGATTCACGCCAACCACGAGACGGGATGCGACCAACGCCTGATTGCCGATGATATTCGCCCGGATTTCCTCCCCGGCCGCCAAATATCCGCCCGTCACAAGGCCCCGCTTGCCTTCCACGACAATACGAACGCCCGCGCGAAGATCGGAATGAAGCACGACGTCCGCAATCAGGATCGCCCCGCCGGCCTCGATCGTCCCGTTTTCCACGAAAGCCGCCTGAACGTCCTCTTCCGCCGTAACTTTTCCCTTGCCGTCAATCCCGATGATGCCGCCCTTGACGAAGACGTTGAAACCTTCGACCGTTCCGCCGGTGACGGCGCCGTTGATGGTCACAGTTCCGGTCGCTTTGACGATGAATCCCTGCTGGACGTCTCCGCTGATATCCACAGCGCCGAGAAAATCAATATTTCCCGTACCGAAGCCTACGTCGCCCCTGATTTCCAGCCGCGGATCGATGCTGAATTTGTTGTTTGCCTCGACAATCTGCCCGTCCATTGTCGCGACGACAAAATTCTCATCCTGGATTTCCGTGTTTTTTCCTGCCGGAACCGGTTTCGGCTTGCCCGGTTTCGCCCTGAGAGTGTCGCCGAATATATTTGTCCCATCGACGCCCTGCGTATGCGGAACGCGTTCCGCCAAGACGTCGCCCTTCCTTGCGATGAGGAAGAGGTTCATATTTTTATAATCTACCTTGCCGAACTTGTCCTGCTTGAACTTCCCCTTGGATTCCGCGTCGAACTTCCGGACGATCACCGCGTCCTTGCCCGGTTCCGGCGCTTGTCCTTTTGCGATGACTGTCTGCGAGCCATGTTCCAACCCTCGCTCGATAGCGGTCTCGTCGATGCCGAAAATGATGCGGCGCTCAGCCAACGCATCCAGAATGTCTTGTTTTTTCGGGGGAACCATGCCCGGCTGCCGATCGATCTTCATCGTGACCGACATACGATCCTTGGAGACTTCGATTTGGAACGGCATGACGGCACGATTATCTACCACTTCCACTTCCGCGTCTGCTGTTGCTTCTGCAGCTTCCCCATCTTCCGCCGCTTTCGGCTCGTCCGGTTTTTTATTCTCCGAAGGACCCACAGAGGCCTCATACTGCTTGGCCAGAAGAACCGGCGTGCCTTCCGCCGCCCGGACGGCGCGAGCCAGTTCAGCCATATCATAATCTATAACGCCGTATTCTTTCAAAATCTGCCGCATATCCGAAAGTTCAAAGGCAATGCCGCCGTCGTCCGCCGGGTACACCGTGAGATACACGCCGTCCGGCTTGAACTCAAACAGATATCCGGCCTCCTGGCCGCCGACTTCCGCGCTTTTCAGTTTTTCCGCCATGTGCATCCCCCTTTGCGCTTCAGTCGATCAGGTTTGCCTTCTCCCGCGCCAAATATCCCCGCAATCTGAAGATTGCTTTTGTATGAAGCTGGCACACGCGCGCTTCCGAAATTCCAAGCACCAAACTGATTTCTTTCATCGTCAGCTCTTCATGGTAATACAGCGCCACGACCTGCCGCTCTCTCTCCGGCAGCCGTTCGATGGCCTTTGCGAGCATTTGCTGACGTTCCCGCTTTTCTACGGTTTCCTGGGGAGACGGCACGGCGTTCGTCGTAGTCTCCGCCCGCATATAATCGTCGAGCGGGATAACCGTCGCGACGTTGATTTCCGTCACGACCTTGCCCAATTCTTCGACGCTGATTCCCATCGCCCCGGCGATTTCCTCATCCGTCGCGCTCCGCCCTAATTTCCCTTCCAGATCGCCCACGCATTGCTCGTACAAGCGTATCTTCTGCCGAACGGCAATAGGAATCCAATCCTTCGAGCGAAGATAATCCAATATGGCGCCCCTGATGCGGACGCCTGCGTACGTTTCAAATTTATTCTGTCTTTTAAGGTCGTATCTGTCGACCGCATCCATGAGTCCGAAAAAACCGCTGCTGATCAAATCGTCCCGATCGATATGCGGCGGCAGGCTGATGGCGATACGCCCCGCGATGACGTTGACCAGCGGCAGATAATTCTCCACCAGCCGATCCCGAATCGCCTTCGTAGGTTTCTTTGCGTATTCTTTCCAAAGGGACTCGCTTTCTTCTTCACTGAATTTCAGTTCCATTGAAAGCCGCTCCCCCTTTCCCATCCATTGCAACCGGCCTCGTCAGCCGCTTATGAGTCTCCCTCTTCCGGTACTTCGAGACTTTCCAGATTATCCGCCGTCATCGGCGCAAACACAGGAGGTTCCTCTTTCTCTTCCTCCTCCGTTTCTTCCGGCGAGAACGCGTCATCCAACACGGCGTTCTCTATTCCGTCCATGCCCTCGCCGGACGTCTGCGTTTCTTCCGTCTGCTCTTGCGGGCCCTCTTCTTCCTGCCCTGCCGTGGCGTCCTGTTCCGCCTCTTCGGCGGCCTCTCCCGCCGAATTATCCGCTCTCTCCTCGGGCGGCGCCGCTTCTTCTGCGGCTTCCGTGTTTTCCGCTTCTTCCGGAGCATTTTCGCCCTCTTGCGGCATAAGTTCCTGAAGCTCGCCTGGCTCTGCTTCTTCCTCTCCCTCTTCTTTCGCGGGTTCCGCCGCTTCCTCCTCGGGCTGCTCCGGCTCTTCCGCCTCGCTCAGCCATTCCATCTGCAACTGTTCTTCATGTTTAGAAATGAAAAGCGGAATTCCCACATGGTCGAGCCAATACAGCACGCCTCCCATAAAAATGCCCGACACACAGAATCCTACGATCGCGCGTAAAAAAACGACGCTAAGCATACGATCCGAAAAAATCCCCGTAATCACGATAATGGAAGCCGCGATCACCGCCGTCACCAAAGAGATTCCAAGCTTGAATCCGCCGTCGTCCATATATTTGCGATAGGCTTCCATCAAGCGCTCTTTCAACTGCGCGCGTCTCCGCTCCCATTTTGTTTTTTCGGCTTCAGCCACAGCCAAAGACTGCTCGTCGGTTCTGGACAACGTTTCCATCGTTGCCCCACTCAGACCGTGGGCAGCGTCTTCTTCCGATTCCGTTTCTTCCGGCGAGGCATCTTCTTCCTGTGAAGCCTCGTCCCCCGGCGGGCCTGAAATCTCGACCTCAGCGGCCGCTTCCATTCCCGGCTCCGGCTGCTCCTCGGGCTCGGACGCGACTTCCGTTTCCTCCGGCACGGCGGCTTCCGCCGTCTCGTCCGGCACCTCTATACGCTCCTCCGCCACTTAAATGTCCTTCTCGCCTTTTACCATTGTCTTCACGGTGTAAACGCCGTTTTCCAAATTGATCTGCACCGTGCGGCCGTAATTCTCACCCGTATCTTCCGCCAAAAGGCGTATTCCCATATCTTTCAGGATTGCCTTGACCGTATCCGCGTTCCGCTGGCCCACTTTCATGATATCCGTAGCCTTCGCAAACGCGAACATCTGCGCTCCGCCCGCCATTTTCGCGACGAGACGGGTTTTGGAAGCCCCGAGGGCCAAAACGTCCTTCAACATGAGCGGCATTCCCGTATCCGCGAATTTCGCCGGATTTTCAATGCTCTTTGACTGTCTGCTGTCCGGCAGCATGATATGGAGAAGGCCGCCGACCTTTGCCGTTGGATCATACAGCGATACCCCGATGCAGGAACCAAGGCCATAGCTGATGAGAATTGAGGGCGCACGACCGACCTTATAGTCAGCCATGCCGACCTTGATCAGTTCTGCCATTTTATCCCACTCCCACCGCCGTCAGTATCGTATCGAGGGAACCCGGATCCGGCACAAGGAAGAAATGTCCCTTGATCCCATCCTCGTCTGCCTGGAATTCCGTCTCAATGACGAGCGCATGATCGCCCATCTGTCCGAGCTGTATGAGCACAACGGAAAGAATCGCTCCCGCCATGTCCATCGCCAACGCTGGGATTGACGGCAGCAGAGAAAGCTTCGTCAGATTGAAAAGCGCGTTCAGATATGCGCCTGCAAGAATATTGCCGATTTCCATCAGCGCAGATTCATCCATGAAATCAAGGGTTTTCGTGTCCCCGCGCTGCTTGCCTAAAATCATGTCCACAAGATAAAACGCGCTCTCCTGCGGCAGCAGGAAAAGGATATTACTGGGAGCCGCGCCGTAGACCCGCAGGAACACGCCGGCCACCATTACGTCCGGCCCTCCCACAAGATCCGGCACCTCCGTCAGCGGAACAATAGAAACCTCCGGCACGTTCATATCAATCCTGTGGTTGATAATCTGAGACAAAGCCGTCGCAGAATTACCCGCACCCACGTTGCCAATTTCCCGCAGGGCGTCCAACTGAGTCGGAGTCAACTCTAAGATATCATCTGACACTGCCATAGTTGCTCCTCGCTTTCATCATTTGATTTCGTCTGCAAGCCCTATGATGGCTTCAAGATTCAGCAGGATAATCAGCCGATCCTCTTCCACCTTGCCGACGCCCGTAATAAAGCGGCTGTTTTCGTTATCGACTGCCTTCGCCGCATCGATGTGTTCGCCGTTCAGCGTGATAACGCCCGTCACCGCGTCGACGATCATGCCGACTTCCAGATCGTCCTCCCGAACGACGACGATACGCGTGTCGTCCGTGTATTCCATATCTTGCAGGCCAAGGCGCTTTTTCAGATCAATAACCGGAAGCACCGAGCCGCGCAAATTGATAACGCCCTTGATGAAATCCGAAGCGAACGGCACCCGCGTGATGTCCGTCAACCCCTTGATTTCCTTAACGTTCAGTATATTAAAGCCGTATTCCTCTTTGCGCAGCTTAAACGCCACGACCTGGACTTCGCCTTCCACCACATTCATCAATTCTGCTTTTGCCATCGTTAATTCCCCCTTCCGCTCACATCAACGCGCTGACGTCGAGAATCATCGCTACACGACCGTCGCCGAGAACCGTCGCGCCGGAGATGACCTTGAGTCCCGCGAGGAGCTTGCCCAGCGTCTTGATGACGATTTCCTGCTGGCCGATCAGGTTGTCGACCACAATACCCGCCTTGCGCTCGCCGATATGAACGACGACGACGAAAATGTCAGCATTTTCCGTCTCATGCACACGCGGTACATTGAGGGTATCGCCGAGGCGAATGATGGGGATAATCTGACCACGCAGAACGATGACTTCCCGGTTGCGGACCGTCTTGATGTCTTCCTGCGTGATATTGATGGTGCTGTCGATGGATCCCAGCGGAATCGCGTACATTTCCTCCTGCACCTTTACGAGCAACGCCTGAATGATGGCCAAGGTCAGCGGCAGCTTGATCTTGAACACGCTGCCCTCGTCGATCTTCGTCTCGACGTCCACATGGCCGCCCAGCGTCTCGATCTTGCTCCGGACGACGTCCATGCCGACGCCGCGTCCCGAAACGTCCGTAACGACCTCCGCCGTCGAGAAGCCCGGCAGGAAAATCAGGCGAACCGCATCCGCGTCGTCAAGGCTGTTGGCCTCGTCTTCCGAAATCATGCCTTTTTCTATCGCTTTGCGGCGAATCACGTCGGCGTCGATGCCCTTGCCGTCGTCGGTGACCATGATGACGACGTTGTTGCCCTCGTGACGCGCGATCAGGCCGACCTCGCCGATGCGCGGCTTGCCTTTCGCCTCGCGCTCGTCCGGATGCTCGAGACCATGATCCAGCGAGTTACGCAGCAGATGCATGATCGGATCGCCGATCTCGTCGATGACCGTGCGGTCGAGTTCTGTTTCCTCGCCCTCGATGGTCAGGTTCAATTCCTTGCCCAATTCCTTCGCGAGGTCGCGAACCATACGCGGGAAGCGGTTGAACACCTGACCGACCGGAACCATGCGGACCTTCATGACGACCGTCTGCAAATCCGTCGTAACGCGGTCCATTTGCTCCAACGTCTCCGTCAGTTCCGTCAGGCGATGGGTAATGCCGATCTGCTCCAGCCGAACCTTGTTGATAACGAGCTCTCCCATCAGGTTGAGCAGCGTATCCAGCTTTTCGATATCGACGCGTACGGACTGGCCGCCCTTGAGCTTCTTCGCGTCCGCCGCAGGCTTCTTTGCAGGCGGCGCAGCCGCCGCTTTTGCGACGGGAGCCGCAGAAGCCACAGGAGCGGGTACGTTCTCGGCAGCAGGCGCGGCTTCCGCTGCCGCAGGTGCTGCCGGCGCCGCCGACGCCGCCGGAGCCGATTGTTTGATTTCTTCGACTGCGTCCGTCATTTCCACCGTTTCCACCTCCGAAATAGAAAGTAGCGTTTCCTCTATCGGCTTCATTTCGGAATCTGTAACAACTACCACGTCAAAAGCAAGATCGAATTTCTCCTGTTCCAAATCTTCTGCAGGAGGAACAGACTTAACGACTTCGCCGACCTGGTCAAGGGAATTCATGACCATATAGGTACGCGCCGATTTGAGCACGCAGCTCGCGGCGAGCGTCACCTTGATATGGTAAGCATGCATGCCGCCGTTCGCCGCTTCCAAGATGACGTCTTTGTCCGTATCCGAATACTCGATGGACGAAGCGGCCGCCGGAGCGGCAGCTGCGGGCGCTGCCTCAGCTGCAGGAGCCGGCGCAGGCTCGGCTTCCGCAATGGATTTGCCGCTTGCCAGCGCGCTGAGCTTCGAAGCGAAACCCGTAATGTCAACCACGTCTTCCGGCCCGCCGGAGCCGACGCTCTCGATCATTTGCTCCAGCGAGTCAATGGTCTTGAAGAGCGTGTCCATAATATCGGAGTTGACCTTCATCTTCTCGGTTCGAAGAAGGTCAAAAACATTTTCCATGTCATGCGTCAGCTCGGCGATTTTCGTGAAACCCATCGTCGCCGACATGCCCTTGATCGTATGAGCGTTACGGAAGATGTCATTGACGACCGATACCTCTTCCGGATCGTTCTCCAATGCCAAGAGGCCATCGTTCAGCGACTGCAAATGTTCACGAGATTCTTCCAAAAACATTTCCATGTACTGATTTGTGTCCATTTTTATTCCCCCTATTTCTTCCTTAATGGTTGACTGCGTTTACGATCGCGCCCGCAATATTTTGCAGGGGCTTCACTTCGTCGGCAAGTCCTAAATCAACGACGACTTTCGGCATTCCGTAAACGATGGCGGTCTCTTCGCTTTCCGCGATGACGTATCCGCCCGTCTTTTTTATTTCCGTCATACCGTTTGCTCCGTCGCTTCCCATGCCTGTCAGGATGACTGAAACGATATCCCTGCCCAGCGGAGCCGCCGACTTGAACAGCACGTCTGCCGCGGGCCGGAGCGTTCCAATTGGCGGGTCCTGATTCAGTAAGATCTCCCGACCGGAACCTGAAACCGTCATGTGAAAATTTCCCGGAGCGATATACACATGACCTGCCTTTATCATATCATGATTTTCTGCTTCTTTCACGGAAATTTTTGAGATTTCGTTCAATCTTTCCGCTAAAGATTTTGTGAAACCCGGCGGCATGTGCTGTACAATCAAAACGCCGCAGGGGAGATTTGAGGGCAGCCCCGCCACGACGGTCTGAAGCGCCTTCGGCCCTCCCGTCGAGCACCCTAACACCACCAATTTCCGGCCGGTTCCGCCTTTCGGTGAAACCGCGCGTATCGTCGGTTTCGGCCGAGCCGCAATCGGCGGCGGCGGTGGCGGAGGCGTATAGCCTTTCCTCGTCGGAAGAGCAATCCTTCGCATCACCGGTGGGGCTGGAGCCGCGCTGGTCTCTTTCTCCGGCTCTTTTTCCGGTTCCGGCTCCTTTGGTTTCGGAGGAGCCGGTGGAATATCCGGAGCTGGCGGCGGCGACGAGGATCGCCGGAAAATGCCTCCCGCATGCACCGCCGTTCTCGCTTTCGTCAGGATCTCATCCTCAACGGTGTCCACCTTGGAAATGGAGCCGCCCGCCTTGCTGACGAAATCCACGGCCCCGAGGGACAATGCCGTGATCGTCGCCTTCGTGCCGTCCTGAGTAAGACTGGAGAACATGAGGACTGGCGTCGGACAATCCTTCATGATGATTTCCAACGCTTGCAGCCCGTCCAGCACCGGCATGTTGACGTCCATCGTCACCAAGTCAGGCCTCAAAGCTTTGACCTTGTCCACCGCTTCTTGTCCGTTGTTGGCGGTAGCAACGACTTCAAAATCCGGCTGCTTTTTGAACATATCCGACAACACCATGCGCATGAAGGCCGAGTCGTCGGCTATCAAGACTCGAAACATGATTTGCACCCCTATCCAGCCCTTCCGGGCTTCTCTTCAGGTCGCTGTCTTTCCTCGACCGATTTACCACCGACCGCGTCAAATCATGCCTGTGGGGGATAAGGCTCCCTCACATACCCTTCCATGAACTTGTCGCGCATAAAGCCCAAATCTCCGTACATTCCTTTGCCCGCGCCCGTCATGCAGCGCGTTCTTACAGCGTCGCCTGCCATAATAGGCCCCCCTGTCAGAAAATATTTATCGAAAGCACCTTCGGTGCGAAAAACGAAAAAACTCCTTCTATTAGAAATTCAACATCTTTTGCAAAAATCCTTTCCATCCCAGACGAATTTCGTGTTGACCTCCATAAAGAACATTTTTCGCCACCGCCTCGATACAGCGGGCCGACATCGCGTCAGGATAGGCCGCAAGCAGCGGCGTTTGGCGTTTTACCGCGTTCATGACGTTCCTGTCTTCATAAATCATGCCCAAACTCGTCAACGGCATCGAAAGAAATTTTTCCGACGTCCGCCCGAGTTTCGCCAAAACTTCATTTCCTTCCGCTTCATCATATACGCGATTGACTACTATCTTCAAATCTTTTTTTCCGGATTGCTTGCTGTATGTTTTCATCACCGCGTAGGCGTCAGTCAGAGCCGTCGGTTCCGGCGTCGTCACGAGGACGACTTCATCCGCCGCAAGAATAAAATCCAGCACGTTCCGCCCAAGTCCGGCTCCCGTATCCACTAAGACAATGTCCGCCATGGTTTCGCAGGCGGTCAGCTTGTCCATCAGGCACTGCCTTTCATGGGGAGTGAAATCCACCGCCCGTTCTATGGCCGAACCGCCGGAAATATATTTTACGCCGTAAGGCCCCTGAATCAGGACGTCTTCCAGCGTCACTTCCGGCTTCAGGAGATGCAGCAGATGGCGTTTGGAGACTGAGCCGAGCACTACGTCCACGTTGGCCATGCCGAGGTCGGCGTCGATGATCATCACCCGCCGCCCGATTTTTCCCATGGCAATCGCCAAATTCACCGTCAGGTTCGTCTTGCCGACGCCGCCTTTGCCGCTCGTGATCGCGATAACCCGCGCAGTCGTCCGTATCGTCGGGCGAAATACCCGTTTGTATGCCGGTACGACGGTCTGCACCCCGCCGGCCGGCGGCATGACCACGACGGACGGGGACGCCGGGGGCGGAGCTTGTACGACAGGAGGCGCGACCCGCGGCATGCCGTATTCAGTTTTACCCTGAACGAGCTCCCGCAGGCTCGCAGCCTGATCCTTCATTATCTATTACCTCAGCATAAGTCTCGCCAAAGCTTCCGGCAACGCCGGCTCTATATCGTCGGGCACGGTTTGTCCCGTCGTCAGATAGGACAACGCCAAGCGACGATCATAAAGAAGATTTACAAGAAAACCGAGACTTTTCGTTTCATCCGTCTTCGTCAGCAAAATACGATCGGGGCGGCAAGCCGAGAAGCGCTCGAAAATCACTTCCGCATCGCGCTCCTTCGTCGTCGCGCTCAACACGAGATGCTTTTCGATGGACGGCTCCGTCGCCAGGAAGGCTTTGAGCTCTCCCATCTGCTCCTCGTTGTTCTGGCTGCGTCCCGCCGTGTCGATCAGGATCAATTTCTTGTCCCGATGCTGCCGGAGCTTGGTCTTCAAGTCTGCCGTCGTAAACACGACTTCCAGCGGAAGTCCCAAAATATCGGAGTACGTCTTGAGCTGCTCCACCGCCGCGATACGGTAATTATCGGCGGCGATCAGGGCAATCTCGCGGACGCCTTTTTCCAATACAAATTTCGCCGCAATCTTCGCTATCGTCGTCGTCTTGCCTACGCCCGTAGTTCCAATCAACGCGACAATCTTAGGCCGTCCGGCCTTCAAGCCGATTCCTGTTCCCGTCTTTAATACGCCGTGCAGATATTCGCCCAGCGCCTTCACCGCTTCGGGAGAATCTTTGTCCAGCATCATCGTCGCCGGAGGAACCTTGCGGATAATATCCTGCATCACGTCGTCGCGAAGCTCCTGAACGCTCAGGGCGTCCCGAAGCGTCGCCCCCTCTTCGCCGTTGGGGGACTGGTTCATCACTTGACGGAGCATTTGGCGCATCTGCGCCAATTCCTCTTCCAGCTCGTTGATCTTCTCTTGGCGGGCGGACTCCTCCGCCGGCAATATCTCCTCCCCTAAGGGATCTTCCCCCATCACGGGCGGCGCGGCCGGCCGGTCCGCGAGCCCCGGGGGCTCCGGCTCCTCTTTCGCCGATTTTTTCCTCGCCAATGTTTCCGCCTTGATAACGTGGGATTTCTTCTTTTTGGGCGCCGGGGTTTCCGGCTGCCGCAGCGGCTCCTCCATTTCCGGCTCCAAACCGGACAGTATCGGCTCTGCCAACGCCGTCTGCAAATCCTCAATATTCGGCCGCACGGGCTCAGACTCTGCATCCGGCGGCATATGCACCGGAGCCGTTTTCTGCCCGGTGCGCAGCTTCGTCGTCTTGCGCGACGACTGCGCCTTTGAAGACGGTTTCAACAAGGGCTCCGGCATCGGCGTAAAATCCTCCAGCGGCCGGACTCCGTCCATGCCCTGCGCTCTGGCCATGGAAATTCCCGCTTCCGTTCCCGCTGTCTTATACTGAGAAAGCACGTTCAACGGACGGGCTGCCGTCTGCGATTGCGGCTGAGCCGCCGCAGGCGTCGCCGGAGCGCTCGTACGCGGCATGACGGGCAGTTTTACCCGAGGACGCCGCGGCACGTCGTCCACCGCCGCCGTAACTTCCACGACTTCCTTGGTCTTATAGCCCAAAAAGCCGCCCTGCTTATATCGTTTCGTATGAAGAATGACCGCGTCACGACCGAGCTCGTCCTTGACCATTGCCATGGCCTCTTTGAGATCGGCCGCTTTAAAGACCTTGATACGCAATTATATCTTCACCACCCCAAGAATTTGCAGTTCCACGCTTTGCTCGATTTCCGCGTGCGAAAGGATAATGACGCCCTCGATAGAGCGCTCGACAAGCTTGCGGAAATACGGGCGGACCGCCGGGCTCGTCAAGACGATCGGCTGATACCCCATATTCGTCAGCTTCGTCAGTTCCGTATTCAGCACCGTCAGAAGTTTTTGCATTGTATCCGGATCGAGGCTCACATAGGAGCCGCGGTCCGTTCGCTGCACCGCGCCGGCAATCCGGTTTTCCAATGCCGGATCCAGCGTGATGCAGGGAATCGTATTGTTTTGCAGGTTCTGCTGCGTGATCTGGCGCGCCATCGCGTGCCGCACATACTCGGTCAGGATATCCGTATCCTTCGTCGCCCGGGCGTAATCCGCCAGCACTTCAAAAATCGTGCTCATATCGCGAATCGAGATACGCTCCCGCAAAAGATTCGCAAGTACCTTCTGCACTTCGCCCACCGAAGGCATCTGGGACATGACCTCTTCCACCAGCGTCTCGTTGGTCTTCTTGAGGTTGTCCACGAGGTCCTGCGTTTCCTTGCGTCCGAGAATCTCGTCCGCGTGCGCCTTGATGACTTCCGTCAGATGCGTGGCCAGCACCGACACGGCGTCGACCACAGTGTAGCCGTTCAACTCGGCCTGCTCCCTCTGCTGCTCCGTGATCCAAAGCGCCGGTAGTCCGAAGGCCGGCTCGATGGTCTCGATGCCCGGCACTTCCTCGAACACGGTTCCCGAATTCATCGCAAGGAAGTGATCAAGTAATAATTCGCCCTTTGCTATCTCAATTCCTTTTAATTTAATGATATATGAGTTAGGTTTTATTTGAATATTGTCTCGGATACGGATGGTCGGAACTACCAAACCGAGTTCCAACGCGCATTGGCGGCGAATCATGACGATGCGCTCCAAAAGGTCGCCGCCCTGTCCCGTATCGACCAGCGGAATCAAGCTGTAGCCGATCTCGAGCTCCATCGGGTCAACCTGCAGCAGCGAAACGATATTTTCCGGCTTCGTCGCCGCCTGTTTTTCCTTTGCCGCCTGCTGCTTCTGCTCCTCGGTCTGCGCCTCCGGCGTCTCCGGCTTCTGACGAAGGGAATACCCGATGAACGCCGCCAAAGAAGCCAGCACGAAGAACGGAATGCCCGGCAGACCCGGTACGATCGCCAAGAGCGTCAGCACGCCGCAGGCGATGAAAAACACGCGCGGATTGCGGAAAAGCTGGGACACGAGATCGGAACCGAGGTTGTCCCCTTCCGAAGCGGCCCGCGTGACGATAATGCCCGTCGCCGTGGAAATGAGCAGCGCGGCGATCTGTCCCACAAGACCGTCGCCCACCGTCAGCAGCGTATAGGTCTGGAGCGCCTGCATCGCCGAAAGGTTCCGCATCAGCATGCCGATGATGAAGCCGCCGCCGATGTTGATCAGCGTAATGATGATCGACGCGATCGCGTCGCCCTTGACGAACTTCGAAGCACCGTCCATAGCGCCGTAAAAGCTCGCCTCAGCCTGAATCTTCTCGCGCCGCTTTTTCGCCTCGGCGTCGGAAATCGCGCCCTGGTTGAGGTCGGCGTCTATAGCCATCTGTTTGCCCGGCATCGCGTCCAAGGTGAAGCGGGCCGCGACTTCGGAAACGCGCTCCGCGCCTTTCGTGATGACGACAAACTGAATGACGACGAGAATCAAGAATACGATAAAGCCGACAACGGCGTTGCCTCCCACGACGAAGTTGCCGAATGCGGTAATGACTTCGCCGGCGTAGCCTTCCAGAAGAATCAGCCGCGTCGAGGAAATATTCAGCGCCAGCCGGAACAACGTCGTTATCAAAAGCAGCGACGGAAAGACGGAAAAATCCAGCGCTTCCGAATTGTAGATCGTCACCAGCACAATGACCAGCGACAAGGTAATGTTCACGCAGAGCAGAATATCGAGGAGCATCGTCGGAAGCGGAATGATCATCATCAGGACGATCATGATGAGAACGGCCGCCACCAGCACATCGCTATGCTGTTGTATGAAGCTGCCCTTTTCTTCCATTTCCCGCTCCTCTATCTATATCAACGCGCTTCGTTCCCTATGGGGAATCACCCGGCGTAACGATAAGGATGTTTCAGATGATAAACGTAGGCGAGAACTTCCGCCACCGCTTTGTAAAGCTCCGGCGGCACCGTGCCGCCGATTTCCACCGCCGCAAAAAGGGCGCGGGCCAGCGGTTTGTTTTCCACGATTACGACGCCCGCCTCGCGAGCAACTTCCTTTATTTTCAGCGCCACAAGGTCCTGACCTTTAGCTATGACCTCCGGCGCGCGCATACCGTCGGAATATCGGAGCGCCACCGCGAAATGCGTCGGGTTCGTCACAATGACGTCCGCTTTCGGCACTTCCTGCATCATGCGCGCCATCGCCATTTCTCTTTGTTTCTGCTTGATCTTTCCCTTGATCTGCGGATCGCCTTCCATCTGTTTGAACTCTTCCTTGACCTCTTGCTTGGTCATCTTCAGCTGTTCGTTGTGTTCCCACTTTTGGTACATGTAGTCCAAAATCGCCAGCACAAAGAATATCGCGCATATCTTGAAGGCCATCATGAAAATGATGTCGGCAATCTGCACCATGCTCATGCTGAGGTCGAGATAAATGAGCTTCGGCATCTGCAATATCTCGTCCTTCAGGTTCTCATAGAGGAACAACCCGATAATCAGAATCTTGAACAGGGATTTCAAGAGCTCCACGAAAGAGCGCTTTGAAATAATGCGGCCGAAACCGTTGATGGGATTCAGCTTATTCAAATCGAAGCCCAAAGGCTCCGTCGTAAAATTCCAGCCGACCTGCACCAAATTGATGGCAAGGCCGATAACCATGATTGCCAACATGATCGGGAACGACGTTTTCAAAAGCATCGTAATGATGCCGAGGAAAAGCCGCATCACCGTTTCCGTATCCACCGTAGTATTCAGGTTCCCGAAGATATACGTCGCGTAGGCGGCAATCTCGCGATACGTATAGGCTCCGAGCACCTTCATCGTCCAAAAGCCGATGAACAGAATGAACGCCGCATTCAGTTCCTGGCTCTTCGCCACCTGGCCCTTGTTCCTGGCGTCCGACTTTTTCTTTGCCGTCGGTTCCTCTGTCTTCTCTCCCCCTCCGTCGTCAGCGAAGAGCTGGAGATCGAAGACAAAGCGGCTATCGTAAAGCTCGGAGGGCGATTGTGATATTTCCATACATCGCATTAAACACCACATCCAAAAAGAGAACATAAAACGGAATCACGATGGACAGCACACCAAGACCGATAATGATGTGCATCGGCACGCCGACGACGAAAATATTGAGCTGCGGCATCGTCCGTGCCAAAATGCCGAGGCCCACATTCGTCATCAGCACTGCAAAGGTAACGGGAATCGCAATCTGCGCCCCCGTGGAAAAAATACCGACAGTCATCCGGGCCACAAGCTGCACCAGGGACAAATCGGGATTCATCGCCAGCAAAGGCACGGACCGAAAACTCTCCACCAACGATGAAATCAACACGTGATGACCGTTCGTCACCACAAAGACGATAAGTCCCAAATTATAAAGAAAACTTCCGATAAGCGGTATCTGCTGACCGGAAGTCGGGTCCATGACATTGACAATCGAAAATCCCACCTGCATATCCATCAATTTGCCTGCCATATTGATTGCCGCAAATGAGACATAGGCCACGAAGCCGATAAGCCAGCCGATAAAGAGCTCGCGGACGACAGCCGCCGCAAAGCCGATCACAGTCCCCGGCGCGGTCACGGCGCCAAGGCCGTCCACCACCGGGAAAATCGCAAAGGAAAAGGCCACCGCCGCGCCAACGCGAATCGACTGCGGCACATTGAGGCTGCCGAAAAACGGCGACAAGATGAAAATTCCCGTCACCCTCGTCAGCATCAGCAGAAATACCGCAGCATGATTCTGCATCAGATCGTAAAAATCCACGGCGCCCTCTCCACGTTCAGCCGATATACATCGGCAGATTTGTAAATACGCCCGACACGTACTCCACCATAATGCGGAGCATCCAAGGGCCGAAAATCAGAATCGCCACAAAAACCGCGATAATCTTCGGGATAAACGCCAGCGTCTGCTCCTGAATCGAAGTCGTCGTCTGGAACACGCTGACAGCCAGTCCTACCAAGAGCCCCAGCCCCAGCATCGGGGCCGCCACGAGAAGAACGACCATAAGCGCCTGTTGACCGATCTGCACGACCACGTCGCCGGACATCGTCTCATCCCCCTGCTCGTCTACTTGAAGCTCACAATCAAAGACCGTATCAAAAGCTGCCATCCGTCTACCATGACGAAGAGCAATATCTTGAACGGCATGGAAATCATGACCGGCGGCAGCATCATCATGCCCATGCCCATCAGGGTACTCGCCACGATCATGTCAATTACGATAAACGGGATATAAATCATGAAGCCCAGCTGGAACGCCGTCTTCAACTCACTGATCACGTACGCCGGAATCAGCGTGAAGGTGGAAACGTCGTCCGGCGTATCGGGCCTCGGGTCGTTCGCAAGATTCACGAAGAGCGCCAGATCCGCTTCCCGGGTCTGCTTGAACATGAACTCCCGCATGGGAGTCACCACGTTCTTTATAGCCTCTTCCTGGGATATCTGCCCCGCCAAATACGGCTGCAGCCCCTGCTCGTTCGCCGCGCTCCAATACGGCGCCATGATATAGGCCGTCAAGAACAGCGCCAGCGCGATGACCACCTGATTCGGCGGCACATTCTGCGTCGAAAGAGCGTTCCTCAAAAAACCGATGACCACCACGATACGGACAAAGGCCGTCGTCATCAAAAGGATCGACGGCGCTATGGACAGGATCGTCAGCATCGCGAGGATCTGCAGCGTCACCGCCACATCCTGCGGATTGTTCGACGTGCCCACATTGATGTCGACATTCGGAATCAGAGGCGCAGCCCAGCCGACGTGAACCGTCATCAAAAAAGAAAGCAGGGCTCCCACAGAAATGAGAGTCCGCCGCTTATTCAACACACCTCACAACCCCTTCTCATCTGCGATATCCTCCGTCGCGAAAGAGCGAAGGGATCCTCTTCGCAAGCTGTTCCAGCGTTCCCATCTGGGAAGAGAACATATCTATTCCGCCGGATACCGCCAAAGAGTTGCGATGCAGCCGCTCGATCTCCTCCGGATCCGTGATCTCTTTAAGACGCGTAATCGAATGCTCCGTCACGCCGAGTACAAACACGCGCTCTGCCAACTCGACAATGCAGACCGACCGGTTCGGCCCCAGCGGAAGATGCGCCAGAAGATGTCCTCCGGTGGCGCCCGCCGCCTTTGTAAAATGAGAACTCAAAAGCCGCGCCGCGCCGTAAGCCAGAATCAGCACAAACGCAAACACCGCAAGCAGGCTTAGAAGATAAGCCAGCGTCGACCACCAAGAAACCCCTGTCGGTCTCGGATCGGGCTCCGTATACCCCGCCAGATAACCGCCCTCCGCCGCGAATGCCGTCCCGTCCAAGAACAATACGGCTATCGCAGCCAGCGCGAAACAGACCGCCAATCGGGGCAAAACCCGAGCCATCAGCCTACGGCTTTACGGACAGCCTCAAGAACGCGATCCGCCTGGAACGGCTTTACGATAAAGTCGCGCGCACCCGCCTGGATAGCCTCGATAACCATCGCCTGCTGACCCATGGCGCTGCACATGACGATCTTCGCATTGGCGTCGATCTTCTTGATCTCCTTGACGGCAGTGATGCCGTCCATTTCCGGCATCGTGATATCCATCGTCGTGAGATCGGGCTTCAGCTCCTGATACTTCTCGACAGCCTTCATGCCGTTCTCCGCCTCGCCGACCACTTCATAGCCGTTTTTAGACAGGATGTCCTTGACCATCATCCGCATGAATGCCGCGTCATCAACAACCAAAACTCTGACTGCCATGTTGTTCATCTCTCCTCTTTAACTTGGAATCTGCACTCCACTTACTTATTATATAAAAATCTTGCGATTTACACAAGGCAAAATACACAAGGCAAAACTGATTATTGCAACTTCGCCGCGCGCTCCTCGGGACTGACGATATCCGTGATGCGGACGCCGAAGTTTTCGTCGATGACGACAACCTCACCTTTCGCCAGATACTTGCCGTTGACGTGGATATCGACCGGCTCGCCCGCGAGTTTGTCGAGTTCCACGATGGAACCGTTCGTCAGCTCCAGAATATCCTTGATGGACTTCTTCGTCCGACCCAATTCCACCGTCACCTGCAGCGAGACGTCGAGAATCAAGCCGATATTCGCTTCGTTGACCTGCACCGGCGCCGTTGCCAGCGGCGTAAACTGCGCAGCCTGTATGGGAATCCCTTCCGACACGCGAGCCTGCTGACCGTACATCGGCGGAGGCGCCGCCATTGGAGGCGGCGGAGCTGCCGCCTGCGGCGCGGCCGCGGGAGCCGGTGGAGGCGGCGGCGGAGCTGCCGCTTGCGGTGCGACCGCAGGAGCCGGCGGCGGTGGCGGCGGCGGAGCTTCCTCCTCGACGGCGCCGCTGTTCAGCAAGCTGTTCACCATTTCCGTCGCTATGTCTACCGGCAAGATCTGCATGATCTCGCTGTCGATCAATCCGTCGACTTCCATACGGAACGAGGTCTTCACAATCGCCTCGTCCGTACCCACGATCTCCGTCACCGGATCTGCCGTTCCGAGATCGATCAGGTTCACCTTCGGCGGCGAAATATCAATCTTCTTATTGAACATCGACGAGAGCGACGTGGCGACGGCGCCCATCATCTGGTTCATCGCCTCGCCCACCGCGCTCATGTGGATTTCGTTCAGATCGGACGGCGGAGCCGTACCGTCGCCGCCCATCATCAAATCGGCGATGATGCAGGCGTCGCTCGCCTGGATGGCGAGAATATTGTTGCCGCCAATACCTACCGTGTAACCGACCTCGACGATCAGATACGGCATCGGGTAACTTTCCCGTATCGCAGCCATCGTCGACATGGACACCGTCGGCGTCGTGATGGAAACCTTATGTCCCAAAAGCACCGACAATGTCGTCGCAGCGCTCCCCATCGAGATATTCCCGATCTCGCCGAGCGCGTCCTTTTGCATATCGTCCAAAGGATCTGCCACCGCAGGGGGCGCATCGCCTCCCGCAGGTGCGGGTTCCGCAGACGGAGCGTCCGCAGCCGGAGCGTCCGCAGCCGGAGCGTCGCCCGACGGCAATCCGCCGCCATTGAGCAGGGCGTCAATCTCCTCCTGCGAAATCATATCATCACTCATCGGTTCCTTCATCTCCCTCTGGCGCCACTCGCGTTATCTGAATGGCCGATTTTTTTCCGAAAGTGCCGGGACGACAGAAAAACTTGCGTCGCGTCCCCACCATGACCGGCAGCTCCGCCTGCACCTTTGTATCGAGCTGCAACACGTCTCCGTAACCCAACATCAGGAACTCCCGAATGGATATATCGACTGTTCCCATTTCGACGATGAGCGGCACCCTGGTTCTTTCTATCTTCTTCTGCAGAATCGCGACTTGTTCCGGATGGCTCTCCTTCGACACCGACGAAGCCACCCAGAAAGTCGTCGTCAGCTTCGACATGATCGGTTCCAGCACGAGATACGGGATACAGAGATTCATGAATCCCTCCACCTCGCCGGTCACGATCTTCAGCGTGATAATGACCACCATATCGCTGGGCGGAACAATCTGCACGAATACCGGGTTCGACTCCATGACCTCGAGCCGCGGCTCCATCTTCACAACATTCTCCCATGCATCCCGGAAAAAATCAATGGCCTTTCCGAAAGTCTTGCGGATGACCGCTTCCTCGATCTCCGTCAAGCTTCTGGGCTTGATGCTGTTCGAGCCGGTTCCTCCGAAAACGCGGTCGATGATGGAAAACGCGATGCTCGTATTGAGCTCCATGACCACATTTCCCTTGAGAGGCGGAACCGCCAGCACGCCGATGACGCTGGGATTCGCCAGCGACTGGACGAACTCCTGATAGGTGAGCTGCTCGACGGAAGCCACCTCGACGTCGACCATGCTGCGAAGACTGGTAGAAAGATAAGTATTCAGGAGACGCCCGAAATTGTCGTGGAGCATCTGGAGCGTTCGTATCTGATCCTTGGAAAACTTGTCCGGCCGTTTGAAGTCATAGACTTTGACCTTTTTCTGGTCCTCCTCGGCCTTGACCTGATTCGCATCCACGGAGCCGTCGGACAATGCCGACAGCAGCTTATCTATCTCAGACTGGGAAAGTACGTCCTCTGCCAATCTTCACCCTCCCCCCCTTCGGTAATGAGGATTTCCTGCCGTTATTGCAGGACAAAGCTCGTGATATACACGCCGTAGACAGATCCCTCTCCCAACTCGTGATTGACTTCCGTCTTGATTTTCTCCTTCAGCGCGTCCTGCTTCATCGCGTCATAGCCGTCCAGCGGCTCGGAACGAAGGATATGCAGCACGGTGTCCATCATTTTCGTCTCAGCGACAGGATTCATCTTGCCTTCCGTGATGATCTCCTTCTTGCTGGGATTCATTTCCAGCATGATGCCGATCTTCAGGAAGTGACCGGCCTTGACGCCGCCCACATTGACGAGGATGCCTTCCTTCGGATCGCCCAACTTCACGAACACGCCGGGGTCATGGTACCGCGGACCGCCCTCCGACTCATTGTGCGAACTCGCCACCAGCTTTGAAGCTACGAAATACGCAATGCCGCCTGCCAGCGCAATGCCCACCAAAACGAGAACGACAATCGCGATTGCCATCACCGGTATCTTCTTTTTCGGCTTCTCTTCCGCGGCGCCTTCCTCGCCCTCGGCCGCTTCGGGATTCGCCTTGTCCGGCTCTTCGGCCGCCGGTTTCTTCTCGTCCGCCATGAATAATCACTCCTTCGCAAGCTGTTTTGCTCGTATCGTTATAATTCCTTTCCTATCGGGCAAAAATCCCGCAATAGGCCTCACTTATGAAGCGCGCGGCGATACGACATCACCCGCCGCACAACCTCGTCCATCGGCTCGTCCACGATCAGCTTCTTGCCGTTGATCAACGTCACCACAGTATCCGGCGTCTCCTCGATCGTCTCGATCACTTCCGCGTTCAGGATGAAAACGCCTTTCTTGTTGGCCTCGGAATTAAACTTCGTCAATTTGATCATAGGACACGCTCCCGTTTCTGCAAAAATATTATATTATGACTAATTTATTATACTACAAACCGCGCCCCAACGGAAGCCCCTAAAAGCGGCTTCCGTCAGAAACGAGGAAAAAAGTCTTATACCTTTTTATTGCCCGCGCGACAACGGCACAAGGACGCACGCAAACTCCTCCGTTTGTATTGTACCACAAAAGAAAGATATAGCAAAGCCTTGAACTGTTCATTTTGCACAAGAAAATCAGCGCATGGCGATCCTTTCGTCATACGCTGCGTTCTGTTTCTGTCAGTATTCGTATCATTTCTGCGGGCGTTACCACATAATGTTTTTCAGGATAATGCCGTTTGTTGCCCGTAACAAGATAAGCCCCGTCATCGCGTCTGGCCATTGCAACCTCGTAAAAAATCCTGTC
>JAEEGH010006901.1_pt1 | contig 27596 bp, 21 predicted proteins | sample 9134181 | NCBI WGS metagenome assembly JAEEGH01 (sample SAMN16246544, study PRJNA631951) | gut metagenome | biome: gut microbiome; feature: rumen; material: DP-attached | host: Bos | place: Iran: Karaj | collected 2018-10 | reverse complement strand
ACCTCGCTCCATGACATCATGGGCAAGACCGCCGCTGACAGCGCCCGTACCCTGCTCGGGCTGCTAGAAAACAAAAAACTGACTGAAATGTGGGAGGAAATATACGCAAATGAATGAGGGAGTCACTAAGAGCAAAAATGTATTTGCCAACAGAAATTTCAGACTGGTGTTCTTCGGAGCGCTGGTCTCGGAGCTCGGCGCGGGGCTGTACAGCTTTGCCGTCAGCTTTTATATCCTGGAGATCAGCAACAACAACGCTTTCCTGCAGGGCATGTACCTGACGCTCTGCGGCGTGGTACTGCTGCTGTTCACACCGATCGGCGGCGTACTGGGCGACCGCTTCAACAAGGCCGGGATCATGTTTATCTGCGATTACCTGCGCGGACTGCTGGTCATAGCCGCAACCGTGCTCATGATGCTGTTTAAAACCTCCGACGCGCACATCGTGATACTGTTCGCGGTCGGCGCCCTCGGCAACGCGATCGGCGGCATATTCTCACCCGCGTCGCAGGCCCTGTTCCCGCACATCGTCGATGAGGACAGGCTCCAGCAGGCCAATTCCTACGTCAATATCAAGAGCTCGCTGCTTGGCATATTCGGCGTGGTGCTGGCCGGCATCATGTACGGCCTGATGCCCGTCACGACGCTGTTCATGATAGTAGGCGTCTGCTACGTGCTCTCGGGCGTTTCGGAGATGTTCATCCACTATGAGCACCGCGTATCAACAGAGAGGCTCACGATAAAACTGGCCCTGGGCGACATGAGGGAAGGCTTCGTCTATCTGAAGCAGCAAAAAGCGATAGTAGCTCTGATGATCGCGATCCTGTTCGTCAATTTCTTTATCGCGCCTTTTTATTCAAACTTCCTGCCCTACTTTATCAAAACCGACGTGGCTGCTGCGGAGTCATACATATTTGACGGTTTCCTGACTCCCGAGCTCTGGTCGTCCGTACTCAGCGTAGTCATGGGCATCAGCTCGCTCCTCGCGTCCGCTATACTCAGCGCCAAAAAACAGGACGACAGGATCGGCGGCAAAGTGGCAAAGCTCCTCTGTGCCAATGTCGGCCTCATGGTACTGCTCACCGGCAGCTACCGCCTCTTCGAGACCGGCGTGATATCGATCAGCACATTCCTCGTCGCGCTCTGTACCGGAGGCCTCATCTGGGGTTTCCTGCTGCCCAACATCAATATCCCGATCACCACGACATTCATGCGCGTCGTGGACCGCGACAAACTGAGCAAAGTCACCAGCATCACGGCTGTGTTCTCGCAGGGCCTGATCCCCATCGCCACAGCCCTGGCCGGCGTGATACTCCAGTATTTCGGCAGCACCGTGCTGCTCTCGTTCTGCACCGCGGGATTTGCCGTGACTGCGCTGTTCCTGCTGTTTAACAGGGAGACGAAGAAAATATGATACATCTTAAGCGATATAAACGATATACGGTTAGTTTGCAACCCTATTACAACTAAATGACCAAACCGCACCAATGCAAGTAAAAATCCACCTTTCGGGGCTTTAAAACTTCCCGATTGGTGGATTTTCTTCGTCTCCCACATCTATTGAAAGAATATCTGTTATTGCTTTTTGTATCTCATGTTCTTTCATATCGAGCCCGATCACTGTGGTGTCCATGTCCATAGTAGTTCTCTCTTCAACTCCAAGCATGGATGATATGAGAAGTCCGCCTTTTAATACAAAATTGTCTTTATATGCTGATTTCGCAAGTCTTTCCAAAACTCTTTCGAGCATAAACATCTGAAGAACTTCCTGCGGCTGCAGATTCCTTTTAGCGGCAAAACTTCTGATCTGCCCTTTAAGCTGTTCCGGGGTTCTGTCTTTCATTGCAGGACCTCCATATAGTTCCTGACCTTTGACTCAATATTAAACTCCTTGGCGTACCTGATCACCTTCCTCGGATTACAATTGCTCCTAAAGTACTCCTGAATGGCTTGTATATAAATCTGCTTATCCACGCTATCTTTGTCCCTGATCATATCGCAAATGCACCGTTCGGGATCATATGCTCTTACGCTGTATCCCATAGGAGTCGTCACGCTCATTATGCCCAAATCCCATAGTTCTCTTTTGCAGTAGTGAAACCTCGTATTCCGATATGTCTTCTTGATCCTCGATATATTATCTCCTTGTGGTACGGTAATATCCAACAAATGCGGAACGCGGTCTGACATTCCATGTAAAAAAAGAGCTGTTCCGTGCGAATATATCAATTTCTCTGATCTGTTCTGAATAACTTTATACTCATCAGGCTCATTATCTGCCAACACATAATTACCATGAGATTCCTTCCTAAGAACCTCACTCGCCAGAAGCGCATATAATGTAATCCGGTCAATTCCTGCACGCTGAAGATCTCCGGCGGATATAACACCATCATTTATTTCTATCAAGGCCTTAAGCTTGTCATATTTATAATTCATATTCTTCACCGCCTTTCATTTCGTTCTTTAATTTTATTATTTTAAAGAACATTTTGTAAATAGAGTTTTTTATAAACAACGATATTAAATAATGCAAAAAGGCTCACCAGCCGGTGAGCCTCTATAATTATTGCTATCTTATTTTTTTAATTCCTCAGTATCCGCGCCTCTTTTTCCTTATTACTGCGATCAAAACCGGAATAAGTATCGCTGGGATCAAGCCGATAAGCGCAGGATAATACCACTTGGAAAAATGATCGTATAAAAGCATAAATACCAGCGCTTCAACCGCACCGAAAATAGCAAGATACAGTTTTAGAGAAAACCTTTCCTTATTCTTTCGAATCTCTCAGCAGGTATTTCATAACGGTATCGATCCCGTTCTTGTAGTCTTCCAGCGTCTGGTAAACCGTGATGTCCGGCATCAGGGCTGGTTCATCGTAGCCGGGCCAGAAATAAAAGCACCTGCCTACAGCCCTGGCACCGCGTACCAGATTGTTCGGAGCATCAAAAAAGCTGGTTTGAAAATTACCGTTTGGCGACATTCCGGAAGAAGTACCGACCAAAAGAACATCTTTGCAGAACCTGCGCAAACTAGTTGTGATCGAAATAGATGAAGAAAAAGAACCGCCATCGATCAGAATATATTTCCCGCAGGGTGCTTCCAAAGAATCGAGAGCAACCGAGATCCTCGCTTTGGAAATATCATTGCCGCCGCCATTCCCTCGAAAGTCGAGAATAACTTTCTGCACATTACCTGTTTTCTGTACAGCATAAACTGCTTTTTCAACTATTTTATCCGCATCGTCAGTACATCTGTTGAACCTGACATAGAGCACTTTTCCATTATCAATGAGTCTTGTCCAGGTACTCTCTTTTTCGTTAGATGTTCTTAGACCGATCTTGATGCTCTCATCCACTCCGTCCACAGGTTGGAACACAGTCATATCAGGCCACTCTTCATCTAAAAGACTCGTAAGCTCGACATCACGGGTTACGCCGCTTTCATCAGTCAGCGAGAATACGGCTGTTTTAGATTCGTCCAGAATACCATAATGGTGCAATATCTCGTTGCAAAGGATCACATTTGACTGATGAAGTACGGGATAAGTATAAAACAGTTCGCTGTACACCCAATAAATACTGTCATGTCCTACCAATGCAGTCGTCTTCTCGATAATTTCCCGAAGCGGGATACCGTTTATCGCATCCAAACGGCAAAGCAGCAAGTCATCCATTCCTTTGGGAGCCGCGATAATATAAGCCTCCGGAACATCGCCGGAATAAACTGGCATCAATTCCAGCGGAAAACAGGTTGCTGAATATCCTTTAGGAAAATAATAAAGCGATGTATGTCCGTCATTAAATATTGCAGCTGTTTCTGCACATTCCAGGCCAATATCTGCATCGCTTTTTTCAGGGATCGACAGAAGCAGATTGTTGATCCGACCGATAAACTCATCTCTCAGTTCCGGTTCATACAAAGATTCATAGCGCCATTCAACGTCGTCTATTCCATTTTGGACGTCGTTCCAATACATAATCTCGCAGCCTCGCTTTATAAGTTTAGGATGGCCGGAATCCTTATCAAGGAGCAGATCAGCGAAGTATACTATATCCTCCTCCCATGCCCGGTCACGCTCATCGGTCATAGTGTACTCATATTTCGAACCGTCGCCTTTATAAGGCAGTTCCGGTTCCGGAGCAGATGTAGGCGTGAATGTCGGTGCGGCTGTCGGAGCTGCCGACGGTGTCGCCGACTGAGTCACTTCCGGAGACGAATCTACAGAAGGCATAGCAACATCCCCGCTTTTGCTGCAAGCAATAAGCAGGGACATCAGGATTATGACTTCCAATACACGTATTAAACGTCTTTTTTTGTTTTGAAAACCCCATTCTCTCATAACAATCCCCCGAATCCTTCAGTACCCGCGTCTCTTTCGCCTTATCACTTCGATCAAAACGGGAATACTGATTGCTGGGATCATAGTGATAAGTGCCGGATAATACCACATGTCAAACATATCGCGTATCAGCAGAAAAACAGCTAATCCGACACCGATAATGCAAAAATAAAGCAAAATCGGTACTTTACGGTCAGAATATCCCAAGTCACCTTTTTCTGCATGGTCGATCAACTCTTGCGTCTTACGTGCCGCCCTCGTGTAGCGATCTTCACATCGGTTAGGCCCCCAAACCATCTTGCTTCCTCCTTCGATCTTTAATCAACTTTCATGAATTCCTCAATATCCGCGCCTCTTTCTCCTTATCACTTCGATCAGAACCGGGATAAGTATCGCGGGGATCAAGGCGATAAGCGCAGGATAATACCACTTGGAAAAATGATCGTATAAGAGCATAAATACCAGCGCTTCAACCACAAAGAATATGCAAAGAGAAAGCTTTGTCGAAAACCTGCTCTCCATGAATTCAGCACCTACACCCATTTGCAAATTGTCCTTGATTTCTTGCCTCTCGAGTTCTCTGTTGAGCTGGTTCCAATTATTTCCGATTATCATCATTCTGCCTCCCATAGGTTATATAGTTTATTATACTGTTATATCTTATTCTTCCGAATCCCTCAGCAGGTATTTCATAACGGTATCAATCCCGTTCTTGTAGTCCTCAAGAGTCTGGAAAACCGTGATGTCCGGCATCAGCGCAGGATCATCGTTGTCGGGCCAACAATAATAACAGTAATTAGCCGCAAGCCAAACTTCCAGTTTCCCATTCGGTGTAACAAAGACTCCCCTTGGAAAAAAACCATTAGGCGGCTGACCGGCAGGCGATCCCACCAATAAAACATCTCCGCCAAAGCGCCGAATGAAAGTTGATATTGATACTGCTCCGGAAAAAGAACCTCCATTTATCAATACATACTTCCCTTCTTCTGCATCCAGCGAATGTATCCGCTTTATTATTTCGCCTGCTGCTGTATCATAACCACCGCCGTTATTTCTAAAATCCAATATGACTTTTTTGACACTCCCGGTTTTTTCCGCTGCCCAGACTGCTTCATTAATAGGTTTGTCCATATCAGTTGTACATCTCCATGCCCTGATATAGAGCACTGTACCATCTTCCAAAAAGCTGTACCAGGTTGTCTTATCCGGATTTGACGATCTCAGTTTTCTGCTAATGGCTTCATCCTGTTCAGTCAGCACTTGATAATCAACCATTTTCAGTGTTTCATCATCATGTACACATGACAATTCAAGTTCCCAAGCGGTACCGTCTTCATCAGTCAGCGAAAAAAGTGCAGTTTTTGATTCATCGACTACGCCCAGATAAAATAACAGATCATAGTTAAGCGTTAGCCGGAAGTCCCAGTAATAAAAGAACATCTCCTGCACCCAAGTCATACTTTCGTGTGATATCAGACGCCCATATTTTTCTATTATCGCAGAAAGCGGAATATCATTGATCGCATCAATACGACAAAGAAGGAGGTTCTCCATACCTTCCGGCGCTGCCACAATATATGCATTTGGCTCACCGTCGGTATAGATTGGCATCAATTCCAAGGGAAAAAACAGAGCTTCTTCCGGGTCGGGAAACGCCCAAACACATGAATGGGCATCCTCAAGGATCGCCGCAGCCTCCGCGCATCCGCAATGAAGTTCGAAATCACTCTTTTCACTGATAGATAATAACAAACTGTTTATCTTGGCGATAAACGCCTCACGCATTTCCACATTGAGCAGTGATTCATATTTTACATCCAACTCTTCAAAACCGTTTCGGATATCTATCATATAGCCAATCTCACATCCGCGGTCAATAAGTTTGGGATGTCCGCCGAGCGGGTCAAGGTATCTGTCCGCGAAGTATACTATATCCTCCTCCCACGCCCGGTCACGCTCATCGGTCATAGTGTACTCATACTTAGAGCCATCGCCTTTATAAAGCATTTTCGGCACAGGAGTAGGCGTGATCGTAGGTGCGGCTGTCGGAGCTGCCGACTGCGTCACTTCCGAAGAAGGGTCTGCAGAAGACATGGCAGTATCTTCGCTCCTGCTGCATGCAATAAGCAGCGACATCAGGATTACAATTTCCATCAGCCGAATAAACTGTCGTTTCTTATTCCGCCATCCACATTCTTGCATGCTCTTATCTCCCGTCTGTATTAAAACTGCGCAAGCAAAAGATCTCACTCATACATCAAGGTTTATTATGAAGGTCCATAAAATCATAGATACACATCGACTCCAGAAGATCACCGTACTTATCTTTGATCATACCTGCCATGCTTCTGTCGTTGGATATGTAATCCGCATGCGCCCCGCCATAAAAGCCTACAATTTCTTTTTCCCCGATTCGCTCGAATTCGGCAATAAAGTTCTCCGCCATTTTCGTCTCCCGGTAGTAAGATGAATATTGATCATAAAATTGAATACCCTGCTTTCTGCATTCAGAAGCAAGTACATACTTTTCCGTATCCTTTAGCCCTTCATTCTTAAGGTACTCCAAATAACGTTTCCCCGTTGAATTATACTGATGCCCTACATCGGTACCGTGAAAAACAGTTTCCGGAAAGTCCCTCTTCAGTGTTTTCATGAAAACCAGATTCGCTTCCGATTCTCCTGCGACTGTACCCGCCGCGTCACGACAGATTTGATATAGGATCTCATCATCCTCCGCCTTCATCCAAAGGTTTAGGAATTCCGCTGTATAGTAGGGGTATTCTATGAACAGATCACGACATCCTTTAGCATAAAACCAACTCCAGATCTCAATCTCCACATCATAGTACTCCTCCAGCCCGTGCATTTCCCCATAGATATGAATTTTTGCTTCTTCGCGGGGAATATAATGCTCCATCATTTCCGTAAAAGATCCTTCAGCAACTTTATACGTTATTCCCAACGATGAAAGCCATTCATTTATATACTCGTCGGAGGAACAGTTTAGCAGTACTTCCAGCCCGTAGTTATCAATAATGTATTTCCCAAATAATTCAGCTATGCTCTTACTAAGCCGGACTTCTTCTTCCGTTCTGCTGACTGTAAAAAAATACGCCGAAAACATGCTAAGGACACTTTTATGCCTCTCGTCCCGAAGAAATGATCTTACATCATCCGCATCGGGAACTTCGCGGGTCAGCCACGTAAAACAGGCATATTTTTTCCATACTTCCCGGGTCGGAAGATCAATATAATACCGGATCAGTTCTTCAAGATAGTTTCCGCTGTAAATATCTTCTTCGGTACAGGCCAGATACTCTTCAGTCGCTCTGTTCCGTTCTCTCTCCGAAAGGTTATTATTTACTTCAAGTTTGTATTTTTTAAGCGGGATCTCCAATAAATGCAGCGGTTTCAGATCTTCATAGATATCTGCTATTATTTCGTTCCTGTTTTCAATGTCTTCGGAAACATCGATCTGCAGAAGTATCCGCTCCGCGGGAACTCTATTCCCGCAGCCGGACAGAATTATAGAAAAGAATATCAGTACCCCGATCAAATAATAACGTTTCATTAACCCGCAAAACCTTCCTGCCCAAGCCAAACGAACATAAATGCTTCTCTTAGTTTGTAGCATATCATCTTATACGCTCAATTCAACAGAGAATCCCCGAATTATACATTTTCGCCCCTGAAATGTCAAAAAGCGCGTCGGGACCATGTCCGGCGCGCAAAAATAACCATATTGATCCTAGCGGTAAAACATCAGAACGAAAAACAGTGATACTACCATGAAAACAGCTCCCGTGATGAACAGGAATCCGTAGCCCGAAGACTTCTTTGCCTTCTCCCGCCTTCTTTCGACAAAATCGGCATATTTTTCGTCCTCACGGAGACGCGCGCCCGGGATCAGCGATCTGAATACTTTTCCGAGCGCAAAGGATACCCCATCGAGCGCTCCGAGGGAAGACGCCCATACCAGGGCTCCGCTCATTATAAACAGTATACCGGGAACCGTGGTCGCGTCAGCGAGCATCCTGTAGTTTTCAACCGCATCTTCTGACGGAAAATCTCTCAAAGCGAGATAAAGATAAGCGAGACCTCCTCCCAGCAGGAAGGAGGTGACGTATTTAATAACTCTTGTTTTTTGGTCCTTACTCATAAAGTATTATGCCTGGCACTCTTTCTTGTATCTCTCGGCTTCTTCGTCGTTGCAGTATACAAAGTGTCCGGGCACGATCTCGCGCATGGTGGGACCCTGTTTGCTGTAATCGTGATCTTTCAGCTTATTGTATACGATACGCTTTCTCTTCTTCTCCGAATCGGGATCGGGAAGCGGGATAGCCGAAAGCAGTGATCTGGTATAAGGATGCAGGGGATGCGCAAACAGCTCATCCGATGTGGCCAGCTCTACCATCTTGCCATAGTACATAACGCCGATGCGGTCCGAGAAATACTTAACTACGGACAGGTCATGCGCGATGAACATGATAGTGATGCCGTACTCATTCCTGAGGTCATTTAAGAGGTTGATTACCTGCGCCTGGATCGAAACATCCAGTGCCGATACGGGCTCGTCGGCAATGATCATCTCGGGATGCATAACTACGGATCTTGCGATACCTATACGCTGTCTCTGTCCGCCGGAAAACTCGTGGGGATAACGTCCCGCATGCTCACGCACCAGACCTACCTTTTCGAGGGCCTCATAGACCCTCTCCTGGATGACATGCTTATTCTTCTCACCGCGGATGATCAGACCCTCACCGATGATTTCCTGTACTGTCATACGGGGATCGAGCGATGCGATGGGATCCTGGAAGATCATCTGGATCTTGTCGACTACCTTTTCCTTTTTCTGAACGGCAATAGCCTTCTTGATTTCCTCTTTATTCTTAGCTATTTCCTGTTTAAGCTGCTCTTTTTCCTGAGCGGATGCGGTGCTCATCTTTTTGCGGGCTTCGCGGATCGCCTGTCTGTACGACATGGTGCCTGCAGCTACACGCTTACCTTCCAGATATACATTTCCGGAAGTAATATCATATATCTTGATGATCGAACGGCCTGTGGTTGTTTTTCCGCAGCCCGACTCTCCTACAAGTCCGAAAACCTCGCCCTTGTATACCGAGAAACTTACATCATCAACAGCCTTTACCCTGCCGAAATACTGGCAAAGATTTTCAACGCGAAGCAGCTCTTCGCCTTTTTTGATCTCAGACATTTGCTTCACCTCCGTTGTTATTCTTTGCCTTCATGCGGGCGATACGCTCGCGAATGACGGCCGGAGTCTCCAGCTTCGGTGCATTCGGATGGAGGAGCCATGTGGCAGCCTTATGTGTCTCGGAAATCTCGAACATCGGAGGCTGCTGCTCAAAGTCGATCTGCATAGCGTATTTATTGCGCTCTGCAAATGCATCTCCTACAGGAGGATAGATCATGTTGGGAGGAGTACCGGGTATGGACTCGAGTTTCTCCTTTGTATCCAGATCGGGCATGGACGAAAGCAGCGCCCATGTGTAAGGGTGTCTCGGATCATAGAAGATATCGCTCGCGGTACCCTGCTCTACGATCTTTCCTGCGTACATAACCGCGATATCATCCGCCATGTTCGCAACAACGCCAAGATCGTGCGTAATGAATATGATCGACAGATTTCTCTTTGCCTTCAGTTCGTTGATCAGCTCGAGGATCTGAGCCTGGATCGTAACATCGAGCGCCGTAGTGGGCTCGTCGCAGATCAGGATCTCGGGATCCGCGGTAAGCGCGATCGCGATAACGATACGCTGTCTCATACCGCCGGAGAACTCGAACGGATACTGATTGTATCTCATACGGGGCTCGGAGATACCAACCTCGTCCATGAGCTTGATAGCGTTCTCCTTCGCCATGGCACGCGTGATCTTGTATACTACCTTAGATGCGCGGTCCTTGAAGAAATCAACGAGCTCTATCCTTCTCTCCTTGAAGTCCGTATTCCTTATGTTTTCTTCGGCGCCGTCGAAATCATCTGCCAGACCGCTGATAACACTGCAGATATTCTGCTTAAGGAGGTCCAGATCAACGATATTCGCGGGAACTACCTTCCAGTCAATTTTCTTGCCTCTGGCAATCAGTTTCTCACGCTTTGCGTTCTGCTTGTCAAAGCGCTTCTGCTCCTTGGGGTTTTCCTTCTCAAAACGGAAAAACTTCTCTATAGCGTCTTCGATACTGGTGTGGAAAGTATATGCCCTGTTGTCCTTGCGGATCTCCAGAGGATCGATAGCGTCACCGACTGCCTTGATCATAACCTTGGCGCGTCTTTCACTCTCTTTCTGTTCAATACTTCCGTTAAAGTATGACAGCTCGCTGCGCAGAATGCCGACTGCCTGCTTTTTCTTTGCGAGATACTTATCGGCGTTATACTTAAGAGCCTTCTCACCGTAGTCCAGGAACTCGAGCATGAAATTATCGTTCAGGAATTTGAGTGACTTTTCATTAAGCTTCTCTACAGGCATATCGTAGATATTCTCCGAAGGATTCTTTAACGCATAGTATCCGATACGGAAGAAATTGGGCCTGGTCTGCTCCGACATCTCCGAAAGGATCTGTTCGAGATCCTTTAACGCTCCCTCGAGCGAAGGGTCGAGATGATAATCATCCGCTGCAGGCTTATAGAGCGCCAGCATATCACTGACCTTTTTATCTGCCTCAGTAAGGCGCTCCTTGTACTCGCGTACGAAGAACTCACTCTTAAGCTTCCCGGTCTTTTTAAGGATATCCTTTACCAGATGCTTAACGTTCTGCTTCTGGTTCTTTTCAGCCATAAACAGCAGATCCTTAAGCTCGGCGAGCGTATCTCCGCAGTTCTCAAAATCGAGATTGTACTCATGCTCGAGCTTGTTCGCATTGATGCAGAACTGATCGAATGTAGAGCACATCTCCTTTGCTTTTTCGGCATCGGTGGCGCGTGATTCAATCATAGCCTCGCGGAGCAATGCGAGAGTTTCGTTGAACTGCTTACGCGCCGCCTTACGGTTAGCCTTGTTTTTAAGCAGAGTAGCCTCTGTGATCTGTCGTCCGATACGAACGATGGGGTTCAATGATGACAGAGGATCCTGGAAGATCATGGAAATCTTGTCTCCTCTGACCTTATGCATATCTTCTTCTGAGATCTTTAACAGATCCATGCCGTCATAAAAGATCTCGCCGCCCTCAACGATCGAGTTGCCGGCCAGGATACCGAGTATAGCCTTACTGGTTACAGACTTACCGGAACCTGACTCGCCTACGATCGCGAGTGTCTTTCCTCTCTCCAGATCAAAGGAAATGTCACGCACCGCGCGTACAATTCCCGAATTGGTCCGGAAAGAAACTTTTAAGTTTTTAACTTCTAATATTTTATCCATTTCTTAATCTCCAGACATTATTCATCTGCACCGCGCAGTGCAGGGTTAAACGCGTCTCTCAGTCCGTTGCCGAACAGGTTGAAGCATATCATCAAAAGTGAAAGTGTAGCTGCAGGGAAGAACATCAGGTGAGGATAATTCATCCAGATAGCCGATGCATCCGAGAGCAGCGTACCGAGGCTGGTCTGGTTAGCAGATCCAAGCTTTACGATACCGAGGTAGCTCAGCATACTCTCAGACTTCATGGTTGCAGGGATGACCATCGCGCTTGCTGTGACGATCGTACCGAGCGAGTTCGGGAATATGTGCTTCCAGATGATTCGTCTGTCCTTCGCGCCAAGTGTTCTGGCCGCCATTACATATTCCTGATTCTTAAATCTATAGAACTGATGACGTACCAGTGATGCGGTTCCGATCCATCCTGTCGATATATATGCGAACAACAGGGATACGATAGGTCCTACCTTTTGTGCCAAGTGTATCTGGAAAAGGGTTGCTACAACGATAAACGGCACATCCCAAAGAATTTCCGCGATGCGCTCAAGTATAAGGTCTATCCACCCTCCGTAATATCCTTCTACTGCTCCGTACAAAGCACCGAGTACGAAGTTTACTACGGATACAAAAATCGCAATAAAGAAACTCAGGCGAATACCACCCGCCAGGCGGAGCATCAGGTCACGTCCCTGTGCATCTGTTCCCATGATATAATTGGGCTCATGGCCGAAGAGGTACTCGTAATAGTTGATGTAGAGAACACGGATCTTGTACTGTGCGGTATCTACGTCTCCGCCGCCGGTATACTCGTAGTAGATCGGGTTTCCGTCAGCGTCACGCTTGTAGTTATCCTCAAGCACCATGTCCTTGCTGAACTCTTTAACCTTAACATACTTAGTACCCTTTTCGTTCATCTTCAGAGGAGTACCCTTTGCGTCTGTCTTATACCAGCAGTTCGCATCTGTGGTATCCATGCAGTATTCGTTATTCTGCACCAGAGGATAAAGGATATGCTTTCCGGTCTCCTTTTCCCAGTCAAGGATATTTTGGAGTTCCTTCTGCTCTATGCTCCTATACTGGAAACCTACCTCCAGATATGTCTCTATATCCGCGGTATATGTGGTAGTTTCCTGCTTATCGGCTCCGATAGTTTTGACCGCGCTGGTAACCTCCAGGATGGGCATGTACTCGCTGTCCATAGCCTGAGCGAAGCTTACCTCTTCGTTTCTGTAGTCCTCAGCTCCTACTCCTACCGCCAGAGCTTTCATCAGACTTCGCGAAGAGAATGAGCGGCTGGTGTAACCTGTCTTAAATCCGAGATCGCGCAGCAGTGTGATCCTGGGTGCGTTCTTCGCATAGTTTACGACCATGAACTTCTGGTCATAGCCCCTCACACACAGAGGTGCGATAAATGAAAACAGGAAAATGATAATGATTATAATTGCCGCAACAACCGATGCACGGCTCTTTCTGAAGCGGATCCATGCATCCTTTAAGAAGCCGATAGGCTTATCCTCAAACATCTTATCGTGCAGCTTCTCGTTTTCGTTGACAAAGCGGAACTTCTCGGGATCGATATTGATCAATTTATTCTGTTCGTTACTCATCTTATCTCTCCCCCATTCTGATCCTGGGATCAATAAATCCAAAACTCAGGTCAACTAAGATTCCGGATCCCAATCCAAGGAATGTATAGAATACGCTGTCAAGCATCAGCACATCGTAATCAAGTGTATTGAGCGCGCGCATATAGAGCTGTCCTACACCGGGAACGGAGAATATCTGCTCAATAATCATCGATCCGCCCATGATAGCCAGGAAACTTCCGATGATACCGGGCAAGATGGGAACCATCGCATTCTTCAGCGCATGACGCGAGGTGGCCTGTGCCCTGGTCAGTCCCTTGGTACGTGCGAGCAGCATGTAGTCGGAGGTCAGTGACTCAGTCAGCTCCGCTCTGGTCGAACGACAAAGTGACGCGATCTCACCGAAGCTCATAGCCAGAATAGGCGCGATCATCGAATGGAACATCTTCCATGAGAAGTAAGTATTACCGGTATCAGCCAACGCATACAGCTGCAGGGGCAGCCAGCCCAGCTTAAAGTAGAGTATGTACTGTACGAGGAACGCATATACATAACTCGGTACCGAGATAAACAGTATGACCAGAGTACTTATAACCGTATCCTGCCACTTATTCTTCTTGATCGCTGCATATACGCCCAGCGCAATACCTACAGGTACTGAAAAAAGAAGTGAGTAAACATTGATCAGTACCGTGGGAAGCAGTCGGCTGGTCATAAGATCCCAAACCGGCATATTGTATTTAATATACCAGCTGGTACCGAAATCCCACTGGGTAAGGATATTCTTCCAGTAGATACCGTACTGTATAATCAGCGGTTTGCCATATCCCAGCGCTTCAAAGCGCGCAAGAACGACCGCTCTCAAATTCTTCTCGAGAGGGAGCTCCCTGGGCAGCATCCTGATCAGGACAAAACAGATCGTCGTAATGACGAATAAAGTAAAAAACATCAGTGCAATACGTTTTATAACGTATTTAAACATTCGCATAGGAAAAAACCTCCGTCCTAGTTTAAAAGCAACATAGCTGCGCTTTTGCGGGTGCCGCGGAAACTCTCCCTCCGGCATCCGCAAAAAAGCAGTTGAAAATCCACCCATTAGACAGCGCAAGTGGAGGGGCATAACATATGCCCCTCCATGCGCATCGTCTAATGCAAATGGAAATTACTCATTAATTATTCGTAGCTGAGTACGCCGCCCTGAGAAGCAACGAACTCTGCCCACTCGGTATCGTCATAGTTGTAAGTCATAAGACGAAGTCCGCCGAATGTGTAGAACAGGTTGTACTCATCGGTGTAGTTGTTTGTCTTGTACGAGATCATCTCACAGATAGCCGAGCTTGCAAGAGGGATGCAGTAGAACTTCTTGATGAAGTTTTCCTCGATGTCAGCAAGGATCTGAAGCTTGGTGGTCTGAGGAGCGTCAGCAAACTTACCAACACCCTCCATGCAGCCTGACCATTCCTTCCAGGTCATGGTTACATCCTCACCGTCAACGTTAAGGGTAAGGGTCTCACTAGCGGGATTCCAGCATCCGCCCTCATGAAGGTCGGTGTAATCGGGATCCATGTATACGCGGAACATGGTGAAAGGATACAGAGCAGCACCGCCCCATGCGCCGTAACCGATAGCGAACTCACCTGCGGGAACATCAGCGTAACGGTTTGTGATGTTGCCGACAGCCTCAAGGGTAACCTTGCCGAAGCCCGAACCCTCAACAGCTGCATTTAAGTAGTCCTGAAGAAGAGTTACCTGGCTCTCGTCATCAGACTCGAGTGCGCCCTTCTTCCAGGCAAGACGGATCTTGATGTCGCCGCCTGCGTATACGCCTGCGTCGGTCAGCTCCTTGTAAGCCTGAGCCATCAGGTTCTTAGCCTCTGTAAGGTTGTAGCCGTTGATCGAATCATAAGCAGCGTCCAGATCTGCGTAAGCCTTGCCTGCGCCGTACTCTACGCCGTATACGTTACAAATAGCCTGCTTAGCTGCATCGGATCCTCTGTACTTTGAAGAAGGATCGTTGTAGATATCATAGTAGTACAGATCGTTGATCATTGAGTAAGCGGGGATATAACCTGCTGTCTTACCAACCCACTCGGAACGGTCGATGCAGAGTGAGAATGCCTTACGGAAGTTCTCATTGCTCATAACAACCGAGTTCTGGTTACCCTTGGAGTTATCCATCTCCTTAAGGGCGTCAAGATTGGTGTTGAAGAACAGACGCATGGTATATGTCTCGGGCTGCTTATACATCTTATCGGAAAGTGAGTAAGTTGTAAGTTCTGCACTCGAAGGAGTCCAGCTGTCAAGCTCACCCTTTAAGAATGCCTGCTTAGCAGCATCATCTGTCATAACGTCAACAACGATCTTGGTGGTCTGGTACTGCTGTCTTACTTCACCGTCAACCTCGCAAGGAGTGTAGGAAATAAGGCCGCCGTTGCCGTCATCCTGCCAGCCGTACCACTTCTCGTTGCGAACAAGAACATACTGCTTGCCTTCCTGGAAGGACTCAAGTCTGTAAGGACCATAAGACATAGTGGTCTCTTTGTTTGTAGCATAGTCGGTAGTAACGAGCTCACCGGCTGTATCCTTAAGGGACTCATAGAGATCCTTATATACAAGGAACGAACCGTCGAGCTGACCGAGTACCATGTAGTTGTAATCGGTCTTCTGCTGACCTACATAACGAAGGGTGTAATCATCAACCTTGTAGAAGCCTACAACGTCGAAGCCTGCGCCCATGTCTGCGTTATCCTGCCAGATAAGAGCTGTGCTCTCATCGAGGTATCCGCCCCAGTCATTGTAGAGGGAGCTGCCTGAGAAAGGATCGCTGCCTTCTGCATTGTTATAAACGGTCTCATCTGTAGCGAGTACGTACTGAGGAGCCTCGTTGCCGTCAGCATCCTTGTAGCCTTGTGCGCCCCAGAAGTTCCAGCAGTCGATATATAATGCGCCTGCATCTACTGCAGCCTGCATAGTATCATATGCGGTAGAGAATGCTACATAGTAACCGGAAGTCTTAGAGTAGTAGTACTTACGTCCGCCTGCTACAGCGTAGTCGCCGTCCCAGTAGTTGTTGGCACGATAGTTCATCATGTCGGGGCTGAGAAGCTGCTCCATCGAGTAGATGTAATCATCAGCTGCGATCTTGGTGCCGTCCTCCCAGCACATAGCGGGATTAAGCTTGATCTCGTATACATAACCCTCGGTCATGTCAGCAGCGGTCTTGCCGGCGGGAAGTGTGGCACCGTACTTAACCAGATCATCCTGATGATCCTTGGTAACGTCGGTGATCGAAGTAGCTGCTTCGAAAATAACCTGATACTCACCCTCTTCGGCGTTCTTGACAGTGGTGTCAACCCAAGGGGTTAAGAAGTAACGACGCATACCGTCGTCAGCATTGGTCTCCCAAGTGTGGGGATTCCACTTGTCTGCGAGAGATGTAGCATAACCATGATAGGTGTACTCCTTGGGAGCTACGGGCTCGGGTGTTGCTGTTGCATCGGGAGCCTGAGTTGCGTCAGGAGTCTTGTCATCTTTACTTCCGTTATCCGGAACAGGGGTAGCTGTTGTTGCAGTGCTGTCGTCCGGCAGATCGTTTGTCTTCTTTTTGCAGCCTGCGAAGCAGGATACTACTAAAGCCAGAACGAAGAGCAGAGCGAGAGCTCTTTTAACTTTTTTCATATTTCTCCTCCTTTTCATTTAACGCGTTGTCGCAGTAAAGCAACATGTTCACGCTAATAAATATATTTTATACAACTGCTCACGTTTGTCAATATAAAAATTGAATAAAAGAACCGCAAAACCGCATAAACAGGGGCTTTCCGAATATTTATACATGTTTTACCGATAAATATTCGCAGGCGGTTTTAAGGTCGTTATTTGGACTGTATAAGCGCTTACATAAGTATTGCTTATTCAGCCTGTTTGGGTTATAATTTTACATTTTCTTGCATTTTTAGGCATTGTAAAAAACACGTTCATAAGTACGACTTATCAAAAAATGCCTCCGACAGACATGTGTTTGCCTGCCGTGGCACTTTTTACATGAATACAGCGGTATATAATGTGCTCGTTTATGCACAAAAATTTTTACGGTTTGGACAGGATTACCTTCCCCTCCTCATATGCGACCTTAATTTTATTGTCCTCGAGACCGAGGTCCTCGAGCATATGCCTCGGAACCTGCAGGCGCCCGGCTTTGTCGACTATCGCGAACTCGTCCTGCGTCTCCTCTTCCATCCAGTTGACCGCTCCGGCCTCGAAGCTGCCCTGGTAGCGCTCGCGCAGTATCCTCTCGGAGCTGATCTTGCCGTCCCTGATCGCTACTACCCTGTTTACCTTTTTCGAGAGCTCCACGTCATGCGTTACGATGATGATCGTCTGCCCGTAGTCACGGTTGAGCCTCCTGAATACGTCGAATATGTAGTCAGCGGTCTTGCGGTCTACCGAGCCGGTGGGCTCATCGGCCAGCAGGAGCTTCGGCGAATTGGCCAGCGCTATCGCGATTGCGATCCTCTGCTGCTCTCCGCCCGAGAGCTGCGAGTGCCTGCTGTTCTTTCTGTGGCTCATGCCGACCAGGTCCAGCAGCTCCTCGGCGCGCGCCTTTTTATCCTTTGCCGAAGTCAGCAGCATCGGAGTGATTATATTCTCGAGCGCGGTCATGTAGGGGAGCAGGTTTCTGGCGTTGTTCTGCCATACAAAGCCTACGGTATTGCGCTTGTATTCGTCCTTCTGTGTGCGCGTCATCTTAAACAGGTCCTGTCCGTCCACGTACAGGCGCCCCGCGCTCGGTTCGTCGAGACCGCCGAGCATGTTGAGGAATGTGGACTTGCCCGATCCCGAATTACCGATGATCGCGGTCAGCTCACCCTTCTGCACGGTCAGGTCGAGGCCCTGCAGAGCCAGTACCTCGATGTCCGCGGTCTTATATATCTTTACCAGATTTTCCGCCAGCACCATGGGACGGTCGTCGACCGCATTTGCGTTTAATTCTTCACTCACTGTTTGTACCTCTATTTAGATGTATTTAACTCTGTTTTCCTGTATCAGCCGCCCGCGCAGACACCGGCCTCGAGCGTATATACCGCGTCTCCGGCCGACATCAGGCTCGTGTCGTGCGTCGTCATGACGATGGTCACACCCTCTTCTTTTACCAGTTCCTTGAATATATTGACCACGCTGATGGCGGTCTGGCTGTCGAGCTCCGCAGTGGGCTCGTCGGCAAATACGACCTTGGGCCTGTGCGCTATGGCTCTGGCTATCGCCACACGCTGCTGCTCACCGCCGGAGAGCTCCTGCGGCATGTGCTGCGCGCGGGCCGCGAGTCCGACCATCTTCAGGCACCGGTTCACGCGTTCGCTCCTGTCGCCCGAGTATCCCGCGAGCCTCAGTGCGAAATCGACATTTTCAAAAACGGTCATGATCGGGATCAGCGAGACCGACTGGAAAACAAATCCAAAATTCTCGCGGCGGAGCTTTCCTTTTTCCTCCTCGGTCATCGCGCCTATCTCTTTGCCGTCAAAGAGCACCTCGCCCGCAGACGGCGCGTCGAGCGCGCCGAGTATGTTCATCAGCGTCGTTTTGCCCGAGCCTGAGGGGCCCTTAAGTATCGTCAGCGCTCCGGTCTTTATCCCTACCGATACGTCCTTCAGTGCATAGAACTGCTCTCCGCCGGTCAGACCGAATACCCTGTCCACATTTTTCGTTTCTATTATATTCATAAGTACATCAATCCTCTCCGAGCTTGAGTGCCTGTGAGATCTTCATGCCGTATACCTGACGGATCAGAACGCCCATGCAGGCCGCGAACATGATGAATATGATGACGATCAGTCTGGCCACATCTGTGCCCTTGGTGATCAGCTCGAGCGGCAGCGCCCGATCGGCCGCGGAATACGCGATCTGGATGATCGGCACGTAGAGTACCGAAGCTATCCAGCCCACTATCAGGCCGAACGCTATGCCGAACAGTCCGGTAAATGCCTGCTCGCATGCCAGCATCTTTATGATCTCGCCGCGCGTCATGCCCATCGCCCTGAATATGCCGAACAGCAGCTCTCTCGATCTGATCGAGAGCATCCAGTAGATGACGTAGCCGATCGCGCAGATCAGCAGTATCGTGATGAAACTCATCGTGAGTATGCCGTTTGTTCCCTGGAACAGCGGCTCCACGGTGATGTCCTCCTTCATCTGCGAGGCATCGCCTAGGCGCGTGATCTTGAGTGACTCTGCATCCGCGAAATCATAGAATCCGTCGGTATCGCCGTCCATATCTATCCATATCTCGTACGGGAATATGCCGACCGCCTCCTGTATCGTCGAGAGATGTCCGACGATCATGTAGTTGTCCGAGGTCTGCACGCTCTCGTCCGCGAGGATCGTGATCTTTTCCGGATTGTACGAAGGCCAGTAATCAAAGAACCCGTATACCTTTGCGGTAAGCGTTCCCGAGAAATATCCGCCCGAGAGCGTATATGTCACGGTGTCTCCGACCTTGAGTCCCTGCTTGTCCCTGAAATTCGAGGAAAGCAGCACCGCGTTCGAATTGCGCGAAAGCACATTGAGGTAATCCCTGAAATCGTATTTGAGATACTTTGCGTCGAGGTCGGTCGTCTCTCCGAAGGTCTTGGTATCTATCCCCATGAAATCGCACGAGAGTGCTTTGGAGCCCGCCTGCACAGACGCGGTCGATGTCCTGAATACCTTGGCCAGCGACTGCATGCCCTTTATCTGTCCGTATTTTCCGAAGTCGGGCTCGGTAAATGTTACCTTTGCGTTGGGGTCTATCTGCAGGTAAGCGACATTGTTCTTCCAGTATTCGGTAACGACCACGTCGGCGCCCTGCATGTAATCGATATTTTTCTCCGCGTTCGCGAGGATCGTGCGCGCAACGGTCGTATTGAACAGACCGAAGCTGACGGTGAGCACGAGGAATACCATGATGAACGCGCTCTTGTTCCTGGTGCGGATGAGCTGCAGGAACGATGTATATACCGCAGGAGACCAGTTCTTTTTGCCGATGCGGTATATGAGGCTCACGATCAGGCTGTGGAGTCTGAGCGAGGCCATGCCCGCGCCCAGTATGAACAGCGAGGACGCGAGGAATATCAGCGGATCGAGCGACTTGCCCGCGAGCACGCGGGCGTACATCTCAGCCTCCTGGTTCCTGAAATTGTACAGGCCGTAGAGCGATACTCCGAGCAGGATGATATCGAGGAACAGCTTCTGCCAGATCGGCTTTTCCGACCTGCTCCTGCGGCGCTTTACAGCCACGATGCTGTGTTTGTCGCGCCTGAATACCGGGATCAGCGTCATGCCCATCGAGAGCAGCACCGCGCCCAGACCGTAGAGCAGGACTTCGCCGGTGAGCTCGACCTTCAGTACCCTGCGCGCGTTAAACTGCAGGAACGCGCTCGACGCGCCGAGTATCCTGCAGACCAGTATGCCTGCAAATATACCTATGACAAAGGATATGCCCGACAGTATCGCGGACTGCATGAAATACATCGCGAGTATCTGCTTTTTCGAGGCTCCGCGGCTCTTTAAGAGCGCGATTTCGTTCTCTTCCATCTCGAGCATCTGGCGCGAGATCATGAAAATGAACGCGCAGAGCAGCACTATGACGGGCACCTGAAGGATGGCGAGCGTAACGGATATCCTGTTTTCCTCGCTCCTGAACTTCTCGAGCACCTCCACATACGCGGGGGTGTCGATCTCGGAATATACGGTTTTATACGCCGCGACCATATCGTTCGAAAAAGTGATCAGCTCATCGACATTCTCGGGCCTTACTTCCTCGTAATCGAGCATCACGGTATAGGTCTGGTTGAACTGGTACTTCGAGCCTTTTGCGGTAAACAGCGATCTGAACAGCTCCGCGTCGATCATCAGCGTGCCTTCGTAATAATCGGGGCTGTCATACCAGTAGATGTCGCTCGCGTCACTGTTTGAGAAAACGCCGGTGATCCTGACGTGCATAGGCGCGCCCGTGGAATCCTTGACATTCGGGAATTCGAGCTCTTCTCCGACCAGCAGGTTCATGCCGATCATCGCGCTCTGGCTGATGACTGCCTCAATAAAGCCGTCCTCGCCGATGCTCTTCGCGTACATGTTTCCGCTCAGCATCTTTGAATGGTCTTCGAGTCCCTCTAAAGCGCCGATCATGATCTTCTGCTCGGAATCGAGTCCGTCGTGCAGGGTCAGCGACTTCGCCGTGCTCGTTACCAGGTTCAGGTAGCAGACCTTTTCCTTTAAGGGCACTCCTGAGAGTTTGTCTATATTGTTCACAAATTCTGCGAGCGCATTGGTCTCGGCCCTGCCGGTACCCTTACGTACCCTGCCGTAGGTGCGTATCACCATCGGGTAGGTGTTTTTCTCTTCGAGATAATTGGTGAAACCGTCGGTCAGCATGTGGCGCTTTGACGCCGCCTGATACATCGGATGGCTCACGGTTATTGCAATAAGAAGGATATTGCCTATCAGCAGAGAGACAACCATCCATTTCTTATGGAGTATTCTTTGTATAACAAGATGGAGCATTACTCTTCCTCACTAATCACTTAATGACCACGCGGTCTCCCTCGTTCAGACCGCTCACGATCCATACGACTGTCGCGTTGTTTCCGCCCGAAAGCACATAGCGCTTTATGCTGTTGCCGTTCGTATAGACATAGACGTAATCGCCCTTGGAATCGTGGTAAACGGCGCTCTTGTCAACGACAATGACATTCTTCATATCGACGGAGCGGTATGAAACGGTCACGTCCGAACCGTACTCAAAGGTCCCGGGGTCTCCCTCAACTTCGATGTAATCGGTGCTGCCGATAAGATTCGGGGTAAGAACGGAACTCTTGCATGTCGTAACCCTGCCGTCGAGTGATACGGCGCCCTTGGTCTGGCCCTGTGTGACCCTGACCGGCATATTGTAGCAGAGCCCCGCGACGCCTCCGGGAACGCGGACCCTGAACGACCTCGTGTCGCAGATCGTGCAGATATAAGCATAGGACCTGAGTGTATCGCCGTTCCTGAAACGGTTGATCTCCCTGACCTCGCCCTCGCCCTCGGCCGTGATGTAGAGCGTTCCGTCGCTGTTCTCGAGTTTGTCGAGGTTTGCGATCATCTGCTCGATATTCTTGGTGCGTGAGCTGTACTCATTCTCGTATTCAGTCTCGAGTCTTTCCAGCAGCAGCTCGGCCATCCTGCGCTCGTTCGTATTTGCCGATGTATTGATGATGCGTGTGTATTTGCTCTCGAGCTCTCTGTAAACAGCCATGTACTCATCGAGGTTCTGCTCCTCGACCTCGATCTGCGCCCTGAGGCCTTCAAGGTCGGCATTTTCGACCGTTGTGCTGACCTGCATGATGCGGTCGCCCCTCTGTACCCAGTCACCGCTCGATACGAGCATTTTGACGTATTTTACCGAGCCCTCCTGCAGCGTGTTGAAGCAGTATGAAACGTTGTCATAGACGATCTCGCCTTTGCACGAGCTCATCACCGTGAAATCCCCGCGGGTGACCTCGATGGTTCTGACATCCTCTTTTATTTCCTCATTAAGCGCCGAAAAATACAGGTCCTCGTCATCGGGCCTGAATCCCGAATCCGCGCCGGCCGCCGGCGTGATCACCGAGAACGCGAGGATGACGGATAACAGCAGCGCCGCAGGCCGTATGAACTTAATTCTTGACATAAACCAGCGCTCCTTCCTCTATTCCTTCGACGATCTCGACATAAGCCGTATCGCTGATGCCCGTGACAACGGTGCGCTTGATGCGCGCATTGTCGACGATCTCATAAACGTATTTGCCCGAAGAATCGGTGTAAACGGCGCCAGCGGGCACCACGAGCACATTGCTCTGCATGTCGCTGACAAATACAACGACCGCGGAATCGCCCGCCGCCATGCCGGAGGTATCACCCTTTAGCCTGAACCTGGAAACGAGCGGTATCGAGCTCGCCGACATGATCCTCATCTCATCCTTTGTGTAAGGGATGTACTCGAGCTCCGTGCGCGCGCCGCCGATCATCGCGTAGCAGTCGTAAGCGTGATTGACTGTGACCTCGCTGATATAATCGCAGGTGAGCGTCATCTCGTCGCCGTAGTCTATGGCCACCACGGGCGTCCCCGCCGCCACATAGCCGCCCTGTCCGGTCCTCGTCACTGCCATGACCGTGCAGTCGCAGGGCGCGGTTATGTAATTGTATCCGATGTCGTTCTCTTTGAGCCTTTCGAGTCTGGCCTCTTTCTCGCCTATCGTGAGCTCGGCCTTTTCCCTCTCGTGCTTGAGCTGCAGCCGCAGTTCATCGGTATTCCTGCCCGCGAGCCTCTCCAGCTCTATCTCGAGCTCTAAAGCCTCGAATTTCTTTTCAAAGTCTGTTTTGCTGTTCTCGATCGATTCCTCGAGTGAATTGATCGCGTCGAAGTCATGCCCGACCAGAGCCGCGAGCACCGTTCCCTCGCCCACTCGGTCGCCGGCCTCGACATATACCCCGTACAGATATCCGTCGTCCTCAAAGCCGATCTCCTCGATGCCGGGCAGCAGCTGCGCGGTATAGACCGTGATGTCGCTTAAGTCCCTGCGCTCGACGATGCCCGACTCCAGCGACGCGTTGACGGGCTCGAGCAGCGCGGGCCTGCCCGCATCGGCCGACTTGCATCCCGCCAGCAGCGAAGCGGCGAGCATCAGGACCGATATCCTTTTTATCATCGTGTTAAATCTCATAACTGTGTTTCTCCTTCTATCGGTGCCTGTCACCACCGGAGGGTGACAGACACCGGGACACGGCTTCTACCTGATAATAACGGAGGTGTACATGTCTATACCTCCGAGTATTTCCACGTAATTGTTTCCGATCAGGCCGACCTGCACATCGACAGGCTCCCTGATGCCCTCATCGGTCAGTACATAAACGTAATAACCGTCCTCAGAGCCGTACACTGCGACTCTGGGCACCGCGAGCACCTGCTTTTTCGAATCAACTACCAGATAAATGCTGGCGCGCGTGCCGACGCTGATCGAGTAATCGGGCTCGTCGAGATCGAACACTATCCTGCCGCTCTCGGGATCGACCGAAGAGACCGTTGCTTCGTATTTCTCACCGGTCGAGCGCTCCACGGTCACATGATCGCCCTTTTTCACGTATTCGCATGCGGCCTTGTCATCCGCGGTAAACGCGCATTCACCCGAATCGAGCAGCTTCATGACCAGCGTGTCGGTCGATGAGGTCCAGCCCGTCAGATCGTCCTTAACATAGTAGACCGTGCCCTCGGTCTCGGAGTAAAGCACCGACTGCGAGATGATATCGTTGTATTCCGCTATGCGGTCGTTTGCGTAATCTATCTTTTTCCGGCTCGAGATTATCGACTCTTCGCACTCGTGCGCCTTTAGGGTGTACTCCTCTTTGTCCAGGAGATTGACCGACGGCGACGCGATCTTTTCGTTGTAAAAAGCGATGGTTTCCTCGTTCTGGGCTATGTCGAGCTCAGCCTCGAGTATCTCCTCGCCGTAGTTCGCGACAGCCTCCTCCAGCCTGCTCACATCGAGCGCCGCGAGCGGGTCTCCGACCTTGATCGAATCTCCCTCACTGACAAACACGCTGTTGACCCGGTAACCCGATATCGGGAAGAATACCTTCAGCTCATTCAGCTGCGAATAGGTGCAGACAATGGTCTTTTTAAGCTCAACGTCCTGCGGTTCGGCCATCGCCAGCGTATATTTCGAGCTCGCATCTTCGGTCACTATATTCAGTTTGTGCTCAGCCTCTTCCCTGGGGATCAGGCCGCATCCCCCCGCCGCGGGGATAATGCAGACTGCCGTGAGCAGCGCCGCCGAGCGGTGTAAGACGGTTTTAAATCGATTAAAGAAACAGTTCATTATGAATCAGCCCTCCGACGAAAAATAATACACTATCCGTGGAGTGTTGACAATGCAACAAATTAGCGCAGGTTGTCGGATATTGCTATTTTTTCTACCGTACCGGGGACGCACGTAGTATAATGGTCTTACACAAGGAGGTCATATCATGAGTGATAACATCAGAGACATATCTCTCGAGACACAGGTCGTTGAGAAACTCATCGCGCGCGGCTGGCACATTTCCTTTGCCGAATCCTGCACCGGCGGCATGCTGCCCGCACGTATCGTGAACGTTGCCGACGCGTCGAAGGTCATCGGCGAATCGGTAGTCACATACTCAAACGAGGCCAAAATAAAATATGCGGGAGTATCTCCCGCAACAATAGAAAATTATAATGTCGTAAGCGAAGAAGTCGCCGCCGAGATGGCCAGAGGCCGGGCTCTCGCCGCCGGCACCGAGGTCGCCGCCTCTACCACCGGATACGCCGGCCCTTCTGGCGGCGCGACCCAGACCCTGCCCGACGGCCGCACGATCGAGATCCCGATGGGCACCGTCTGCTTCGGTTTTTACATCAACGGCACGCTCACGACCTGCACCAAGCACTACAAGGACCTCAGCCGCAACGAGGTCCGCGCCGCCGCGACCGAGTTCGTGCTGGAGACGCTGAACCGGCTGATGTGATTCTCACTCTCCGCCGGCCATCTTCAGCTGCGCCTCCACGAGGCCGTAGTAAATGCCCTTTTTCCCGAGCAGTTCGTTGTGCGTGCCCATCTCGGCTATGCCGTGGCGGTCGACAACGATGATCCTGTCGGCGTTGCGCAGGGTCGAGAGCCTGTGCGCTATCGCGAAAGTCGTGCGTCCGCTGATAAGGCGCGAGAGAGCCTGCTGTATCAGGAACTCGCTCTCGGTATCGAGCGCGGATGTAGCCTCATCGAGTATCAGCAGTCTCGGGTCGTTCAGCACCGCGCGCGCGATCGATATCCTCTGGCGTTCTCCGCCCGAGAGGCTGTATCCGTGCTCGCCGACGTAGGTGTTGTAGCCGTCGGGCGTTTTGCATATGAAATCATGCGCGTTCGCCGCTTTGCAGGCCTTTATGACCTCCTCGAAGGTCGCGTCGGGCTTTGCGTATCTGATATTGTCTATGATGGTGCCCGAGAACAGGAATGTCTCCTGCAGCACCACGCCTATCTGCGAATGCAGGCTCTCCATCGACAGATCGCGGATATCCGTTCCGTCGATCGTTATCCTTCCCCTGTCCACATCGTACAGGCGCATCAGCAGGTTGATGATCGTCGACTTGCCCGCGCCGGACTCACCCACAAGTCCGATCATCTCTCCGGCCTTCACGCCGAAGCTGACGTTCTCGAGCACCGGATCGTAGGACTGGTAGCCGAAAGTGATGTTCTCGAACTCCACGTCTCCCTTTATCTGCTTTTCGACTGGCTGCTCAGAATCCGTGATCAGCGGCTCCTCGCCGAGTACGTCATATATCCTGTTTACCGAAGTAATCATGTTCATGACCGCACGGGGCAGATGCGTCATCCAGTTGAGCGGCCCGAACAGGTATCCGCAGTAGATGATGTACTGGTACAGATCGCCGACCGACAGGTCTCCCGCCAGCACGCTCCGGCCTCCGAAGAATACCGCGATATACGTGCCGCCTCCGAGTATAAATGTGAGTATCGGGAAAAATGTCGCCCAGAACGACTCGTTCTTTGCCTGGAGCTTCGCGTAGTCCTCGGATTTCGAGGTGAAACGCTTCGATTCCCGCTTTTCCTGACCGAAGCTCTTTACTATCCTCATGCCGGAGATAACGTCCTGCAGCGAGGAGTTGAGCTCGTCGTCCTTTTTCCACTGCTTATGGAAAATGACATGCGTCCTGTGCCTGAATATCCTGAGTATGATGAATACGCTGCCCGCCAGTGCGAACGTCATCAGCGTCATCTTAACGCTGATCGTAAACATGTAGATCAGCGCGACGATCATCGTGAGCAGCGTCGAGAACATATTGCTGAACACGTCGTCCATGAACTGCCTGATCCTGGCCGTATCGCCGGAAACGCGGTTCATCAGCACGCCGGGCTTTCTCGTATCGACGAACGACAGCGAGAGCGTCTGTATCTTTACGTAAAGCTTGGCCCTAAGCGACATGCTCAGCTCCGTGCCCAGCTTTGCGAGCTGCCAGTATCTCCATGTGCCCAGTGCGAGCGAGATCACGGTCAGCACGAGCGTCAGCGCGAGGAAGATGACCAGGTCGCCCATGGTGCCCTTTGCGTCTTTTAAGGAATTGTTGATGAAATACTTCTGTATGGCGGGAATCGCAACGCTGATGCCCGAAGCGATCAGCATCACGAACGAGATAAACAGGAGCCTGCCGATATAGTCATGGACCATATCGAAGAACTTGCGGAAGTTTGCCCTCTTGTCCGAGCAGTAGG
>JAEEGH010006900.1_pt1 | contig 27598 bp, 24 predicted proteins | sample 9134181 | NCBI WGS metagenome assembly JAEEGH01 (sample SAMN16246544, study PRJNA631951) | gut metagenome | biome: gut microbiome; feature: rumen; material: DP-attached | host: Bos | place: Iran: Karaj | collected 2018-10 | reverse complement strand
GATAACAGGATGGAGAATTTCATCTTGCCGTTGCGCGACGGGTTGAACATAATCCGGTTGAGACAATTAAAATAATTGCTTACCTTTGTCGCAGATTTATGATTGAACCGTATGAAAGGGTCCCCCTGCGGGATTCTTTTTAATTTTGTCTTTATTATTAAGAATTGGTATGGCTGACATCCATTATGTGACACAGGAAGGTCTCGACAACCTCCGGGACGAACTGGCAAAACTGACCGCCCAGCGGCCCATCATTTCCGCGCAGATTGCGGAGGCGCGCGACAAAGGCGACCTCTCGGAGAATGCGGAGTATGACGCTGCCCGGGAAGCCCAGGGCCTTCTTGAACTCAAGATTGCGAAACTTCAGGATATGGTGGCAAATGCGCGCGTGATTGACGAATCCAAAATCAACACGGACTGCGTGCAGATGCTCAATAAGGTCAAAATCAAGAACCTGGCAAACAACTCGGTGGTCGAGTACACTCTCGTCGGCGAGAGCGAAGCCAACTTCAAAGAGGGCAAGCTTGCTGCCGCCACGCCCATTGGTAAGGCCCTGCTCGGCCGTAAGAAAGGGGATATCGTGGAGGTTCAGGTTCCCTCCGGACTGCTGAAATTTGAAATTCTCAACATCTCCATCTAAAACCCATGGCATCCATCTTTTCCCGCATCGTAGCCGGTGAAATCCCCTCCTGGAAGGTGGCGGAGAACGAATGCTGCTATGCATTCCTCGATATCGCCCCGCTGGCGGAGGGTCACACCCTTGTCATTCCCAAGAAAGAGGTTGATTACCTCTTCGACCTGGACCCCGAAACCTACCGCAAGCTCTGGGATTTCGCAGCCAAGGTGGCTCGCGCTCAGAAGGCAGCCCTTCCCTGCAAGCGAATCGGCGTTGCCGTGCTCGGCATGGAGGTTCCGCACGCCCACATTCACCTGGTTCCCCTCCAGAGCGAGGCCGACCTGGATTTCCGCAAACCGAAACTGGAACTGAAACCGGAGCGTTTCGCGGAAATCGCGCAGGCGATCGCCCGGGAATTTGACAAACAGTAACCCCTATGAAACGATTTGTCTGGCCGTTGCTGGCCCTCCTGTTTTTTGCTGCCTGCAACCCCACTCCGACCGCCCGGATTGAAGGCGTCTCGGAAGACCTCTCCGACACGACCCTTCTGCTGCAAAAGGTGATTGTGAACCAGCTCACCACGGTGGATACCATCCGGGTGGATGCCGCCGGCGCTTTCGCCGCCAAGGTGGCGGTCCGCAAAGAGGCCCCTGTGTTCTTTCACCTTTCGGACGGATCCCTCACGCTGGCCTCACTGGTGCTTCTGCCGGGCGATCAGGTCAAACTGAAGCTGCTTCCGGACGGCGACTATACCGTGAGCGGCTCCCAGGAGTGCACCCTGTTGAAGGAGATCAACGACGAATATCGCCTGGCCGGCTACAAGATGAATGTCTGCGCCGACGCCCTCGAGGTGGCCGCCGATGAGCGCACCGCCAAGGAGCTTCGCGCCGATATCGGCCGCACCTATGTGGATTACAAGCGGTTCGCGCTCAAACACGTGATGTCGCACCCTACTTCCATTACCTCCGCCGCCCTCTTCTTCCAGAAGTTCGGCAGCGAGCTTCCGGTGTTCGGAGAACTGACGGATGTGCTGGTATTCAAGCAGGTATATGATTCCATCCAGCCGGTTTATCCCCAGTCCGAATATGTGCTGGCCCTCGCCGACGAAATCCGTTCGCGGGAGCAGCTGCTGGATCTGAACAACCGGATTGACGAGGCCAAGGTGCTTCCGTTCCCGGACCTGAAGATGCCCGATATCAACGGCAACCAGCGGGTTCTCTCCGACCTCACGGGACAGGTGATTCTCGTCTGCTTCTGGATGGCCGCCGAGGACGGAATGAAGATGTACAACCACACCCTCGCCGACCTCTATGCCAAGTACCACGACCGGGGCCTGGAGATCTACCAGATTGCCCTCGACCTGGACAAGCCCGTCTGGGCGGCTGCTGTCCGCAACCAGCAGATTCCCTGGATCAGCGTCAACGACGGGGCAGGCCGCGACTCGCGGGCCGTTTCTTCCTACAATGTGGGGCGGATTCCGGCGCTCTTCCTGATCGACCGCAAGGGCGATATCGTGGCGCGGGATGTGTTCGAGGCCGCTGCGCTTGAGCGACAGATTCTCAAGTGCCTCTAGAGCACGGCCCGGGTGCTGATTCCGGCTACAAACTCCTTGAGATAGAAGGGTTCAAAGTACGCAACGTCTTTGAACTCTTTTTTTTGCCAGCTCTCCAGGGCGGGCCCGATCATGGCCGCCGCATCCGGATAGCAGGCGCAGAAGCAGGCGTTCGGGGAGGTGACAAGCGGGCGGAACTTCTCCACACAGTTGCCGATAAAGAGTACGGATCCCTTTGCGAGCTCCTCCCGGTAGCTGTTTTCATCCAGGATGACCGCCTCCACGCCGGAGCGCTCCTCGAGAGTGCGGCCGTCGAAAACGGCGGCATAGACCTCCATCCGCCGGGCGTCAATCATCGGTACGATGATCCCGGCTTCTCCGCGTCCCTGCTCGGCGAGAACCCGCAGGGTCCCGACGGCTATCAGCGGAAGACCCGCACCGAAGCAGATTCCCTTGGCGGTGGAGACGCCGACCCGCAGGCCGGTATAGGAACCCGGACCTTCGCTGACGGCGACGGCGTCGCACTCGGCCGCTTTCAGACCGGCCTCCCGCAGGACTTCATCCACAAACGGCGCAAGGAGGGAGGACTGGAGTTTCGGGGTGTCGGTATAGCGTTTGGCCAGCAGCGTGGTCCCTTCGCAAAGGGCCACCGAACAACTTTCGGTGCTGGTTTCCAGCAGCAGGATGCGGGGTTCTTTCATGGTTGTGCTCTTTATGGGTTGCGGATCCTGACCTTGCATCCGTCGCTGAGTTCTCCGTTGATGGCCTGATAGGGGGCGGTAACGATCGCCTCTCCGATAGCCAGTCCGGAGCACACCTCGATGGAGGTGAGGTTCTGGATGCCGGTTTCAATCTCCCGGGCGGTAACGGTGCCGGTTTCGTCCACAATCCAGACGGCTTCCCTCCGGTCCCGGAGGAATACGCTCTGCAGGGGAATGGCCAGTACATCCTTGCGCTCGCGCGTCACGATGGAGACGGTGGCCGACATGCCCGGTTTGAGCGGCGTCGGATCTTCCTGCAGCAGCCTCTGGTAGGAGGCGGGCCGGACCGCAATCCGCACCTCAAAGTTAGCAACTTGCCCGATACCCGCGGCAACGAATTTGGAGGAATTTGCAATTTGTGTGACCAATCCGCTGAAAGTCAGGCGCGGATAGGCGTCCAGCGAAAGCGTGGCGCTGTCCCCCGGCGCAATCCGGACCACATCGTTCTCGCCCACTTCGGTCACGACCTCCATGCGGCTGAAATCCGCAATCCGCAGCAGTTCCGTGCCGGCCATCTGGGAAGTGCCTACCACTCGCTCGCCCAGCGCAACGCTGAGCCGGGAAACGGTACCCTCCATGGGGGCGCGGATGACGGTTTTCGTGAGATTTTCCCGCGCCTCCTTGAGGGAGGCCTCTCCGCTGCGGACATTCCAGCGGGCTGCGGTCAGCTGTCCGGCCATCATGTCGGCCTCCGCCTGGGCGGCCTCCAGCTCCGAGGCAGAAATGGCGTGCTGCGCATAGAGCGACCGGGCGCGAGAAAGGGCGGCGGTGGCCTGACGGGCGGCCGCCTGCTGCCGGGAAAATTCCGCGCGGAGCGATCCGAGCGCAGCTTCCGCCTTTTCAACCAGGGAGAGGTAGAGATCCTGCTTGATTTTTACGAGGATATCCCCCTTGTGGACCGGATCTCCCTCCCGGAAGTTCAGCTCCACGATTTCGCCGGAGACATCCGGCGAGACGGCGATTTCCGTTACGGGGCGCAGCTTGCCGCTGGCGGGTACGGTCTCCACCAGGTCGCGCGTGGCTACCCGCATGACCTCCACTTCGGGCAGGGGCGTCCGCTTGCGTCCGCCCAGCAACAGAAACAGCAGCAGAAGGCCGCCCGCAACCAGGGCGCCCCGGAGCCAGCCTTTTGTGCGCGGGGTCATTGCGTGCCTCCTTCCCCGACGGGGATATCCCGTAAACTGATGATTTTCATCTGGAAAAGATATCGGTAACGCGCCTGCCAGTAATCGCCCACGGCGCGCTGCCAGGCAGTACGCGAAATCAGGTACTCGCTGCTGGAGATGGCTCCGTTCTCAAAGCGGGCCTCGTTGGCCTGGAAGGCCTTAGAGAGGGCCTCCATGTTCTCTTCCGCAGCCAGGCAACTCTCGTAGCAGTTGATGGCGTTCAGCAGCGAGGAGAGCATCTCTCCTTCGAGATCGCGCCGCGTCTGCTCCACCTCCCGCGAAAGCTGTTCCACACCGGCGGCCTCCCGCCGGATCCGGGTGAAGGCGCGGCCGGTGGGCAGCGGTATGGTGAGGGTTACGCCCACCGAAGGGTTGCCGTTGGCGGTGAGCTGGTTGTACCAGGTCACCCGGCTGGCGTTGCTGTAGTAGGTACCATAGCCGCCCGAGAGGGTGACCTCGGGCAACAGGGCGGCCCGGCTGATCTGCAGTCCGGTCCGTCCCGCCTCCAGCGCGGCCTCTGCCTGCCGGATGCGGGGATGACGGGCCAGATAGCGGGCAATCGCTCCCGAAGCGGGCATCGGCCACGGTTCGGGAATGGAATCGTCGGCCGGAGGGGTCACGGAGAGTTCCTCCTCCGGCGACAGATTCAGGTAGCGGGATAACGTCATAGCGGCGGTCCGCCTGCCGCCGCGGGCGCTGGCCACTGCGGCCTTCTCGGTGGCGGTCTGCGCTTCGATTTCCGCCAGCGACCGGTACGAGAGCCGTCCGGAAAGAACCTCTTTTTCCGTGCGTTCCTTCTGGGCCAGAATCGATTCGTATCCGGCGCAGGCGTTTTCGTAGTTCTTTTCCGCCAGGAGCAGTTCGAGGTAGGCCTCGGTGATGGCAATCTTCAGCCCGGTCTGCATCTCTTCCAATCCGGCGGCGGCCTCCTGGAGGCGGCTCTTTTTCTCGCGCCGCTCCAACAGGGCGCCTACCACATTCGAGGAAGAGAGTGCCGCCCCGGCCGACCAGCTGTTTGAAAAGTTCAGCCGGTGGTCCACAATCATCAGCTCCTGCATGTCCACGGTGCGACCCCAACCAAAATCGCCGCCCGTGCGCAGGGTGACCTCAGGCAGCAGATCCAGCAGGGAGAGGCGCCGGTCGGCGCTTCGCTGCCGGAGCAACACTTCCTGTTTTTGCAGACCGATGCCCTCCTGCAGGCCGCGCTCGATGCAGCGCTCCAGCGTCCACGGGGGCAGTGCGGTTGCCAGAACCGCTATGATGAATCCCAAAGGCATGGCGAGTGTGGATCAGATACCCCTGATCAGGGAGAAGAGGGAGGCGAATACCTTGACGATGATGCCTACCACGTAGCCCACCATCCAGAGTGCCTCCTGCGCCTGTTTATCCACACCGCCGCGAAGGGTACGAAGCTCGGTGGCGCCCATCGGCTCCAGGGCGAGCAGAACGGAATCGTTTCTCATCGCGCGGCCCTCCTAAAAGATTCGGAGGGAGAATCCCTCGATAAATCCCTTGACGATTTTCGGGATGTAATCCGCGATAAAGTTGATCAATGCTTTTGCCTTGGTGAAGATCTCGTTCAGAAGGGATCCCGAGGCACCTCCACGCAGGCAGAGTTCGGAAGAATGCATCTCCCGCAACCCTGTTTCCAACAACAATAGTTCTTCCATAAATTGTACGTTTTTCGGCTTCCGCAACTTGAAAGGGGGCGTGCGGAAACAGCCCTATGAGTGCGCACTCAATTGATTCATATCCAGTACTCTGTCCGCAACGGCGACATTGTCGCGGCGGTGGGTGATCATAATCACGATCCGGCCTTCGTCGCGCAGGGCGGCCGCCTTGCGGAGGATGCAGGCCTGCGAAAACTCGTCCAGGGCGGCGGTCGCCTCGTCGAGAATCAGGATCTGCGGATCGCGGTAGAGGGCCCGCGCCAGGGCGATCCGCTGCTTCTGGCCGCCCGAAAGCAGGCTTCCATGTTCACCGGCGGGAGTCAGGATGCCCAGGGAAAGGGAGGCGACGAATCTCGCCATCTGCAGTTCTTCGAGAATCCGGCCCACCTTTTTCAGATCGGGGTCCTTCTCGCCGCCGGTGATGTTGTCCAGGATGGAGCAGTTGATCAGCCCCGGATCCTGCGGAACCATGGAAATATAGTGTCTCCAGTGGGAAAGATCAATCTGCGCGATGTCGGTCTCGCCCCACAGAATATGCCCGCCGTTCACCTCGTAATCCCGCATCAGCAGGGCTGCCAGCGTGCTTTTCCCGCATCCGCTCTCCCCGATGACGGCCGTAAGGGTCCCTTTGGGGAAGGTGGCGTTGAAGCCTACTAGCAGCGGCCCGCAGCCGGGGTAGGAGAAATGGACATCGCGGAAGGTCAGCGCCTGGGGATCGCCCAACGGCCCCTCGAGCCCGCCCTGCGGTTCTGCCTCGAGCAGCGTGATGTCCTGCAGCCGCTCCAGCGAGACGTTGGATTCGTTGAGGCGGCAGACCACGGAGACCATCTCCCCGAGGGGCGAAGCGAACCAGGCGGAGAGGGCATAGAAAGAGACCAGCTCTCCGGTGGTGAGGTCGCCCCGGAAGACAAATGCCGAACCGATGCTGAGCAGCACGAGCGTCATCAGCTTGGCCAGCAGGTCGGCCGAGAGCGAGAATCGCCCCAGGGCGCGCCCGGTGCGGTACATGTTCCAGTTCATGTTGGCAAATGCATGTTGCAGGTCGCCGTAGCCCATGGTTCCGCGTCCGAAATACTTGACGGTGCGGATGGCGGAAATCCGCTCGATCACGCTGTCTTCGAATTCAGCCACGCTGCTGAGCAGATCCTTGTTCAGGTCGCGCGTGACGTGGTTTGCCAGGAGGTACACCGCGACATAGAGGGGAACGAAGAGCAGGGTCATCAGCGCGAGTTTCCACCAGTAGGTGAACATCAGGGCAAAGGAACCTGCCAGCAGCAGGGCTCCCGTCGTGATGCCCGTGAGCCCTTCGGTGAGCATGCTGCGCACCTTGAAGGCATCGGTGATCCGGGCGTTCAGTTCTCCGGCTCCCCGGCGCTGGAAAAAGCCGACAGGCAGGCTGAAAAGGTGTCTGAGGTAGTTCAGAATCAGGTTTCCGTCCATCCGGACGCCGGCCCGGAGGGCGAAGATGGAACTCCCGTATCCGACAAGGGCGGAGCAGAGCAGGATCAGGGCCAGGAGGATCGAAACTCCCACCAGTTCCCGGATGCTTCCGCCCGGTATGACCGTATCGATGATGTGCTGCAGAAACAGCGAAGTCGTGATGCCCGCTCCCACGCATAAGAAAGATCCCGGCAGGGACCGTAGATAGTCCGTTTTAACGCAAGAAATAAGACGAGTGTACTGTGAGAAAGAATTGCCGCGACGCGGCTGAGAGTGGGATTGTGTGCTGCCGGGATCGGGGGAGAGGGTTATCAGGTAGCCGCTCCAGAGGCGGCCGATTTCTTCATAGGAGAGTTTGCGGTGGCGTCCGAGGGCCGGATCCATTACGCGGACCCGCCGCTTGTCTGCACCGTAGAGTACGATGAAATGCAGATCGCCGTTTTTCTGGACCACATGAAGAATGGCGGGGGTGCGCAGCTTGCCGAGCAGCGAGGTGTCGCGGTTGGCGGAGCGGTAGCCGTGGGCCTCAAATCCCAGCTTCCGGCAGGCGTCGATCATGCCCTGGAAGGTGGTGCCGGCGCGATCCGTACCGGAGGCCTCGCGAATCCGGGTCAGGGGAATGTCCTGTCCGTAGTGGCGGGCCACCGAGCAGATGGCGGCGGCGCCGCAATCCGAAAGGTCGTGCTGTTTGATGGCGGTTTTCATAGGCTACAGATAAAAGGCGAAGGCAGCCAGCATCAGGAAGGCGAGCGTCAGCATCAGCAGGGTGTAGGCCCCTTTGGCCGCTCCGCTCAGGTGCGGGGCGAGTCCGTCTGCCGTCACTTGCAGGTCGCTCAGGGGAAGGATGTCTGATTGGCGTGCCATCGTTCTGCGGGTTTGCTCCGGCAAAGGAAAGCACCTCCGCGGCAAGTTGGATGTCGCTGAAAACAATTTTCGACACCTTGCGCAGAATTGGTCCTGAAGCACTTTTTTGAAAAGGGCGACGTTTTTTTAAAAAAGCGTTTTTTCGTGCCGAACAGGTGTTTTCACGGGGCGGGCCCGCTTGATAATCCGTGATAAATACTATCTTTGCGAGTTATTAATGATTGCTATCAGTAACTGACCGATATGAGTTTTCCCGAGTACAAGAAACTGGATCTGGTGGAGATCAACCGCGAGGTCCTCGCCACCTGGAAGAAGAAGGATACGTTCCAGACATCGATGAAACTGCGCCAGGGGGCGCCTGAGTTTGTCTTTTTCGAGGGTCCGCCCTCCGCAAACGGCATGCCGGGCATCCACCATGTGATGGCCCGTTCCATCAAGGACGCCATCTGCCGTTACAAGACGCAGAAGGGTTTCTTCGTGGACCGTCGTGCCGGCTGGGATACCCACGGCCTGCCGGTGGAGCTGGGTGTCGAGAAGAAACTCGGCATTACCAAGGAGGATATCGGCAAGAAGATTTCCGTGGCGGAATACAACCGGACCTGCCGCGAAGAGGTGATGAAATACACCTCCGAGTGGGTCTCGCTGACGGAAAAGGTCGGTTACTGGGTAGATACAAACCGTCCCTACATCACCTACGACAATCATTACATCGAGACGCTCTGGTACCTGCTCAAGAAAATCTATGGCAAGGGTTACCTCTACAAAGGCTACTCCATTCAGCCCTATTCCCCGGCTGCCGGCACGGGACTGAGCTCCCACGAGCTGAACCAGCCCGGCTGCTACCGGGATGTCAAGGATACCACCGTCACCGTGCAGTTCGAGGTGATCCGCGACGCCGCTTCGGAATTCCTCTTCGCGGGGGCTGACCGTCCGGTCTATATCCTGGCCTGGACCACCACGCCGTGGACCCTGCCTTCCAATACCGCGCTCTGCGTCGGCCCGAACATCGAATATGTGGCCGTTGACAGCGTGAATCCCTATTCCAAGGCTCCGGCCCGCTATATCGTTGCCAAGCCGCTCCTGGAGGCGCATTTCAACGACAAGAATCCGGGCACCGTGGCCGGCGCTCCCGTCAAGGGTACCGCGCTGGTCGGCATCCGTTACAAACAGCTGATTCCCTGGATGAAGCCCGAAGGAGACGCTTTCCGCGTCATCCCCGGCGACTACGTCACCACGGAAGACGGTACCGGTATCGTGCATATCGCACCGACCTTCGGTGCGGATGACGACAAGGTGGCCAAAGCCGCCGGCATTCCGCCGATGCAGGTCATCGACAAGGCGGGCAACCGGCAGGCCATGGTGGACCGCACCGGTAAACTCTATCGCATCGAGGATCTCGATCCGAAGTTCGTAGCGGAGCGGGTGGACGCTTCGCTCTACGCTCCCTTCGCCGGCCGCTTCGTCAAGAACGCCTACGATGACAGCCTTGCGCCGGATGCTCCCACGCTCGATATCGACATCTGCATGGAACTCAAGCAGCAGGGGATCGCGTTCCGCATTGAGAAGCATGTACACAACTATCCGCACTGCTGGCGTACCGACAAACCAGTGCTCTACTATCCGCTCGATTCCTGGTTCATCCGCACGACGGCTGTCCAGCAGCGGATGGTGGATCTGAACAAAACCATCAACTGGAAACCCGAATCCACCGGAACGGGCCGTTTCGGCAAGTGGCTCGAGAATATCCAGGACTGGAACCTTTCCCGCAGCCGCTACTGGGGCACGCCGCTCCCGATCTGGCGCACGGAAGACGGCAAGCAGGAAAAATGCATCGGTTCGCTCGAAGAACTCTGCACCGAACTCGACCGTTCCGTGGCCGCCGGCATCATGGCGGAGAACCCGCTCCGGAAGGCCGGCTTCGTTCCGGGCGACTTCTCCAAGGAGAACTATGACAAGGTGGATCTCCACCGTCCCTATGTGGACAACTTCTTCCTCGTCTCGGACGATGGCCGGAAGATGGTGCGCGAGAGCGACCTGGTCGACGTCTGGTTTGATTCCGGCGCCATGCCTTATGCTCAGGAAGGCCTCGCACGGCTGGGCGAGGGGGCCTTCGGCCAGACCGCGGACTTTATCGCCGAGGGCGTGGACCAGACCCGCGGCTGGTTCTACACGCTGCACGCCATCCACACGATGGTTTCCGACAGCTGCGCCTACAAGACGGTGATCTCCAACGGCCTGGTGCTCGACAAAGAGGGCAACAAGATGTCCAAGCGCCTGGGCAACGCCGTGGATCCCTTCAAAATTATCGATACCTATGGCGCCGATGCGCTTCGCTGGTATATGCTTACCAACGCGCAGCCCTGGGACAACCTCAAGTTCGATGAGGCGGGCGTCGGCGAGATTCAGCGCAAGTTCTTCGGTACGCTGTACAATACCTATTCGTTCTTTGCCCTCTACGCCAATGTGGACGGGTTCGATCCGGCTGCCCCGCAGGCCGATCCCGCACAGCGGCAGGAGATTGACCGCTGGCTGGTTTCGCTGCTCAATACCCTCGTGAAGAAGGTGGACGCCGCCTATGCCGACTTTGATATCACGCTGGCAGGCCGCCTGATTCAGGATTTTGTCTGCGATGACCTCTCCAACTGGTATGTCCGCCTCAACCGCAAACGCTTCTGGGGCGGCGGCCTGACGCCCGACAAACTGGTGGCCTACCAGACGCTTTACCGGGCACTCCGCACCGTGGCCCTGCTCGCCGCGCCGATCGCTCCCTTCTACATGGAACGCCTCTGGTGCGACCTCGTTCCGGGCGCAGAATCCGTTCACTTCGAGTCCATTCCTGCCTGCTGCGAGGCGGAAATCGACACGGCGCTCGAAGAGCGGATGGCCCTCGCGCAGCAGGCCACCTCGATGGTGCTCGCCCTGCGCCGCAAAGTCAACATCAAGGTCCGTCAGCCGCTGGCCAAGATGATCATTCCGGTGATCGATCCTTCGCTGCAGGCACAGATTGAAAAGGTTGAGCCGTTGATCCTGACGGAAGTCAATGTCAAGGAAGCCGAGTATATCCACGATACGACCGGTTTGATTACCAAGAAGATCAAGCCGAACTTCAAGACCCTCGGCAAAAAGTACGGCAAGCAGATGAAAGAGATTGCCGCCGCCTTCGGCTCCATGGACCAGGCTACCATCAGCGCCATCGAGCGGGCGGGGGACTATACCCTCTCTCTGCCCTCCGGCCCCGTGGCACTGGAAGCCGCCGACTATGAAATCCATTCCGAAGACATGCCGGGCTGGCTGGTGGCCTCCGAAGGCCGCCTGACCATCGCCCTCGACGTGACCCTGACCGACGACCTGCGCCGCGAAGGAATCGCCCGCGAGCTGATCAACCGGATCCAGAACCTCCGCAAGGAGAGCGGATTCGAGGTGACCGACCGCATCCGGGTGGTGATCGAACAGGAGCCTTCCGTGGAAGAAGCCCTGGCTTCTTACGGCAAGTATCTCTGCGAGCAGACGCTCACCGAATCGCTCAGTTTTGCCGCTGCAGCGGCCTTCGAAGGGGTTCCCGTCGAATGGGAAGAGGGAACGCTCAAGATTTCTGTCGCAAAGATTTGAAATGATTGCAGAATTGATTAAATTTGTAGAAAAAATAAAGCATTATGGAAGAGAAAGCAAAGGTGCGTTACAGCGATGAAGAACTTCAGGAGTTCAAGACGCTGATCCTCGAAAAACTCGAGGTGGCGCGCAAGGAGTACGATCAGCTCAAAGGCATTGTCAACCATAGCACCAGTAATGACACGGAAGATACCTCTCCGACCTTCAAGGTCCTGGAAGAGGGGGCTTCGTCGCTCTCCAAGGAGGAGATCGGCCAGCTGGCTTCCCGTCAGTACAAGCTGATCCAGAATCTCGAAGCTGCCCTGGGCCGTATCGAGAACAAGACCTACGGCATCTGCCGTGCCACGGGCAAACTGATTCCCAAGGAGCGGCTCCGTCTGGTTCCCCACGCTACCCTCAGCGTCGAGGCCAAGGAAAAAGGTTACAAATAGTCCCTTTCAGCAGATGAAGATTTCCCGCGGAACGAAGATTACCCTCCTCGTCGTCCTGCTGCTGGTCATTGATCAGGTCATCAAGATCCTGGTCAAGACCCACATGACGCTCGGGCAGAGCATCCATGTCTTCGGCGACTGGTTCCAGATCTACTTTGTGGAGAACAACGGCATGGCCTTCGGTATGCAGTTCGGAGCTACCGTCGGCAAGCTGTTGCTGAGTCTCTTCCGCGTGGCGTTGGTCGTTCTGATCTTCCTCTACATCCGGAAACTGCTCAAGCGCCCCTCCACCCCGATGGGGGTGCTGGTGGGGCTCTCCGCCATCCTGTGCGGGGCTCTGGGCAATATCATCGACTCGCTTTTCTACGGCTTGATCTTCTCGGAGAGCACCGTCACCCAGGTGGCGCAGCTCTTCCCCGAGGGCGGCGGATATGCCCCCTTCCTCTTCGGCAAGGTGGTGGATATGCTCTATTTCCCGATCATCGACACCGACCTGCCCGCCTGGCTGGGCGGCAAGCACGTCATTTTCTTCCGGCCCATCTTCAACTTTGCCGACTCCTGCATCACCGTTGCCGCCTTCTATCTGCTGATCTTCCACTGGCGGTTCTTCGGCAAGAAGCAGGACGCTGAACCCGCCCCGGAAAAATAGCCGCTTATCTTCTCGCCGCCAATTCTTTTGGCGCTTCCCGCTTGATTTCCTATCTTTGCCCTCCCAATCCGGAAGGTTGGCCGAGTGGTCTATGGCGGCGGTCTTGAAAACCGTTAGGCGGCGACGTCTCAGGGGTTCGAATCCCTTACCTTCCGCAAATAAGTAGCAAAAATCCGTGCCAAGCTAGCTTGAGCACGGATTTTTGGTAGTTATTTGCAATGCCCCGCCGCAGGCGGGCAGGGATGCCGTCGGGCTGGGCCCGACGAAATCCCGGAAGGTAAGGGTGCTCCATGTGCCCCGCCGCAGGCGGGCAGGGAACCCTGAGGGCTTTAGCCCGAAGGAATCCCGGAAGGTAAGGGCATTCCATGCGCCCCGCCGCAGGCGGGCAGGGAACCCTGAGGGCTTTAGCCCGAAGGAATCCCGGACCACTTATTTCCGCCGCAGCCCAGCGGGCAGCAGGTGCTTCCACCCTTCGGGGATGGAATCCGGCACGGCGCTCCTGCGGGGCTTCGGGAAAGAAACCTTCTCGGGCGGCAGGAGGCGCCGGTATCCGCCCTCTTCCAGCCCCTTGACCGTACTCTCGTAACCGCGGCGGAACAATTCCACCAGCTTGGACATGTCATAGACGGAACACCCCTTCGTGTCCAGGTCGATAGAAAGGTCTGCCAGCCGGGCGGAGGCGGCGACGTTCGAATGCATCATCATCGAGTAGGAACGCATCGCCACGGAAATCAGGTTGTTCCGATAGGACTCCTCCTCGAGCGGATTGAGACTGAAGGCGATTACCTTCCGGCACTGCTTGCGGATGGCCGGAACGGGAAGATTCTGCACAGCGCCGCCATCGACATAATGCGCCTTTCCGATGGCCATCGGATAGAAAACGACCGGGATGGAACAGGAGGCCACGACCCGCGGTGCAATCTCCCCGCGCGTAAAGACGCGGGCCTGGCCGCGCTCCACCTCGGAGGCCACCACGTAGACCGGGATCTGCAACTCTTCAAGCCGCTGGACGGGGAGCGTCTTCCGCAGATGCTCCACCAGAGGCTTCGAGTCGAAAAGGCCGCCCTTGGGCAGCGCGGGCGCGACGATATCCTTGAAGAAATACAGCCCGAGGAACTGTTTCAAGATCTCGGGAGGCTCCAGCCCGGCGGCATAATAGACCGCTACGAGCGATCCGGCGCTGGTGCCGGCAATGATATCGGGCTTCATTCCGAACTCTTTCAGGGCCTGCAGCGCCCCGCAATGGGCCGCCGCCTTGGCGCCGCCTCCGCTGAGCGCGATTCCCAAAGGATACTTTTCTGCTGCCATATATAAAAAAGGTAATCGGGTGGACAAAGATAGCGCAATTTGGCAGATTGTTTGCAACCTTTCCGGGCCAGGAGCAGTCTAACACCCGAAACCACCCGAAAGGAAAAACGCTTCAACAATGAAATACAGACTTCTATACTCGATTGCAGCCGCCCTCGTCTTTTGCGGCTTCTCCATCCTCAACACTCCGGCTTTCGCGGCCCGTCAGACCCTGGTTCCCGTGGAGGGGACCGTAACGGAGACCTCCGGCGCACCGCTCGGCTTTGCCACCGTGGCGCTGATGTCGGCGGACAGCACCCTGATTGCCGGCACCTCGTCGGATGAAAACGGCCGTTACAAACTGAACGCCCCGGAAGGGGAGTGGACCCTCTGTGTTTCCCTGATCGGCTACCGCGACCGCAGTCTCACCGTTATGGTGCAGGCGCCGCGGACCGAGTTGCCGTCCGTCGCCCTCGAGGAGGATGCCCAGTTGCTGGAAAGTGCGCGCGTGACGGCCAAAGCCCCGATCATGGAAGTCAAAATCGACAAGGTGGTGATGAATGTCGCCCAGAGCGCCATCGCGCAGCAGGCCAACGGCCTGGATATTCTCAAGAAGGCCCCGGGCGTGGTGATTGACAAGGACGGCAACATCACGCTGAACGGAAAGTCTGTGGCTATCTGGATGGATGGCCGCCCCTCCCACATGGACGGTAAAGCACTGCAGGCCTTTCTGCGTGGAACCGAGGGGAGCAGTATCGACAAGATTGAACTCATCGAGCACCCCTCTTCCAAATATGACGCGGAAGGTTCGGGCGGTATCATCAACATCCGCACCAAGCGCAATATGCTCTCCGGCCTGCACGGCAGCATCGGTGCCGACCTCGGCGGTATGTATTTTGGCTCCCACAACCGTTTTGCCTGGGAAGACAGCGAATGGGGGAACCTCTCCTGGCGTACAAATAAAACCAACACTTTCCTGAATTTCTCCCACGGAGACTATTGCTTTGATGTGGATCTGGATGTGGATACAAAAACCGAGTCACTGGCCGGCACGATGGAACAGCTGTCGCAGTCTTTCCACAAGACCAATTTTTCCAGCAACCGAATCACGCTGGGTAACGACTGGTTCGTCGACAAGCGCAACACGCTGGGATTCATCATCCGTCTCCCCTGGCATTCAGAGGGTTCCAAGAGCAGCCGTCCCGAAAACGTTTCGCGTCTCTTGCTGGATGGTACTGAACTCCAGAAGGATGAGTCTGCCATTATCAACGATTCCCATTATACTCAGGTTTCGGCTAACCTCAACTATACCCATATTTTTGATGAGACGCGCGCAGAGGAACTCACCGTGAACCTTGACGCCTATCGCAACGGACAAAACTCCGACAACAAGCAGGATATCTGGACACAGATGACCGGAGGAACAGACTGGACCGAATCGGGCAGACAGATTATCGGCAATGGCGTGTTGAACATTCTTTCTGCAAAAGCGGATTACCAGCGCGTTCTGTGGGGATCAACGATGTTTGAAGCCGGTGCCAAGTGGGCCCGCTCCTCCACAGCGAACGATACACGCCGCGTGGAAACGGGCCCTGCACCGATGGATCAGACGACCTCCTTTACCTATCTGGAGCATATCGGAGCGGCCTATTTCAACTTCGCCCGTCAACTGGGCGCCAAGTGGAGCGTCAAGGCCGGTTTGAGGGCCGAGTATACCTGGACTTTCGGTGACTGGATTACGGCCGGCACCGATACGCGCCGCCACTACCTGAACTGGTTCCCGACGCTCTTTGTGGGCTGGCAACCGACTGAGAAGCAGAATTATGCTTTATCGCTTACCCGTCGTGTCCACCGCCCCGGCTACTGGAACCTCAACCCGGTGGAAGAGTACATCGATGCGCACACCAGTACGGTGGGTAATCCTGACCTGCTGCCGGAGTTTACCAATTCGTTGGGTCTCCAGGCCGGTTTCGGGCAGCACTTTTCGCTCGCTGCCCACGGACAGTATTCAACACAGGTTACCTCACAGATTCCTACCTACGATGCCAGCGGCAACCAGCGGCTCGAGTGGGGCAACTTCGGACGTACCTATCAGGCAGGGGTATCCGCCAACATGACGGCTTTCCCCGTGACCTCCTGGCTGGACTGGACCGTTTCGATTACCGGCGTCTGGATGCAAAATATCTCCGATGCAACCGCCTATAAACAAAGTAGTTATTCTGGATTCTTACGTACATCGCTCGCCTTTTCGCTGCCCGCTGACTGGAAGATTGAATGGGATGCCTACGGGCAAACCCCGATGGTTTACACGTATCTCAGAATCCGTCCCAGTTTCTCCTCGGATCTTGCCATCCGCAAGACCTTCTTTGACGGGGCGCTCTCACTCAATGCGGGAATCCAGGACATCTTCCGTACCAGCCAGCAGAATATCGACATCCTCGACACCCATACGGGGAACGTGGTCTCGGTTCTCCAGCAGAAGTACTTCAATCAGCGTGTGAATATCGGCCTGACCTGGAGCTTCGGTAAAGCCACCGGCAGCCGCCGGCGCAACGTGGGCGAACTGGAGGAGGCCTCCCGCGCTTCGGGCGGTGGCGGAATCGGCGGCGGCAGGTAGGACGAATCACCGAAAAAATTGTATCTTCGCATTGTCTTAACAACGAAGCGAAGATGAAAAAGGTTCTTCTTTGGGTTTTCGGCATTCTGGCCGCTGTCTGTATCGCCGTCGCCAGCATCTGGGGCGGCGAGATTCGCACGCTGAACTCCGTGAAACAGGTGGGGGACAACCCCTACTTGTATGAAATGCAATACAAGGCCGCTTACGACCTTGACGATCTGATTTCCAAAGATATCGACAGCAACGCCAAACTGCTCGACTACGTTGTCAAGCGAATTGGCAAGGGACTCCCCATCCAGCTCAAGAGTTCCCAGGTGGCTGATGAGAACGGCGAGATGAACGTGATGAACTGCACCAGCTTCCAGGCGGCGAAAGCCGAGGGAGAAGGCTACTGGTATGGCCGTAATTACGACTTTTTCAAGAATCCGACGATGGTGACCGTCTCCCGCCCGAAGAAGGGCTACGCCTCGATCGCGGTGAGCGACATGTCGCACTTCGGATACAGCCTCGACAAACTTCCCGACAAGCTCGCCCGGAAGGTCAACTGCCTGGCGGCCGTCTATGCACCGGTGGACGGCATCAACGAAAAGGGACTCTGCACCTCCATCATGGCGCTGCCCAAGCAGTGCGCCTGGCAGGAGAGCGGCAAGCATAAGGTAGGTACCACCATCCTCATGCGTCTCTTCCTGGATCGCTGCGCCACCGTGCAGGAGGCGCTGGATCTGGTCGCCTCGCTCGATGTCCGCCACGATGCCGCAACCGGCACCGGGTATCACTATATGGTGGCGGATGCCTACGGCGATGCCGCCGTCATCGAATTCGACAAGGAGGACGGTTGGAAGACGATGATTGTCAGCAAGCCGGAAGGGGAGAACGCGATGCTCGTTACCAACCATCTGCTGTCGCCCAAGTACTATACCACCGTGCCCGATGAGGCGGTGGGCAATCCCCACAGCCGCAGCTGGTGGCGCTATGAAACGGCGGGCGCATACCTCAAGGCGCATAATGGCATCCTGACTTTTGCCGAGGCGCAGGAGTGCCTGGCCCAGGTCCACTGGAAAGATCTCGTCTGGGACAACGGCATGGTGGAAGACACGCAGTACAGCAATGTGTATGACCAGAAGAACATCACGCTGGCGCTGCGCAACTGGAACGATTACGAGACCACGGTCCATTTCTCCCTGTAAACCATGCGAGCAACCCGCGATATTTACCTGGCCGGCGGCTGCTTCTGGGGTGCGGAACACTACCTGAAGCAGATCCGGGGCGTGGTGTCGACGGAAGTCGGCTTTGCCAACGGCCATCTGGAGAACCCGACCTACAAGCAGGTGTACACCGATACCACCGGCCATGCGGAAACGGTCCATGTGACCTACGATCCGGCGGAGGTATCCCTCAAGTTCCTGCTGGAGCTCTTTTTCGAGGCCATCGACCCCACCAGCCTGAACCGGCAGGGGGAGGATGAAGGCACGCGTTACCGCACCGGCGTCTATTACACCGATCCGGCCGACCTGCCGCAGATCGAAGAAGTCTTTGCCGCCGAGCAGCAGAAACTCGATGCACCGCTCGTGGTGGAGAAACTGCCTCTGCAGCATTTCTACCGGGCCGAGGAATACCACCAGGATTACCTGGACAAGAATCCCTCCGGCTACTGTCACCTTCCTTCAGAACTGTTTGACTACGCCCGCAAGGCAAACAGACTCAAATAGATGAAAAAAGCATTGAAATATTTGACCCTGGCCGCGCTGCTGTTTTCTCTGGCAGCGTGCGAGGGGGTGGTTCCGTCGCCGGATCCCGATTCGGAAAAGCCCGTCGATCCCGTAGGTCCCGTTGATCCGACCCCTACGCCGACCCCGAAGCCGGAGGTCGATACGATTCTCATCGGCGTCTGCTATTCCGGGATGGGCAAGGCAACCAAGGGATACTATGAGAATTGCCTCAAGCCCTGCGGAGCCAAGCCGGTCTTCTTCAAGTATTATGCGATGAGCGATGCGGAGGCGGAGGCCTATGTGGCCTCAGTGGACGGCATCATCACCCCCGGTTCCACGGCGGGCGATACCACCGGCCGCTCTACCTATGAAAACCGCGTGCTCCAGGCTGCCCTCACGGCTGGAAAGCCGATCCTGGGCATCTGCTACGGGCACCAGCGCATCAATACCGTCCTGGGCGGCAAGACGACGGCTGTTCCTGCCTCCGATGTGTTGCACAAGAATTCCCAGAATGGAACCAATATCGGCCTGAACGATGCAAACGCCCACATTATCCGGATCAGCAAGACCTCTTTGTTATACAAACTGCTGGGTGAAAGCGAATATGTCTGGGTCAACACCAGTCACAACTACAGCACGACCCAGCCGGGCCTGGGCGTGACCTTCACCGCCTGGGCGGACGACGGTATCGTGGAGGCCCTGGAAGCGAAAGGGGTCCTGGGCGTGCAGTTCCACCCGGAGGTACTCTACGGCAAGATGGGAATCAGCCGCTTCCTGCCCATCTTCGAGCATCTGGTCGAGCAGGCGCGGGAAGTGAAGAACAGCACTCCCGCCGCGAATTAATCCTTGAATTTTCCGAGCGCCCGGTCACACCAGGGCGCAAGGCCGCACTCCGCGCATTGGGGGCGCTGGGCGGTGCAGGTGTAGCGTCCGTGCAGCAGCAGCCAGTGGTGCGCCTTGGGCCGGATCTCAGCCGGAATGCCGGCCGTAAGGTCTTTTTCGACCGCAAGCACATCTTTTCCTCGGGAGAGGCCGAGCCGCCGTGCCACGCGGAAGACGTGGGTGTCGACGGCAATCACCGGGGCGTCCCACAGGACGGACGTCACCACATTGGCTGTTTTGCGCCCTACGCCGGGCAGCGTCTGGAGCGCCTCGCGGTCGTCGGGCACCTCGCCGCCGAAATCGGTCACCAGCTTCTGGGCCATTCCTTTCAGGTGGGCGGCTTTGCTGTTGGGGTATGAGACCGATTTGATATACGAAAGGATCTCTTCTACAGAACCTTGAGCCAGCGAAGCGGCATTCGGGAAACGTGCGAAGAGGGCCGGGGTAACCAGGTTGATGCGCTTGTCGGTGCACTGGGCGGAGAGCATCACGCAGACCAGTAGTTCGTAGGGATTGCGGAAGCGCAGTTCGCTCTCCGCGACGGGCCGGTTGGCCGCAAACCATCCGAGGATGGCTTCGTATTTTTTATTCTTCATGGAAGAGTTCTCGGCAGACGGTATCCTCGCAGATGAGTACGCGGGCGGGATACTCGCTCAGGATGGATTGATTGTGGGTGACCATCAGGACAGCCGTTTCCTCTTTGGCGTTGATGGACCAGAGCAGGTCCATGATGCTGTGGGCGGTATCGGCATCGAGGTTGCCCGTGGGCTCGTCGGCCAGCAGAATTCGCGGCCGGTTGAGGAGGGCGCGGGCGATGGCCGTGCGCTGCTGCTCACCGCCGGAGAGCTGATGCGGCATCTTGTGCGCCTTGTGGGTGAGGCCGACCGCGCGCAGAACTTCGTCGATCCGGCTGCGGATCTGCTCCTTGTCCCGCCAGCCGGTGGCCTCAAGCACGAACCGGAGGTTGTCCTCCACGCTGCGGTCCATCAGCAGCTGGAAATCCTGGAATACGATACCGATCTCGCGGCGCAGGTAGGGGATCTGCCGTTTGCGCAGGTGCAGCAGGTCGAATTCGCCCACGCGGGCCAGCTTGCCGGAGAGGGGATTCTCCCCGATGAGGGCGCGGATGATGGAGGTCTTGCCGCTGCCCACCTTGCCGGTGATGTAGAGGAACTCTCCTTCCCGGACCGTGAGGGTGAGCGACTCGATCACCGTGAGTTCGCCGTTGGAGATATCCACATCTTCAAAATCGATAATCGGCTGGGGGGTCTTCTCGTTTTCCATATCCAAGGGGTTTGATGCACAAATTTACGAATTTTATTCGTATATTTGTTGCTTGACTAAGAATCGGGAAATGAATCGCCTCTGTCGCATGCTGTTGTCCGTGACGTTGCTGCTCGCCGCAGCAATGCCCCTGCGCGCGACAGGTATCGGAGGCGGCGATTTCCGTGAACGGCTGGAGTCTGCGCGCATGCTCTACAACAGTGGGGCCTATGCAGCTGCGGAACAGGCTTTTGCCGATCTCTCCGCGGCCATCGACGAAAGCTATGCCCTGCGCCGGTCCGAGCTGGAGGCCTACCGCGTGCTTTGCGCCATCGCGATGGACCGCGTCAATGCGGAGTGGCTGGTGAAGGTCTTTTCGGAGAACTATCCCACGGCGCCCGAACTCTCGATGGTGCGCTATGCGCTCGCTTCCCGTTTCTTCGACCGCGGGGAATACGACAAGGCGCACGAGTACTTCGAAGACATTAACAAAAATTACCTCTATAGCGACTGGCGCACCGAGTTTGAATTCAAGCGCTCCTTCTGCGACATGCGCACGGGGCACAACGACCGCGCGGCGGCCGGCTACCGGAGCATCATCGACGAACCGCTTTCCATCTACACCTATCCGAGCATCTACTACCTGGCCTATGTCCGCTACATGGACAAAGCCTTCGACGAGGCCTTCGGGCTCTTCTGCAAGGCGGCCGGCGACTCCCGTTTCCGCGTCATGTCCACCTACTACAGCGTGGAATCCAAGTTCATGATGGGAGACCATGCCTACGTGGCCGCCGAGGGACCGAAGATTCTCGATGAGGTGGGCACCGACCTCAAGCCGAACCTGGCCCGCATTATCGCCGAGGCGCTCTTCGCGCTCGACCGCAACGAGGAGGCCAGCACCTACCTGGAGATTTTCCGGAACTCCGGCGCCAAGCTCTCCCGCAAGGATTATTACTTCTCGGGTATCCTTTCCTACGACCTGAAGTCCTACAAGGCGGCCGCCGAGTCGTTTGAAAAGGTGGTCACCGTGCCGGACTCCCTCTCGCAGAACGCCTGGTACCACCTGGCCAACTGCTACCTCAAGGCGCGGAATCAGCTGGCCGCCATGTCGGCCTTCCAGTCCGCCGCCGGACTCGATTTCGATCCGGCCATCAAGGAGGACGCCCTGTTCAACTTTGCCAAGCTCTCCTTTGATGTCAATGCGGACATCTCGCAGTTTGACCAGTATATGCAGCTCTATCCGAAGAGCGGCCGGGACGACATCATCAACAATTATATCGCCGCCTCGTATCTCCGGAGCAAGGATTATTCCTCGGCGGTGGAAGCGCTGAACAAGATTGTCAAGAAGGATCCCGAGGTCGTGACGAACCTCCAGCGCGCCTCTTTCCTGCGGGCGATGCAGCAGATTCAGGCCGGGGCCTACCGCTCCGCCGTCCCGATGCTCGAGACTTCGCTCGCCAATGCCAAATATGACGCCTCGCTGGGCAACCAGGCCTCCTACTGGCTGGCCGAGTGCCACTACCGCAACGGCCGGTTCGCCGATGCGGCGCAGATCTACGCTTCGCTGCTCGAGCGCCCCGATTTCCGCAGCACGCAGCAGGGGCCGATGACCCTCTACAACCTGGGTTACTGTTACTTCAAGGCGGGCAAGTTCGCCGAGGCGCAGAAGCGGTTCTCCGAGTATCTGGCCGCTACCGATGCGCCGCTCTTCGACCGCGACGCGCGCATCCGCCTGGCCGACTCTTACTACATGCAGAACAATTACGCGGCGGCGGCCACCACCTACGAGGCGGTCTTCACTAAGTACAATACCCATCCGGATATCTATCCGGCCTACCAGAGTGCCGTGGCCTACGGCCTGACGGGCAATGACGCCAAGAAGATAGCCATCCTGCGCAATGTCACCCGGCGCCACCGCAACGCGGCGCTCTATCCGCAGTCGCTCTTCGAGCTGGGCCGGACCTTCGTGCAGCGCGGGGAGAACGAGGATGCCTCGGAGTGCTTCTACACCCTGCTGGGCATGAAGTCCGACAGTACCTTCTATGCCCGCAGCCTGCTGGAGCTGGCCATGATCTATTCCAATGCCGGCAAATTCGACAAGGCCATCGACTATTACAAGACGGTGGTGGCCGACTGCCCGCATACCCAGGAGGCCCAGGATGCCATCTCCGGCATGGAGAGCATCTATCAGACGCTGAACCGGCCCGAGGTCTTCCTCTCCTGGCTCGATGAAATCGGCATGTCGAACATCAAGAGCGACAATGAGCGCGAGCAGATGCTTTTCGCATCGGCCGAGCAGCTGCATCAGAGCGGCCGCCACGCTTCGGCCATGACGGCTCTCCAATCGTTCCTCTCCGCCTATCCGGACGGACCCTACACGACACGCGCCTGGTTCCTGATGGCCGAATCGCTGCGGGCTACCAATCGCAAGGAAGCGGCGGCCGATGCCTATCTGAAGGTGATGAAACGGGGTACGGAAGGCGCCCTGACCGAGGCCGCTACGGTGGCTTATGCCCGAATCTCCATGGAACTCGAGCGCTACAGCCGGGCGGCTGCCGCCTACAGTTCGTTGATCTCTACCACGGAGAATGAGCCGCTTCGCCAGAGTGCCCTTCTGGGCCGGATGCGCGCTTATTACAAGACCAAGAAATACGACGAGGCCATCAAGGATGCCCAGATGCTGGTCTCCGATGCGGCGGCTCCGGAAGCCACGCTGCGCGAGGCGCAGTACACGCTGGCCAAGAGCTATCGGGTGAAGGGCGACCGCATGCTGGCCAAACCGCTGCTGGAGTCGCTCTCCGTCAATCCGGCCGATGCCTATGGCGCCGAGGCTACCTACCTGCAGGTGTTGGACGCCTTCAATGCGGGCAATTTTGCCGATGTGGAAAACAGGGTCTATGCCTTCTCCGATTCGGGTACGCCGCAGCTTTACTGGCTGGCCAAGAGCTTTATCGTGCTGGGCGACGCTTTCGTGGCGCGCGAGGAGTTGGAGCAGGCGGAGGCCACCTACCGCAGCATCCTGGAAGGCTATGCGCCTGCGGGTGACGATGATGACGTGTGCGACCAGGTCCGCGAACGCCTGGACAAAATCAAAAAAACGGAGGTGAAGGGATGAAACGCGTGATAACAGCCGTCCTGACGGCCCTGATTTCTACGGTTCTGCTTCCTGCCCAGGGTTTCGACCCGACGGTGGAGGTGAGCCGTTCCTATGATGTCCGGCTCGGGGAAATCCATAAGCCGGTACTGCCCGTCGAGGTGCCCGATACCCTGTCGCGCTTCGGCCATACCACGGACTATTCCATTTTCGAGAAGCCCTACGGCAACCTCTACGAGTTTACCCCCTATGATGCGCTGCGTATCAAGCCGATGGATCCGGTGCGGCTACCGCTCTTCTACGCCCGTCTCGGCCTGCAGATGCCCATCTCGCCTCTTCTGGACATTCACCTGCAGAAGGCCTCCAAAAAAGGAATGTACTTCGATCTGGCCCTCCATCACAACTCTTTCTTTGGCGGCGTTCCGGATGTGCTGGGGGGAGATCCCCTCTCTCTCCGGAATACGGACAACGATGCCGCTGCCCACATGAAGATCGTCTGGGCGACGGGGGAGGCCGGTTTCGGGCTCAACTACAAATATGACAGCCGTTACACGGTTTCGGGCACGGGGGCAACGGCTGCGGGCGGACTTCAGCGCTATGGCTTCTCAGCCGGTCTGCGCTCCACCACGGCAAACGAGAAAGACATTTACTACGACTTCAACCTGCGCTACGACGGCGGCCGCTCCACCTGGCTCACCGGTGCGATGACCGATCCGCTCGCCGTGAACATCAACGGGTTCAGCCTCGACGGCTGGGTGGGAACCACCTTCGATATCCACCGGATCTATATCGATATGGCCATCCGCTTCAGCGATTATGCGGGATTCAAGGATTATTCGATTTCCGTCGTGGAGTTTTCCCCCATCTACGAGTACTCCAACAAACGTTTCGAAGGACGTTTCGGCGTCAAGTTCGGCAACCGGTTCGGCCTCCAGAAATCGGATGCCGCCAAGGCGCCGGACGGCAACAACCTCAATGCCCTGAGCAATGTCTTTCCGGATATCGACGCCCGTTACGAACTCAGCCGGCGCGCACTCTGGATTCATGCCATTCTCGGCGGTGGTTTCGATCTGAACGATTATGGTGACCTGGCGGACCGGGTACCGCTGCTCACCCCCAATACGCCTATGCTGATGGGAAATCGTCCGCTTGAGGCGACCCTCGCCCTCGAGAGCGTCATTTCGGGCCGTTTTGCCATGAACTTCTCGGGATCGTTCGTGATGCAGCGCTGCACGCCCGTCTTTGAGCCGGTTGTGCCCACCGACGGTTCTCCGGCGGAGATCCGTCTGGGATTTGTCAGTGCCAACACGCTGGTGGGCGGCCTGGACGCCTTTTGGAAATCCTCTACCGTGACCACGGGCGGCGAGCTCCGCCTGCGGCACTATTTTGCCCTGGAAGGGGAAGCGCCCGTCACCCAGCTGCCGGTGGCGACCGGGCGGCTCTATTTCCGCTACAACTGGCGGGAGCGCCTGATCGGTTCTCTCGATTACGACTTCCGCAGTTCGGTCAGCGGCAACACCTTCGGCGTCTGGAGTACCCCGTGGATTCACAACCTCGGCCTGACGGTGGATTATGTGGTCAACCACAACCTGACCCTCTACGGAAAACTGGGCAACCTCCTGGGGTTCCGCAACCAGTACGTTCCGCTGTATGTCGAGCCCGGTTTTAACTTCGGCGGCGGCATCGCCCTGATATTCTAACAAACAATATAAATCACAACCAACATGAGAAAGAAAATCGTAGCCGGAAACTGGAAAATGAATACGACGGTGCCCGAAGGCGTGGCACTTGCCCAAGAACTTGTCGCCCGGAAAGCGGAGATTCCTGCGGGAGTCAAGCTGATTGTCGCACCGCCCTTCACGCACCTGTCCGCTGTCGGTGAGGCCCTCAAAGGCTCGCCCATCGCCCTCTCCGCGCAGAACTGCGCCGATGAACCCAAAGGGGCTTTCACGGGAGAAGTTTCCGCTGCGATGCTCCGCAGCGTCGGATGCCGCTACACGATTCTCGGCCACTCCGAGCGTCGCCAGTATTATGGCGAAACGGCAGAGAAGCTGATCAAGAAGATTCGCCTGGCCCTGGCGGAAGGTCTCGATGTCATCTATTGCGTGGGCGAGAACCTGGATCAGCGCAATGCCGGTGAGCACTTTGTCGTGGTGGGTACCCAGATTCAGGATGTCCTCTTCGATCTGACCCCGGAAGAGTTCCGCCGCATCATCATCGCCTATGAACCCGTTTGGGCTATCGGTACCGGCGTGACCGCAACGGCGGAGCAGGCCCAGGAAATCCACGCGTTCATCCGTCACTTCCTCGCTGACCGTTTCGGTATCGCCGAGGCGGAGGCAACCACCATCCTCTATGGCGGCAGCTGCAAGCCCTCCAACGCAGCCGAGCTCTTTGCCTGCCCCGATATCGACGGCGGCCTGATCGGCGGCGCCGCTCTCAAGGCCGATGATTTTCTGGCAATTGCCAAGGCACGGGGTTAATCGTATGAAAAAGTACTTGTTTTTGATGGTTGCCCTCCTGATCGGAGGCGTTTCCGCGCAGGCGCAGGAGAACGACCAGCATCAGTACACGACCCTGACGCGGATGCTCGAGGAGGAGCTCTTCTTCCAGCGGATGTCCGATATTGCCTATGTGGACGTGGTTCGCATCACCGGCCCCGCCAAAGCGGTTCAGAAGACCACCGGCTGCACCTTCAAGGACACGCTCAGCGACAACCCGCTGAAGTTCTATTCCTATGTCTTCTTCCCCAAGGAGGTGAAGCAGAACAGGAAGTATCCGCTCGTCATCTTCTCGCACGGCGGCATTCATGCGCACCTGAGCACCGGTAGCGTCCATATTTTCCGGGAGCTGGTGGCCCAGGGCTATATCGTGGCTTCTGCGGATTATCGCGGCTCCACCGGGTATGGAAAGGGCCACTATGAGGCTATCGATTACGGCGGCCTGGAGAATGAGGACGTGCTGGCCCTGCGCGACTATATGGTGGACTGCTACGAGGTGGTCGATTCCAGCCGGATCGGCCTGCTGGGCTGGAGCCATGGCGGCATGATTTCGCTGCACAATATCCTCCGCTATCCGGAGAAATATACCTGCGCCTATGCCGGCGTGCCGGTGAGCGATATCGCCTACCGCCTGACCTATCAGCAGAAGGACTACCTGAAGAACTTCACGCAGCCCTATCACGTAAACGCTACGCCGGAGGAGAATCCGGCCGAGTATGCGCGCCGTTCCCCGGTAACCTATGCAGACCGGCTCTGCCGCCCGCTGCGCATCACCACCTGCATGAACGACGATGATGTCAGCTGGACGGAGGTCAAGCGGATGATTGACGCGCTGCACCTGGCCAACAAGGACTTCGAGTATGCCATTTATCCGCCGATGCCCGGCGCGCACCTCTTCGAGCGCATTGATACCCGGGAGGCGACGGATATCCGGTTCGAGACCTACCAGTTCCTGGCGCGTTACCTGAAGCCGCGTCATCCTTTCAAGAATACGGACCAGCTCCGTGCCGCCGGCTACAAATACCATTAGCCGGTTTTTTGCGGGTGTGTTGTAATTGGTAGCCAAGCCAGACTTAGGATCTGGTGCCGAAAGGCGTAAGGGTTCGAGTCCCTTCACCCGTACTTGTGTCCTCTGGGCTCCGCCCAGACCTTCCGCTGCGGCCTGCTATCGCACAGGCTAACCCTCACGGCCTCCGCTAGCGGCTGATGCCGCGGGGCTTTGCCCCCAACCCACGCACATTCCTTCTCCGGCGGCCGCCTGATGGCGGCTTTTATCTAGCGGCTTATGCCGCGGGGCTCTGCCCAGACCCCGCGCTTCCTGACAATAGAGTTTCTATGCGCTGCAATGGAAACGTCAGTCAATCAGTTACTTATACAAGTTGATCCCTCCGATTTCCGGGGGGATCAACTTGCGTAATCGGCTGGGAATCAAGTGTGTCCGTTGCAGCGCTAGACGGTTTTTCCCAGGTCGAAGGCGGCCTGGAGTT
>JAEEGH010006895.1_pt1 | contig 27606 bp, 21 predicted proteins | sample 9134181 | NCBI WGS metagenome assembly JAEEGH01 (sample SAMN16246544, study PRJNA631951) | gut metagenome | biome: gut microbiome; feature: rumen; material: DP-attached | host: Bos | place: Iran: Karaj | collected 2018-10 | reverse complement strand
TAGTCCAACGGATGACAAGACTTCTTTGAAGTGACAATTGTCAAGCATTTTGTAAAGCAGCGACACACCACCAAAGGCTGTTATCTCTTTTGCCGTGAAGGCTATCTCCAGGTCTTTCATCATAACAATGGATCTTAATCCGTGGCAAAGTTAATAAATAACTGAATAACAACCAAATACAAAGACTATTTTCTAATGGCGGCCATTAGAAATGGCTAAAATTCAGTCTAACGACCGATTTGGGTTTAAACTATTAGAAGATGATTCCAATAATACATGATTCCTCATAAAATGGGCTTGCCCATAGTTCACTTTTTCTTATTGGGAAGCCTAATTCCCCCCAAAGTTCATTTTTGGGGGAGCGAAGGCAACGAAATGAGCAAGCTCCTATTATTACAGCTTTGTCCAATTACGAATCGAGGACGTTCAAAATGAACGCCCTCGATTATTTACAAGAAGAACGGGAATGTGATGCCATCTATCACAAATTCAACTTTTATGTGGTCTATCTTCTTATACTTGATGTTAAAGAATCCTGAGTACTCAACTTGGTTCTGAATGGTGTTGTTCTTTACATAACCCTCATTAAGTTGTTGTCTAATTTCATATTGGCCGGCTGCATGCCTTTCAACATTTGCTCTTGCATTCTGTTGTGCAGCATACGCTGCGGCTCCATTGTAGGATTCTGTGTGAGCTTTGCCGTACGTTGTAGTATAAGCTGACCCATATGCATTTGCATAGCCATAGGTATTGCCAGAATATCCATATGCAGATGCATAAGCAGATGTGTGTGAATTACCATTATAAGTTGTTGTTGAACTAGAATAACCTGCATTTGATGCAGCCATGCCTTCTCCTAAGGCTACCCAAAAATTACTCCATGCCTGTTTGTTTGCAACCTTCTTATCGTATTCATAAGATGACAATATCTCCAAAGGAATCGTTTTCGATATTTGTCCATCTTTAACTACATAGCCTTCTGCGGAAACTCTATTTAGAGCAAACAATATACTTTTACCACTGAAATTCTGCAAATCCATATTTACTGTAAAATATTTGCCATATTGTTTTACCGCTTGAATATACATTGTCAAGACAATACCTTTTGACTTCACATATTGGATTAAGACGTTGTTCTTTAGATACATGCCTTTTTCTCTAGTGATAGGAAAATCTTCAACCATCTTATCCAAGTTTACGAAATCTGTAACCTGGGTTGTATCGGGTTTAATACCAAAAAAGTTATAGGCATTAGGATTTTGTTCGCTTTCTATTATATCAAAGGTTGCGCCATTCGGTATTTTTTCAAACTCCAACGCAAAACAATGGACTTGATTGGGATAATCAAAAAGCATATTTATTTCTTCTGCTTCTGAACTGATAGGCATATTGATGCTGTTGATAAGATGATATTGTTTGTATGATCCGTTAACTCTTGCATAAGTCTTTTCACTAATATTACTCCAATCTATTCCCTCTCGACGAGTATATTTAAGAATAACCATAGTACTAGATTCTCTGTTGTCAACTTGCAACACTTCCATACTTTGAGGCTTCTGCACAACGTTTACTTTGTTGTACTGAGCAAACGAACTCATTGCACCTGATAAAATAGTGCAAACTAATAACAATCTCTTCAAGTTATTCATATTTTATCGTCTTTTAGTTGTCCTACCAGCACCAATAGGAACCATTTGTTTGCAGAAGCGTGGCACTGATATACCACTTCTTCAATCGGAGGTCGTGAGAATTACCTTGTCAGCAGATGTAGTAACCAGTCCACGCTATACGCGCGAACCGCCACACTTTCCTGCTGACTTTGGAAGTTTCTCACGTTTCCGATTACAAGAAAAGCATAACGCTTCGTTGTTTCAATATGTCATAGTGTCCCGTAGGAACACGCTACAAAGATACAGATTATTCTTGAAACAAACAAACTATCTAGCAAAAAACTATCATTTTTAGCCCAGATTGGCTGAAACAGAAGACTTCACTCCACAAAAATTATGGCGTTTAAGTCGAATTATAATGAAACACGTATCAGAAAAGCCAATCGACCTGTACGCTTAAACTTTTTCTAACTAGTTTTTGTCGTTAAAAGTTAAGGGGTCTAACCTATGATCAACCTCTGGGTGCTCCCATTTGCCTATGATAAGCCATATCTCGTAGAATAGTATCCACTCATGAACCCAAGGAATAATATGACTATAAAGGCAACTCGCCCCAAACCGCCAGTGTTGCTCTGGTGGATAATATAAGCAAAGGCTTTTATCTTTGTATACGTGAGGCGGGTCACTCACAAGCGTAGGTGATAGAATCCACACTTTTGGAGGTTCTACGCCATTATAGATAACTTTATAGGTGTAATTGACGCCTGTTTGGCTATATGTACCGGTGACAATTAGGGTTAGCCGGCCCTTTATCGATTTGAACTGACAGTCTAAGAAGTCATAGTGAGCCTCCAGCTCCTTCTTCTCGTGAAGGAGAAGATAGTAGCTGGATTGGCATCTATTTACATGATGTGGCTGATAAATCTTCTTTTTATTCTTCGCCATAATTCGAATGAGCAAGGTTTTTTACGCCTTCTGCAGCATTTATGAAACCACTTTTAGCAGTTGCTGCAATTCCTGCAGTAACTTGTTTCCCAATAGCGCGAAGTTTCTCAAGACTACACATTGCCTCATCATCTTCATCATCGGCTAGAGGAAATCTATCTCCAAGATGCTTGCGCCAAAGTTTACTTGCCTTTAGTTTGTTTTTCTCCTCGATGGCCTTGTCGGCATCTTCTATGAAACTGTCTAACTCATCAAGGAATTTCTGCTTGCGATCTTCGTCATAACCTGCGAAGAGATTGTCATAAGGTATCGCAGGTACGATGCAAACAAATAAAATGTCGAGAGAGGACTTAATGGCTTTAAGTGTGTCACGTAAAGCGATGTCATCACGTCCTTCATGTTTCTTCTGATTATTGCTGGCCAAAATAGTCATGGCAAGGCCAGGAGGCATAAACCCTCTAACAGTGTCGGTCCATGATTTAAGATAAGATACAAGACGTACTAAAGCATCGTTGTCTTTTTTCTTGCCTTGGAACCAAACAACGACCTCACGAGGATCACTTGGCTCATAGCCGCTATCGCGAATAGCCAATTCCGGGTGTTCTGTGTAACTGTCGGTGCTTTTGCGATATACGGGCAGGTCAATATGATAACCAGCAGCATATTGCACTCGAATACACTTATTTTTATGCGACGGAGTAGCATCGGTGGTGCCTGTAACGGCATCCATGACCCAGTTTTGAAGGGTTGAGGCGGAAACACCGGGTTTGGGAATGAAATAGCAACCATCGTCAAGGTCGCACTCATCATCCTTGGTACGGATAGTAGTCCCCATTTTGTATGAGCCTTGGATGTAGAATGTGGGCTTGTATTCAGGATGCTTCTCCTTGAAGTGGTTTTTAATTTTCGTTCGCAGATTGTTGTGCGAAGTAATCATTTTCTGACGCTTCGTGTCGCTGATTTGGAGTTCACCGTAAAACTCTTGGAAATTGGAATTTAAATTTGCCATAAGAATATTTTTAAATGTTATGTTTATATGGTTCTACTTTGTGCAGAATGAAGTGCTTCAGATCCTCTAAGTGATTCTTGTACAACTCTTGTCCGATGTTGGCCAAACGGTTGAGAGACTCTTCGTCCGAAGCATCCATCGGAATGTTTTGCTCAAGCATCTTCTGGATTCTATGATATCTAAAGCGACCTTTCTGATCATGACCCGCTCCCTGACTCATCAGTTTCATTGTATTGTCAATGTAGATGGATTGTCCTGAGGCCATCACTTCGTAAATACGAAGGTTGTTGTTGTGAGGAAGCAGCCAGTAGCGAAACCCTCTTTTCTTGTTACAAGCTTGATCTTTCAGATTGAATGTTCCTGTACCTAGCGAAAGAACCTCTATATTTTCTAGCGGAATATCGAGGCAATAAACTGCTTCGGTCAATCCAATTAGGGCCGGATTGTTAGCAAGAACTCCACCGTCTACATTATTAATATAGGAACATTCGTTGACTGAGTTCATATCAGTATACTTGAAACTATAAGGATTAAAATAGACTGGAGCAGCAGCAGTTGCAAGTGCAACATTAACGGCCGGTATGTGGCAGTCTCTAGTAATATTGTGGAGATGATCTGTCTTAAATACGTGCTCTTCGCCTTTGTCTAAATCATATGCAGGAATGCATAGGCGTGTTTTGCAATGATAAATGCGAGTAGTGTTGTTGTGGTAGTCTTGCTGATTAAAGTTATCTGCAAGTAATCCCTCTAGGGCTTTACGGTCGTAGTATGGCTTGTTTGCAAGAAAGGATCTGACTATACTCTTTGAAGGGAAAATTTTCTTTGCGTTGCCTCTGTATAGATTTAGTATTTCCTTCGCAGTCATGCCAAGAGCAATGCCGATAGCAATAATGCCACCAGTGCTGGTGCCGCAAATAAGGTCAAAATAATCACAAAGGCGAGCATTGGAGCCATCCTTCTTGATGGCTTCTTCTTCGAGGTGGTATAAAACTTTGGCAGGGATGATGCCTCTGATGCCTCCACCGTCGATACTTAAAATTTTGAATTTACTGTCTTTTTCATTCATTTTCTCTAATTTTTAAAAATTGTTTAATCTGTGAAATAGCGTTGCAAAGAGCGTGCCAAAATCGCATATTTTGCATTTTATCTACAAAATTGGTTAGAAGTTGGGCCATTCTTGCAAGTTTAAATGTTAATTTTATGGTTTTATTTGTTGTTTCTTAAATCTGTCAGTAGGTCTGCCAAAATGACGTGTGCAGATTTTTATATAGATTGCATTTTTTGCGCTATTTATCCATCAAAATGGCGCAAGTTCTGTCAAATTGTGGCGAAATAATTAAAAAATAGCCATTTCTCTTGTCCTGTTGAGTAAAAAGTGCTACCTTTGCGCACAAATAATAATATGGTACAAATAATAGCTCATGTAACAACATGATACAAGAATTTCGTGTTTCAAATTTCCTCTCATTTAAGGAAGAGGCTGTGCTTAACTTTGAGGCTACAAAGGATGAGGCACTTGAGAAAGAGTTAGTGGTAGAAGTTGCACCCGGGGTCAGGCTATTACGACTTGCGGTAGTTTATGGCGCTAATGCTAGTGGTAAGTCGAATTTATTTGCTGCAATTGATTTCCTTCAGAACTTTTGGTTTCAGAAACGTAGTGATATAGACGAAACAACCGAAGCGGTACCTTTTTTGTTTGATGAAGATACACCACAGGAAGCTTCGAAATTTGAACTGAAATTCTATGTTAATGGAGTTAGATATTGGTATTCTTTGGAACTAGATAAACATCAAGTGTATTCAGAGAAACTGTATTATTATAAGAGTACACAGCCAACGATGCTTTTTACGCGATTACTTGAAAATGGACAGTCTGTAATCAAGATAAATACATTGGCAGTTAAAACTATAGCTGGAGCCGTAGATGAAATCAGTTTAAAGTGTTTGCGCAATATGTCTTTTTTTGCTGCAAGGCAGAAAGTAAATTGTTCACTACCCCTTATTGACGAAGCCCGAGACTGGATGAAATCTGGCATGTTACCGGTAATTGAACCAGAAACAAGAATGTTTGAATATGCTGGTAGTCAGATGCTAAAAGATAACGCTCTGAAAGATTTTATATTGGAATTCATAAATAAAGCCGGTTCGAATATTACGGGTGTGAAGATGCAGGAAGAAAAACTACCTATGCCAGGATTTATGCGCGATGCTATTATTGGTACTCAAGAATTGTCGAAAGAGGTTAAAGATAAGTTGCTGGAAGATGATTTTGTAAATAAACTGAATTCGAGTTTTGAGCATACAGTAAAGAACCAAAGAGGTGTTGAAAGGTACTATTTGCCGAATGATTATCAGAGCGACGGTACGAGGAGAATATTTGGTATTGAGGCTGCGATTTATGAGCTATTGAATAATGGTAGTTTCTTAACTGTGGACGAAATAGAATCATCGTTGCATCCAGACTTGTTGGAACTTATTTTGGAGGAGTTTTTGGAAAACACGGGTCATAGTCAGTTGTTATTTACGACTCATTATGACCCTTTACTTGATACCATTGATGAACTTTTGAGAAAAGACTCTGTATGGTTTACAGACAAAGGAGAAGATGGTGGAACTAAGTTATATTCACTTACTGAGTTTAAGAGGTTGAATAAGATTGCTTCGTTCCAACGATCATACAGGAGAGGACTGTTTAAGGCTGTTCCCAATATAAAACGCGAGTGAAGAAGGTTGAGCTTCCATTCTATTCATAGATGCTTATGACACAGAATGAATGTTGGTTAATCATATGTCTTGGTCGGATAATCTAAGTAGCAATTAATAAAACAAAATATGGAGCGAGATAATACTCAAATTCGAAATTTAATAGAATCAGCAAAAGCTTTGCTGACAGGAATCTCCATTAACTATAACTCCGAAATTGGACCTCGAACAAAACAACTTGTTGAGTTCTCTAATAAAATTGCTTCTATAGTTAAAGAGAAGTATCCGGAGATTGCCACCATTCTAATGAATGCAACAAGCCATATTATTAATAGGCAAGTTGTTTCCCTAGCTCCATACGGACCAGTAGTCAATAAAGATCTAATTAACGCTTATTCCTTTGGAGATATAAGAACTTCCATAAAGATTTTGGATGTCTTGTATTCTAAAGATTTGGCCATAGATAAGAATGGTCGCAAAATATTCATTAGCCATTCTTCTGAAGACGAAGTAATAATCAATGCATTTGTGGAGAAAATACTTAGGCTGGGCTGTGGTTTCAAAAGAACCGACATCTTTTGTACCTTAGATCATACCGTTATTCGTACTGGGGATGATTTCAGAAATGAGATAATCAAAAACATGAAAGATTGTGATTACATCCTGTGCATGATTTCTGACAACTATAGGAAAAGTGAGGTCTGCCAAAATGAAATGGGCGCAGCATGGGCAATGGAAGGAAAAAGGATACTGCCTTTTAAGTTCCCAAATGTGAAATTTACCGAAATTGGTTTTCTTAATGTTGTAAAACAAGCAGCAGATATTACGGATAAATCTAAATTGGATGAGTTGTATGAGGAGTTTTGTATAAGTTATAACGTGCAACCAGACTGGAAAAACTATAACAACCAGAAAGAAGAATTCGGCAAATTGGTAAGTAAATATAAATAAATCATTATACCAATAGGAGATATAGTTTTAATTTGTAACTTTGCAAACAAAATATGACAACAATGAAGAGATATACTATAGCAGAACTGCAGCAGATGCGTGAGTCAGAAGACCATGTGGAGTTCAAGAAAGGCGAACAAGGGAACGTCTCTTACAATGGGGGTGATAAAGCAAAACCCAAAGATCGACGCAAGTGTATCCTTGGATATGTTACAGCTCTCTGCAATGAAGGTGGTGGAAGGATGGTCATAGGTATGCACGATGACTATCCTCATAAGGTGACGGGGACTAAGCAAAATGAGAATTCCTTAGGAGAATTGGAGAGTAATATCTATCGCGATACAGGTATTCGGCCTGAAGTATATGAGCTGTTTGAAGATGAGGCAAACAAGACAGGACGAGTAGTAGTAATAGAGATTCCTTCAAGACCAATTGGCAAGGTATATAAGTTTGAAGACGTGGCTTTAATGAGGGTTGGTGAAGATCTGTTGCCAATGGACGACAAGGTTCTTTTGTCAATTCTTCAAGAACAGGAGCCTGATTTCTCTGAGCAATTCTGTGATGGAGCAACCATTGACGATTTGGACTCAGAAGCAATCAAGGTGATGAAAGAAAAGTATGCTAAGAAGCAAAAGAATCCTTCTTTCAAATCTTTGGATGACAGGCAAGCACTAAGTGACTTGCATCTGATAAGTGGGAACAAAGTCACAAACGCGGCAGTTCTACTCGTTGGCAAAGAATCTTTCATTAGTAAGAAATTCCCACAGGCCAAGGTCATGTTGGAATATCGTAATACTGAGGCTCAAATCCATTTTGACAATCGTCTCCAATTCGGACAGCCATTCTTTATCCTGATTGACAAACTGTGGGAAGCTATTAATCTTCGTAATGGGTCTGTACCCATCAGAGAAGAGTCATACATCTTTGATATACCATTTTTCAATGAGGATGTTATTAGAGAACTAGTAAATAATGCTTTTGCGCATCGTGACTATCGGAAGAATAGTGAGATTGTCGTAAAGCAATACCCAACGAGACTTGAAGTACTGAATGCTGGCGGTTTCCCGAATGGTGTTACTATTGACACCCTACTGACTGTACCAAGTACACCAAGGAACAGACTTTTAGCAGACGTGCTTTCAAAAACAGGTGTCGTTGAACGTTCTGGGCAAGGTATTGACAAGATCTTCCTACTTACATTGTCAGAGGGTAAGCCCGAGCCCGATTATTCAAAGAGTGATGACTTCACCGTGATTGCCATACTGCTGGCAACTGTGAAAGATAAAGCCTTTGCTATGTACGTTCAAGGAATACAGGACAGTCTTCCTGAAGACAAAAAACTGACAGTCTTTGAGGTAATGGCCCTTTGTGAGATAAGAGATGGCCAAAAGAGGCCTAACGATAAAGCGATTACGCATAAACTAGAACAGATGGGCTATATAGAGAAGCATGGAAAGACAAATGCCATCTATTATATCTTGCCACGCCGATATTATGAATTGTCAGGAGATATGGCTGCATACTCTCTGGCTACAGATTGGGACATCAATCAGGTTTGGGCGGTAATTCTTCCTTTCTTACAGAAATATGGTAAGGCTAAACGCTCAGACATTGTTAAGATCATTGGGCCACATCTTTCTGAGAAACAGATTAGAAGATATCTGGATATACTTAAGGCCAATGGCCTTTTGAAGACTGAAGGACAGAACAGGACTACCATATACCTTTTGGGTGATTCGTATGCTGCAAACAATGAGCTAATTAGCAAAGCACTAGCCATTGGACTACAAGAACTCAAAGAGAAGGGAGAAATATAATGGAACGTGAAAGGGCAGATAAAAGGGCAGATAAATAAACCATCAAACAAACAAATTAGTATCAAAAATGCATGTAACTAACTGAATATCAATAGTTACGAAAGGGCAGATAAAAGGGCAGATAAATAAACAAGCAAACAAAGAAAAAGCTGAAGAAATAAAACGACCCGCACATTTGAGCATCTATGAGAGGCTTGGCGGGTTCTGGCGGTGCAAAGGTACGAATTCTTTCTGAATCTCCCAAGCCTTTTGTTAAAAAGTAGCGTTGTATCCTACTTTTTATCGGTTTTCTTATCTCAGTTTGAGAAGAAATGCGTACCTTTGCCTGCGGTTATTAGATGTTTGCTGCACGGATGCTTATAAACATTTTGCGACATTGAAACACCAGGCTCACGCAAGTAGTTGTAAATCAATGAATGTCTCATTCGAGGAGGTGAAGTAAGTTACAAAGTATTACATATAGAAATCGTGCAGGCTGATAGTGGCCTGCACGATTTTTCTAATTCTTCTCAGTCATATATTTCCAATAGCGGCGGGGCATGTCGCTGAGTTGCTTCTTGGGATTCATGCGTTCTTTGATGCAGATGGCTTTGAAGTATGTGCGCCAGAGATTCTGGAACATCGCGTCGTCAGCACTCAGCACCTCGGCATCAAGCTTACCATTTGACAGGTCGAACGGCACTGCATTCTCGTTTTCGAATGTAACATGCGTGACCACATTGCCGTCGTAATAAAAGCCGTAGTGCCGCTTGGCATCGTAGATGAGCCAGTGCTGGTCGTTGAAGCGATCCTGAAAGTGGTCGATGACGAGCGGCAACACGTTATGGTCGGGTGAGACCACGGCGAGATAGGTTCCATCCTTCGCTTTCTGGAAGCGTATGAACTGCTTCATGCGCAGTTGCTCGTGTAGCACCCTGCGGCAGGTGTTACGAACCGCCAGCACATCTTCGTCGGAAGCGTTGTTCTCGATACTCTGCGCACCTGCGGGCTGTCGGAACACCTTACATATAAAGCGGAAGAGCGGCAGGTTGAGTGCCCGTTCTTCTGACATCCAGCTGAGCGTGAGGACGCGCAGTCCCGCCTTTGACAGGTGTTTTTCGAGACCTTTCCACACCCTTGCCGCTTTCTCGCCGTCTGTCACCACCCGATGCGGTCTGTCGGCAAACAGCGGCAGCTGCTCCTCCTCCGACAGCAGAAATTCCGGCTGCTGGTGCAGGAAGAAAGCGTCGAACACGGCCGTCAACAATCCTTCAAAGGTATTATCGAAGATGTAAATCGTCATGACATTCAGCCTACAAAGATAGCATTTTTTGATTATTCTGCCAAGAAACGTCAGCTATTTGGTGTTTTTTTACTATTTTTGCACCATATTTTTGACAACAAGGCCATGCTCACTGAGAAGACGATGGAGAAGCTGCGTATACTTGCAGAGTCGGCGAAGTACGATGTATCGTGTTCGTCGAGCGGCACCGTACGCTCTGGTACGAAAGGCATGTTGGGCAATACTGTTGGCGGCATGGGCATCTGCCACTCGTTTGCTGACGACGGGCGCTGCATCTCACTACTCAAGGTCATGTTGACTAACCACTGCATGTACGACTGTGCCTATTGCATCAACCGCCGAACGAACGACATCCGACGCGCCACACTCTCTGTTTCCGAACTGGAGGAGATAACGATGGAATTCTATCGCCGCAACTATATTGAAGGTCTGTTTCTGAGCAGCGGTGTGGTGAGGAATCCTGACTACACGATGGAGCGTCTGACCGCCATTGTCCGCGACCTCCGCACCGTTCACCGCTTCAACGGCTATATCCACCTGAAGACCATCCCCGGCGCCTCGCAAGAGCTGTTGCAGGAAGCCGGCCGCTACGCCGACCGCATGAGTGTCAACATCGAGATACCCAAGGAGGCGTCGCTGAAGGCCCTTGCGCCCGAAAAAGACCACCGCAGCGTGTTTCTTCCGATGAAGCAGATTCAGCAGGGCGTGCTGGAGAACAAGGAAGACAGGAAGAAGTTCCGCCATGCGCCGCGCTTCGTTCCAGCAGGCCAGTCGACCCAGATGATTGTTGGGGCAACCATGGAAACCGACCTCGACATCTTGCAGATGTCCGATGCCATGTATCATCAGCCCACCATGCGTCGCGTCTATTACTCCGGCTATGTCAGCGTAAACACCTACGACCCCCGTCTGCCTGTACTGAAGCAGCCGCCATTGGTGCGCGAGAACCGTCTCTACCAAGCCGACTGGCTGATGCGCTTCTATCACTTCAGCGTCGACGAGATTGTCGACGATAAGCATGCGCACCTGGACCTTGACGTAGACCCGAAACTCGGCTGGGCGCTCAGGCACCCCGAGTTCTTCCCTGTTGACATCAACAAAGCCTCTTATGAAGAAATCCTCCGTGTGCCAGGCATCGGCGTCAAGAGTGCCGTGCTCATCGTCAACTCACGCCGTTTCAACCGCATCACCACCTATCATCTGAAGAAGATGGGCGTCGTGCTGAAGAAGGCGAAATACTTCATTACCTGCGGCGAGCTCACCTCCGCCTTCTCCCAGCCCGTCATCGGCGTAAACGAGCTACGCCCTGAACGTCTGCGTCCCCTGCTGCTCTCGAAGGCACAGCAGAAGCGGGCTGCCGAGGAACAACAGTTGACACTCGACTTCAAAGACTAAACCTACAACCTCACGCCCAATGACAGTCGGGCATAGCCGTCAATGATTGTCACCTTGCTGGAGTCTTTCTTATAGGTAAAATTATTGAACTGTGCCTGTAGGCCGATGAAGTAATTGCTCCAGTTGTAGGCAATACCCAATCGCAAGTCAACGTTAAGCCGAAGTGCGCTGTATTCTGTATCAGCACCATTCTCCCAATACTCCATGTCTGGATAGTCTTCAAGGCCCTCGCCGTCAACGATAGCCATAGGTTTGTGCGTCTTTCCATTGCTCCACGTCTTGGTCTGGGAATTCCATTGACCATAGTCCTCGTCATCCGCTTCAGGAAGGGGCAGGCAGTAGTTGAAGTCGTATTTGTAAACTTTCACACGGTTATAGACGCTGATGGTAGGCATGGTCATCACGTTGATGACAAAGCCACGAAACGGTACAAAGTTGTAGCCATAGCCTAAACCAATGTTGGCCTGATGCACCTTGATGCGGCCAATATTGTTGCTCAGAAGTATGGCTATGTTATTCTTGATGTCCGAGTAGTCGAGTGACGACTGGTACCATGTAGCACCAGCCAGGAAGGAACCTGCCGAGCGGCGCTGGATGACAGACTGGTTGTAGGCAGCAGCCTGCGAGTAGCGACGCCCGTTGAATACATAATATCCGTTGACATAGGCTGAACGTATCCATACAGGAGCAACCATGTTACCCTCTTGTTCATAGGATCCTATTTCCTGCCCGTTTTGATAATTTTTAGCCGTCACTGTAACAGCAGTCGTATTGAATCGCCTCAGCTGGAAGTTGAACCCATACCTGGCGCCTGTCGAGCTGATAGAGAAATAGCGTCCCGCATTCTTGGCCAGCGACTTGGAGAACGACAAGCCCGTACCCCGGTAGCCAGCCCAGATGCCTATGGAAGCGGCTACCGGCGGTTCGAAGCACATTCTCCAATCGGTATACTCGTTAAGTTCCGGGATTTCGTATCTGTTCGCATAGTCCACGTCCACTGCATTCTCCTTGTATCGCAGGATGATGCGCCAAGGCTTTTCGGGAACTTCTATGTAGCGCGGGTCAACCTTTCTATGCGCAGCGGAGTCCAGATAGGCCTGCACCTGTCTGAGCCGTCCCAACAATGTCGGCGTGCTCTTTTCGGGTGTCGCCCCGCTAATCGAATCCTGTTCCTGTCCGAAAGCATTCAAGGAGAAGAGCAGGCAACAAATAACCAGTCGTCCTATCATCATCAATAGCTTTGTAGTAATGTTTTGAATTGCAAAGATAAGAAAAAAAGTGAAGAGCGAAGAGCGAAGAGTGAAAAATTTGCTGCCGCCCTACTAATTTTCAATTTTCAATTTACAATTTGCAATTTATTTCGTACCTTTGCCGTCAGCTAAACAAAAACCTCTATGAAGCACTACACCTCCCATTTTAGAACAACATTAATACGGATAGCAGGCTTGGCAGCACTTCTGTCAGGCTGTAATAAAACGGCAGACATGGAACAGACAGTAGACGAACTTTACAACAAGATGTCGCAGAAAGAGCGCATCGCACAACTATGCAGCATGTATATGGACGACCTTTTCGACGGGCAGGGCGTTTTGGACACGGCCAAATGCCGCGAGCTGATACCCAACGGCATCGGTCACTTCTCGCAGTTCTGCATGCAACAGCCCAGAGACCCCAACGAGCTCCGCGACCGTGTGGCAGCCGTCCAGGACTGGCTGATGCACCATACCCCCAGCGGCATTCCTGCGCTGATGCACGAAGAGGTGCTGTCGGGCGTCAACACATTAGGCGCTACCATTTATCCGCAGCAGGTGGGACAGGCCTGTTCGTTCAATCCCGAACTGGCAGAGCTGAAGACCCGCCAGACCAGCACCCTGATGCGCAAGATGGGTGGTGTGCTGGCCCTGTCGCCGATGGTCGACGTATGCCGCACCCCTTCGTTCAACCGTCTGGAAGAGTCGTACGGCGAGGACGGCTACCTGTCGGCAGTCATGGGTGTGGCCTTTGTCAAGGGTTTGCAGCAGGGTGACCTGAAGAAGGGCGTGAGCGCCTGTTCCAAGCACTACCTCGGCTACGGTGGCGGCGGCGATGCCGACGAGAAGGAGCTGATGGAAGAAATACTGCTGCCCCACGAGGCCATGATCCGTCTGGCAGGCAGCAAGGTCGTCATGCCGGGCTACCACGCCGTACACGGGACCAAGTGCGTGGCCAACAGCGAAATACTGCAGGACATCCTGCGCGACTATGTCGGTTTCGACGGCATGGTGGTGAGCGACTATACCGCCATCGACCAGTTGCCCGACCTGGAAACGCCAGTAGAGAAGGCAGCGGCAGCCATCAATGGCGGCAACGACGTGGATTTTCCATACGGTGCCAATTACCGGCATCTGGCGGAAGCCGTCGACCGGGGACTGGTAAAGCCCGAGACGCTGGAACGCGCCGTCAAGAACGTGCTGCGCCATAAGTTCCGCGCCGGACTTTTTGACAGCGACGCCTATCTCTATACCAGCGAGAAGATTGTGCTTGACACCCCGGAAGAGCGCCAGACGGCCTACGACATTGCCTCGCAATCCATTGTATTGTTAGAGAACAACGGCGTACTGCCGCTGAAGGACGTCAAGGACATCTTCGTCACCGGCCCCAACGCCAACTCCATGTGGGCCATGTGCGGCGACTACACCTATCCTGCCATGTCTTATTTCTGGAAAAAGATGGAAGACGTGGCAGACCGCGACAATCCCCACATTGTCAAACTGTTAGAAGGCATGACGGCGCGCAAGCCCGAAGGTGTCAGCGTCACGTACTCCCGCGGTTGCGACTGGACCGAGGACATTGAGACCAAATACGGCGAACTGGGTGACGAACGCGCCTGGGAATACGACATCCTGCACCGGAAGGTTGACGCCGGCGAGAAGGCCGACCCGCAGGAAGCTCTCGCCATGGCCAGCCAGGCAGACGTCATTGTAGCCGCCGTCGGTGAGAACGTCATGCTGTGTGGCGAAAACCGCGACCGCCAGGGTTTGCGGTTGCCCGGCAAGCAGGAAGAATATGTCGAGAAGCTCATCAAGACCGGCAAGCCCGTAGTGCTGGTCATCTTCGGCGGCAGGGCTCAGGTGGTGTCAGGACTTGCCGAACGCTGTGCAGCCGTCATCCAGGCATGGTATCCCGGTGAAGAGGGCGGCAATGCCGTTGCCGACATTCTCTATGGCAAGGTGTCACCATCTGCCAAACTGTCAGTCAGCTACCCCAATACTGAAATCTGTGAACCGCTATGCTACAACACCTTCACCGACGGACAGGCCGCTGCGGCAGCGCACGTCCAGTGGCCTTTTGGCTATGGCCTGAGCTATACGACATTTGAATACAGCAACCTGCATGCCGACCGTGAAGCGTCGACGGCCGACCAGAGCATCAGCCTTTCCTTTGAAGTCAGGAACACCGGACAGATGGCTGCCGACGAGGTGACGCAGGTCTACCTGTCGCCTGCCGACGACAACAAGTCCGTACGTCCTATTCAACTGCAGGGCTTTGCACGCATCGCCCTACAGCCTGGCGAAAGCAAGACCGTGCGTGTCAAGCTCTATGTCGAGCAATTTGGCTATTACAGTCATGAGGGTCAGCGCCAGTGGAACATCCGTCCGGGCACCTTCCTCGTCAAGATTGGCAGTTCGTCTGCCGACATCAGACTGCAACAGACTGTAACGCTGAAGGGTGAACCCGTCAAAAAAACTCTCAGAGCGTATTATTTCTCTGAGAGTTCAGTACAATAAAGGTGTGCTTCATCACAGCAGCGAGAACGCCACGTCCATCATCTTTGTGAAAGTCAGCTGGCGCTCTTCTGCCGTGGTTTCCTCACCAGTCAGTATGTGGTCGGAAACGGTGCAGATGCCCAGGGCTTTCTTGCCGGCACGTGCAGCGATCATGTAAAGGGCAGCTATCTCCATCTCCTTGGCCAGCACGCCCATGTTCATCCACTTGTCGTTGGCAGGGTTCTCGCTGTAGAAGACGTCTGACGACAGCACGTTGCCGACCTTGTAGCGATAGCCCAGTCGGTCGCAGGTATCGGCAGCCTTGCGCAGCAGTTCGAAATCGGCAATCGGCGCAAAGTGTCCCGGCAGCTGGTACTGGTCGACAAAGTTAGAGTCCGTACACGTTCCCATTGCTATGACGAGGTCGCCTATATGCAGGTCGAGGTGCAGAGAGCCCGCTGAGCCTACGCGTACGATGGTCTTGACGCCATAGAAGGTATAAAGCTCATAGGCATAGATGGCGATAGAGGGACAGCCCATGCCGTGCCCCATGACGCTGATGCGCTTGTCCTGACAGGTACCCGTATAACCCAGCATGCCTCGGACGTTGTTGAAGAGCACAGGATTCTCGAGAAACTTCTCTGCCATGAATTTCACTCTCAGCGGGTCGCCCGCCATAATGACTGTTTCGGCGATGTCGCCGTACTTGGCCCCAATGTGGGGAGTTGGTGTTTGTTCCATAGTTTTCAACGATTTTTAGTTTATCAGTGCAAAGATAAGAAATAAATTGAAAATTGAAAATTGAAAATTGAAAATTATTTTGTACCTTTGCAGAAATTATCTAACTACAACCCAAAAACCGATGAAGAAAAAACTGATGATGATGATGTTCTGCCTGTCAGCAACCATGGCATGGGCAGAACAAGTGGTCGTTCAAACCCGGAACACCACACTGGTTCTCGACGTGGAGAAAGGCAAGGCTCCACAGTATGTCTATTATGGTGCGCGGCTCAGCGATGCGGAGCTTCAGCACCTTCAGCAGCCTCGCGACGGACGCATGGATGCCTATCCTGCCCACGGACTGAACGCGCCGGCAGAAGCGGCGCTGGCCATGCAGCACAGCGACGGCAACCTGTCGACAGCACTGGCAACAGCCTATTACGAACAGGGCGAGGTGGTGGACGAAGGCAACTTCGTGACCTGCATCACGCTGAAAGACCCTGTCTATCCGATAACGGTCACGCTCAACTACAAAGCCTTTACCGAGGAAGATATCATCGAGGCGTGGACTGAGATTACCAACGGCGAGAAGAAGCCCGTAACGCTCACCGCCTTCGCTTCAGCCATGCTGCCCATACGGCGCGGCGACGTGTGGATGACCAGTTTCTACGGTTCGTGGGCCAACGAGTCGAAGGTCTGCGAAGAGCCGCTGACGCCCGGGCAGAAGGTGATAGTCAACAGGGACGGCACGCGCAACTCGCACACCAGTCATGGCGAAGTGATGTTCTCGTTGGACGGCAAGGGCCGCGAGAACTGCGGACAGGTCATCGGCGCCGCCCTGTGCTACAGCGGCAACTACCGTCTGAAGGTCCACACCGACGACACGGAGTATCACTACTTCTTTGCCGGCATCAACGAAGACAACTCGGCATACACCCTGAAGCAGGGCGAGACCTTCGTCACGCCGAAGCTGGCATTGTCGTTCTCGCAACAGGGACTGTCGGGCGTCAGCCGCAACTTCCACAAGTGGGGCCGCAAATACATGCTGGCACACGGCGACCGCGAGCGCAAGATTCTGCTGAACTCATGGGAGGGTGTCTACTTCGACATCAACCAGCAGGGCATGAATCAGATGATGGCGGACATTGCCTCCATGGGCGGCGAGCTCTTCGTCATGGACGACGGCTGGTTTGGCGACAAATATCCGCGCAAGACCGACAACTCGTCGCTGGGCGACTGGGTCGTCGACAAGAACAAGCTGCCCGAGGGCATTGAAGGACTGCTGCGCGACGCCAAGAAGAACGGGGTGAAGTTCGGCATCTGGATAGAGCCTGAGATGGCCAACACCACCAGCGAGCTGTATGAGAAGCACCCGGACTGGATTATCAAAGCCCCGAAGCGCGAACCCGTCTTGGGACGCGGCGGTACGCAGGTGGTGCTGGACCTGGCCAATCCAAAGGTGCAGGACTTCGTGTTCAGTATCGTGGACAACCTCATGACCAAATATCCGGAGATAGACTATATCAAATGGGATGCTAACATGCCAGTCACGAACCACGGCTCGCAGTATCTGACAATGAACGAGCAAAGCCATCTCTACATTGCCTACCACCGGGGCTTTGAGAAAGTGTGCCAGCGTGTCCGCGAGAAATATCCCGACGTCACCATCCAGGCCTGCGCCTCTGGTGGCGGACGCGCCAACTGGGGCGTGCTGCCCTACTTCGACGAGTTCTGGGTATCAGACAATACCGATGCCCTGCAGCGCATCTACATGCAGTGGGGCACCAGCTACTTCTTCCCTGCCATCGCCATGGCCTCGCACATTTCTGCAACGCCCAACCACACCGTCTTCCGCACCACGTCGCTGAAATATCGCATTGACGTAGCCATGTCAGGACGCTTAGGCATGGAGATTCAGCCCAAGAACATGACCGACGACGAGAAAGCCCTCTGCCGCAAGGCCATCGCAGAATACAAAGAGATACGCCCCATCGTGCAGTTCGGCAACATCTACCGCCTCGTGTCGCCTTATGACAAGAAGGGACTGGCGTCGCTGATGTACGTCACCGACCAAAAGGACAAGGCCGTGTGGTACTGGTGGAAGACGGAGTCGTTCCAGAACGAGCACCTGCCCCGTGTCAAAATGGCCGGTTTGGATGCTACACGTATATATAAGGTACGCGAGCTGAACCGCATCGACCTGAAGCCTCTCGACTGTGAGGGCCAGTCGTTCAGCGGTGCCTACCTCATGTCGCACGGTTTGGAAATGCCTTATCGCAACGAGACGGAATGGGGCAAGAAGACTGACTGGTCCAGCCGTGTGCTGTTGCTGACGGCAGAATAAACAAGCAAGCCCAAGAAGACATCCAGTGAGTGGCAAGAAGAAAGACCTGCTGGCCTTCATCCGTGAAGGGCGGGAAATGACACAAGGAGAGAAGCTCAGGCTGATTGTCAGCCTGAGTATTCCTTCTATTCTGGCACAGATTTCAGCCACCGTGATGTTCTTCATCGACGCTTCCATGGTGGGTCACCTGGGCGCCAAGGCTTCAGCAGCCATCGGACTGGTTGAGACCACCGGGTGGCTTATGGGCGGCTTGGGTGCCGCAGCCAACATGGGCTTCTCCGTCCAAGTGGCTCACGCCATCGGCGCCAACGACCTGGAGCGGGCGCGGAAAGTGCTGCGCCAGTCTATCGTGTGCTGCCTCCTGTGGAGTCTGACCATCACCACGGCAGCGCTTCTCGTGAGCAAGCAACTGCCCTACTGGCTGGGCGGCACTGCGGAGATTGCCGCCGACGCCTCCCTGTACTTTGCCGTCATCGGCGTCTTCGGCATCTTCTTCCAGATGGAGAGTCTCGCCGGGTCCATGCTGAAGTGCTCGGGCAACATGAAGGTGCCGTCCGTCCTCAACATCGGCATGTGTGTGATGGACGTCGTCTTTAATTACCTATTTATATATATAGCGGAGCTGGGCGTGCTTGGTGCCGCCTTGGGAACAGGCCTTGCCGAACTCATCACAGCCGGACTGATGTTCTATTTCCTGCTGGTGCGCAGCTCGACGCTGAAGCTCAAAGGGCACCCCGGTTCCTTCAAGCCCAAGGCCAATGTCGTGTCGACCGCCTTCAAGATTGGCGTTCCCATAGGGCTGCAGCACCTGCTGATGGGCGGTGCGCAGATTGTCAGCACGCTCATCGTAGCGCCGCTGGGCACCATTGCCATTGCCGCCCACTCGCTGGGCATCACCGTTGAAAGTGTCTGCTACATGCCCGGCTTCGGCATTGCCGAGGCGGCGACGACGCTGGTGGGCCAGAGTTTCGGCGCCGGCAAGAAAGCCCTCACGCGGTCGTTTGCATGGATGTCTGCCGCGCTGGGCATCACGGTGATGACGCTGATGGGTGTGCTGATGTGGATTTTCGCCCCGGAACTCATGTCCGTCATGACGCCTGTCGACGAAATCATCCAGATGGGGGCCGAGTGTCTGCGCATCGAAGCCTTTGCCGAACCGATGTTTGCTGCCGCCATCGTCTGCAACGGTGTGTTCGTGGGTACTGGCGACACCATGAAACCAGCCATCATGAGTCTGCTGTCCATGTGGGGCGTGCGTCTGACGCTGGCTGCCCTGCTGGCAGTTTCCTACGGACTGCCCGGTGTTTGGACGGCCATGGCCATCGAACTCACTTTCAGAGGTCTGATCTTCCTGGCCCGACTGTTTCACGGCGGCTGGATGGTCAAGCACGACGACTGAACAAAAGCCATCAAAACAAAGATGCAGCCCTCGGGTCTAACTCCCTTGGGCTGCATCTCGTCTTATCAATAACTAAAAACCTACTTCTTATGAAAAAAAAGTTGCGTCCTCACGACGTCGATGTTATCCTTTTAGCAATCTTTCTTTTTTCTACCTTAATCGTTCTAATGTCCTACTGTCGATTTACCTGAATCTTTTACCAATTACTAATACCTTATGTCTGTTATTTAACCTAATCTTTAACCTTAAAAACTAATTCCTTCTTGAAGACGATGCAAAGGTACGAACAAAATTGGCAATGACAATGCAAAAGGGAGCATTATCGGCAAAAAAACGCCATATTCTTGATTCAAATCAAGCGTTTGTGTGCGAACACACGCTTTACGTGGTCGCACACAGCGCTTTTTCCACCATATTTGTCAACTCCACGAACTGTGGAATGGTCAGCTGTTCCGGGCGCATCGTCATGAAGGCATGCTCTGCCAGCGCGGGGGATGCCGTTTGGAGATTGGGCAGCAACTGTCGCAGTGAGACACGTAACATTTTCCTTCGCTGGTTGAACACCGTCTTGACAACCCGCTTGAACAACGTCTCATCACAGCCCAAATGCTGTACGTCGTTGCGCGTCATCCGGATGACGGCACTCTTCACCTTGGGCGGCGGGTTGAAAACCGTCTCGTCGACCATGAAAAGATACTCCACGTCGTACCAGGCCTGTATCAGTACCGACAAAATGCCATACTGCTTGTTGCCCGGGGCAGCAGCCATGCGCAGCGCCACCTCATGCTGAATCATACCCGTACAGCATGGAATCAGGTGACGGTTGTCAAGCATCTTGAAGAAAATCTGCGACGAGATGTCGTAAGGATAGTTGCCCGTCAGCACAAACTGCTGGCCGTCGAAGACCTTCGTCAAGTCCATGCGCAGGAAATCCTCGCCAAGAATGTTTTCACGCAACTGGGGAAAATGACTGTTCAGGTATGCCACAGACTCACGGTCTATCTCCACCACTTTAAAAGGACGGGGTTTGTTCACCAGATACTGGGTCATCACACCCATACCGGGGCCAACCTCCAACACGGGAATGTCAGGACAGGCATCCACCGTGTCTGCTATGCGTCTGGCTATAGTCAAATCCGTCAGGAAATGCTGTCCGAGGTTCTTTTTGGGTCTTACTTGTTTCATCTTTGCAAAATTACAAAAAAAAAAGTATTTTTCGCCGTTTTAAACACTTATTTCAATCCGTTTAGTTAAAATATTATAAAATAATAGGGTAAAATGCGCTTTTTGTGAAAAAACGCATACAACTTTCAAAAAACTTTACTATATTTGCGGAAAGAAAAATAAATTAGACAAGTTTAACTAATGTTTACATTATGCAAAAGCTTCTTTTATTATTAGGCTTACTATTTAGTACTAGTATCTGTACTTTTGCGCAACAAGATGAAGAGAAACGTCTTGTTTCCCTCGGTCAGGATTTCTTCGTCCCGCACTGGTTTATGTCTCTCCAAGCAGGAGCAGCCTACGATGTCGGCGAAGCAAAATTCTCGAAGTTGCTGTCCCCTGGTGCCCAGGCTTCCTTGGGTTATCACTTCACCCCTCTCTTTGCCACTCGCCTTTCCATTGGCGGATGGGAAGCACGCAACCGCTACGCCTATCCCTCGGAAAAGTACAAGTGGAACTTCATCCAGCCCGCCGTTGACGCCATGGTCGACATCACGACGCTCATTGACGGTTGGGAGCCGGAGCGTTTCTTCCATCTCTATGCTTTTGCAGGTGTTGGCCTGAACATCTCGTTCAACAACGACGACGCCGTGAATGCCAGTGCAAGGATGGCGAACAGCTACAAGCTCCGCGAGCTGGTGCAGCTGACACCCAACTATTTCGAGAAGCTTTGGGAAGACAGCCGTCTCAATCCTGTTGTGAGAGCCGGTATCGGAGCCGATTTCCACATCACCGACAATGTTGCGCTCGGCGCTGAGGTCAACGCCAACATGCTGCCCGACCACTTCAACTCAAAGCTTGGCAAGCACGACAACCGCGACTGGCACTTCAACGCTATGGTAGGTGTCAAGTTCATCATCGGCAAGAGCCACGGCCGCACCGATCCTACCTACCAGACCGTTCATAAGCCTGTTGAGCCGAAGGAGCCGCAGTTTGTGGATGTCCCTGTTGAGAAGATCTCGTTCAACGTTAACATCTACTTTGTCATCAACCAGAGCATCATCCGCACCAATCAGATGGCAAAGCTGAGAAGCCTGATTCATTATCTGAACGAGCATCCTAAGGCTTTCGTACGCCTGTCTGGCTTTGCTGACAAGGATACCGGTACGCCTGAAATCAACATGCGCCTCTCAGTGGAGCGCTCACAGGTAGTATCGCAGTTCCTGCAGAATGCCGGCATTGAGGAATGGCGCATCCGCCGCTTCGCCAAGGGCGACCGCGTACAACCGTTTGACATACCAGAGGACAACCGCGTCTGCATCTGCTATGTCTACGACCCAGAGAACCCCGTACCCCAAAAGTTTGAATATTAATAAATTGACAGAATATGAAGAAGATTCAGAAAATCCTGTTGATGGTCATCACGCTGTTGATGGCGGGATTGCAAACATCATGCACCGATTACCAAGACGAGATTGATGCGCTGGACGTCCGTGTCACAGTGCTTGAGAATCTTGTGAAGCAACTCAATCTTGACCTCAGCTCAATGCGCACCATTGTAGAGGTCATTGAGGAAGGTGACTATATCACCAACGTCACCGAAAACGCAGAGGGCTATATTATCACTTTCGGCAAGCACGGCGCCATCGTCATCAAGAACGGCAAGAACGGTAAGGATGGCAAGGACGCTGAAGCACCGAACATCAGTGTTGCTCAAGACAGTAGTGACGGTGTCTGGTACTGGACACTGAACGGCGAATGGATACTGGGCCCGGACGGCAATAAAGTCCGCGCTGACGGTAAAGACGGTAAGGACGGTAAGGACGGTGTCGACGGTAAGGACGGTAAGGACGGCAAGGATGCCATCTCGCCCAGAGTCCGCATCAACTCCTACGGCTATTGGGAGATTTCCGTTGACGGTGGCACCACCTGGGTTAACACCGGTACTTCTGCTGTCGGTGCAAACGGTAAAGACGGTAAGGACGGCGTTGACGGTAAGGACGGTACCGATGGTAAAGACGGCACGGACGGTACGAACGGTAAGGACGGCAACCAGTTCTTCGAGAGTGTAACCTATGAAGTGACGGCCGATAGTGAATTCATGGTCATTGTCACCAAGGGTGGCCAAACATTCAAAATCCCCATTTACAAGAACTCCTAAATCCCACAAAAGATGAATAAGGCAAAGAACATCATAGCAGTATCCCTCACTCTGCTGATGTGCCTACTGGTTACCTCGTGCGACAAGTACGAATACACCGACAAACTACAGGGTTTGGGCACTCGCGTGGAGATACTGGAGGATGAAGTACTTGAAATCAACAGGCAGATTGCCGCTTTACAGACGATAATCCATACTATCGAGAAAAACGGCTATGTCACCAACTTCATCTACAATCAGGATGGCACCGTCACCATAAAAATAAATGACGGACGCTCCTTTACCATTCACAACGGTAAGAACGGCATTGACGGCAAGGACGGCAAGAAACTTGACGACCTCCTGATCAGCGTTGCTGAAGAAGGCGGTATCTGGTACTGGACGCTGAACGGTAAGTGGATACTGGACGGCGACGGCAACAAGATGAGAGCCAGCGGCTTAGATGGTAAAGACGGCAAGGACGGTGTGGACGGCAAGGACGGCACGGACGGCAAGGACGGCACGAACGGTAAGGACGGCACCAACAATCCTTTAAATCCTGCCATTGTACCTCAAGTGCGCATCAACACCGTGACCCGCCATTGGGAGATTTCCGTTGACGGTGGCAAGACATGGGACGACACGGGCGTCTACGCCGACGGAAAAAACGGTAAAGACGGTAAAGACGGCACCAACGGTAAGGACGGCGTTGACGGTAAAGACGGTCAAGACGGTCAAGACGGTGGTCCTGACATTTTCGCCGACATCGTTGTCTCGCCTGACGGAAAGTCCATCACCTTCATACTGACGGACGGACGCACGTTCACGGTACCCATCGGATAACCGCCGATACACATACAGAATCATAAAAAAAGACGTTCCCGAATCCATGTCGGGAACGTCTTTTTTCATCGTCCCTTCTTCCTACGAGTTTCGCTCCGTGCTGAAGGGTGCTCGGCTCCGACCTGAAGGGTGCTTGGCTCCGAGCTCGTGACCTTTGAGCTCCAGCCATCTTTTGTCAGACAATAAAAATGAAAAAAATAGTTTTTCATTTTGTATTGTCCTCGCTTATTCGTACCTCTGACCTTGCGGTCGAAGATACTTCTGTTCGGAAAAGCAAAAAGAAAAAAAACATGTTTTCTTTTTGCTTTTCACTCACTTATTCGTACCTTTGTGGTCGAAATGAAACTCAAGAGCATCATATTGAAGATTCTCATGCCGTTGGTGCTGGGCGGCGCGATACTCTACTGGATGTACCGCGGAGAAGACTGGCGCACCATCTGGCATGTCATGACAGACGAAATGAACTGGACATGGATGTTGCTCAGCTTTCCCTTCGGCGTGCTGGCACAGATGTTTCGTGGCTGGCGCTGGCGGCAGACATTAGAGCCCGTCGGCGAGCGGCCCCGGTCGTCAGTCTGCATCCATGCGATCTTTATCAGCTACGCCGCGTCGCTCGTCATACCGCGTGTGGGCGAGTTTACCCGCTGCGGCATCCTGAAACGCTACGACGGCGTCTCATTTCCCAAGGCCTTGGGTACCGTCGTCACGGAGCGGGCCATTGACTCGCTGCTGGTCATGGGCATCACCGCCCTCGTGCTGCTGCTGGAGATGAGCACCTTCGGCATGTTCTTCCGCAAGACGGGCACCAACCTACACAGCATTCTCCACGGCTTCTCGTGGGCTGGCTATTTGGTTGTCGCCATCTGCGTGGCAGCCATCCTCATCCTGCTGCATTTCCTGTTGCGCAAACTGTCTATATATGATAAGGTACGCGCAACCCTGAAGGGCATCTGGCAGGGCGTCATCTCGCTGAAGGACGTGCGCAACATTCCGCTGTTTGTGGCATTCACACTGGGCATCTGGCTCAGCTATTTCCTGCATTACTACCTGACATTCTTCTGCTTTGACTTTACGGAAGACCTGGGCTTAGGCTGCGCCCTGGTGACATTCATCGTCGGCAGCATCGCCGTCATCGTCCCTACCCCAAACGGAGCCGGACCGTGGCACTTTGCCGTCAAGACCATGCTCATACTCTATGGCGTGGCTGACGAAAAGGCGCTCTATTTCGTGCTGATAGTCCATACCGTACAAACGCTGTTGGTGGTCTTCCTCGGCATCTATGCATGGCTTGCGCTTAATTTTACGGGGGTGCGGGGACGCGGAGGTGCGGAGGTGCGAGAATACTAAAATAATATAATCTAATCTATATATGAACGACTTTTACTATAGGAAATTAGATGTATACCATTTATCCAAGCAATTTGTCATACAAGTTTATCAGTTGCTTCGCGGATATCCGGACTATGAGCGGTATGCTCTTTGCGACCAAATGAGAAGAGCTGTTGTATCAATACCTTCCAATATCGCAGAGGGAGCTGGAAGAATGGCTGTGAAAGAAAGAATTCACTTTTATGACATAGCATACGGCTCATTGACCGAAACATTATGCCAACTGGAAATATCGAAGGACTTAGATTATATCAATGACGAACAATTTTCATCGTTAGAGCAAACAGCATCCAGAATATCAATGACGCTAATAGCACTAAAGAAATCATTACAAAATAAAATTAAACAAGAGTAATTATTGACCGAGGACAAAGTAATCTCGTGCCCCCGCACCCCCGTACCACCGTACCCCCGTTCCCCCGTGCCCCCCTACCCCCCTACCCCCGACCAATAAAAAACTCCACTAAAAAACAACAAAACTATGAGTGACATTAAAAACCTGAACCCTCAGTGCATCTGGAAGAACTTCTATGCACTCACACAAGTTCCCCGCCCCAGCGGACACCTTGAGAAAGTACAGCAGTTCCTGCTTGACTTCGGACAGCAGGCTGGTGTGGAAGTCTTCAAAGACCCCGCCGGCAACATCGTATTCCGCAAACCCGCAACGGCAGGCATGGAAAACCGCAAGGGCATCATCCTGCAGGCCCACATGGACATGGTGCCGCAGAAGACGCCCGAGTCTAACCATAACTTCGAGACCGACCCCATCGAGCCGTGGATTGACGGCGAGTGGGTCAAGGCTAAAGGCACTACCTTAGGCGCCGACAACGGCATGGGCGTGGCAGCCATCATGGCCATCATGGAGGACAAGACGCTGAAGCACGGCCCCATTGACGCCCTCATCACCCGCGACGAGGAGACGGGCATGTACGGCGCCAACGAGCTGCCCGAGGGTGAGCTGCAGGGCGACATCCTGCTGAACCTGGACTCTGAGCATTGGGGCAAGTTCGTCATCGGCTCTGCCGGCGGCATCAACGTAACCGCCAACCTCGACTATCAGGAGGTGGATACGGATCCCGAGGACGCTGCTGTCCGCGTGACCGTCAAGAACCTGCGCGGCGGCCATAGCGGTCTGGAAATCAACGAGGGTCGCGCCAATGCCAACAAACTGCTGGTGCAGCTGGTGCGCGAAGCCATTGCCGAGGCTGAGGCCCGTCTGGCTTCATGGCAAGGCGGCAACATGCGCAACGCCATCCCACGCACCGCTACCGTAGTGCTCTCTGTCCCTAAAGAGAACTTGGACGACCTGCGCGACTTGGCCCAGTATTGCCAGCAAGTCTTCACCGACGAACTTCGCGGTGTGGAAGAGGGTATCGCCCTGACTGTTGAAGAGACTGAGATGCCGGTAGGACGCGTTCCCGAGGAGATTCAGGACAACTTGGTGGACGCCTTGATGGCTTGTCACGACGGCGTTCTGAGATACATCCCAAGCATTCCCTCCGTTGTGGAGACAAGTTCGAACCTCGGCATCGTCACCATCGGTGGCGGCGAGGCCAGCATCCTGATTCTTGCCCGCTCCAGCAACGAGACGATGATGGAGTACATCCAGGAGATGCAGGAGAGCTGCTTCTCGATGGCAGGCATGAAGGTCGAATACGGCGGCAACTATGGAGCTTGGCAACCCAACTTCGACAGCCCCATCGTGGCCAAGATGGTGGAGGTTTACCGCAACATCTTCGACGAAGAGGCCAAGGTGGAGGTCTGTCATGCCGGCTTAGAGTGCAGCATCATCGGCGGCGTCTATCCTAACATGGACCTCGTCAGCTTCGGTCCCACACTCCGTAGCCCCCACACTCCAGACGAACGCTGCTCCATCTCGTCGGTAGCGAAGTTCTGGCCCTTCCTGAAAGCACTGCTGGAAGCGATTTAGTTTATAGTCCATAATTCATAGTCCATAGTTCATAGTTTAATGAGGAAAGTTCTCTTGTCACTCTTGTCGCTTTGTGCTTGCTTGGGGCAGGCCAAAAAGATAGAACCGGTAGTGGTGGCGTATGTGACGTCGTGGTCCCGGGTGATGCCCGAGCCGACGGTCATGACACACATCAACTATGCGTTCGGACATGTCAATGAGCAGTTCAATGGTGTCCGC
>JAEEGH010006889.1_pt1 | contig 27624 bp, 16 predicted proteins | sample 9134181 | NCBI WGS metagenome assembly JAEEGH01 (sample SAMN16246544, study PRJNA631951) | gut metagenome | biome: gut microbiome; feature: rumen; material: DP-attached | host: Bos | place: Iran: Karaj | collected 2018-10 | reverse complement strand
AGCGTAACGCCATCAATGCTCCCATTCAGGGTACTGCCGCCGATATCATCAAAGTGGCGATGATCCGCATCCACGAGCGTTTCCTGCGTGAGGGCATTCGTAGCAAAATGATCCTTCAGGTGCACGATGAACTCAATTTCAGCGTATATCCAGAGGAAAAGGGTAGGGTAGAGCAGATTGTGATAGAGGAGATGCAGAATGCTATTCCTCTGCATGTGCCCCTGGTCGCCGACAGCGGCTTTGGACAGAACTGGCTGGAGGCCCACTAGTCTTCTGCGGCCTCTTTGGGGTTCCTCTACGGCATCTTTAGTACAGCCATGAATGCAGAAAAAGAAGGCGTAGCCGTCATAGCTGCGCCTTCTTTAGGTCATTGAACCCTAAATCTACACAACATCTAACAGAAATCTATTCCATTCTCATATTTGTGTCAGATTTATGGAGGATTTAAGGTTCTTCCGAGCCTAATGACCAACTTCGGATAATGCTAGAGTTATACCTACATCAGCTTGAATTTGAGCTTCGGGGTCTTCTTGGTGACACTCGAGGAGTTGCTGACCGTAGCGACGAACTCGCCAGGCTCAGCAACCCATGCATGCGCCTTATCATCATAGAAACTCAGGGCTGAACTATCGATGGTGATGCTGACAGCCTGCGTCTCTCCTGGCTGCAGATAGACCTTCTGGAAGCCTTTCAGCTCCTTGACCGGACGGGGTAGGGAAGACTGCGTGTCGCTGATATACAGCTGAACAGTCTCTGCACCAGCACGAGAGCCGGTATTGGTGACGTCGATGGTGAAGGTGATCCTTCCCTCTTTGCTCATCTCCTGACGGTCGGCTCTCAGGTTCGACAGGTTGAAAGTGGTGTAGCTCAGACCATAACCAAAGGGGAAGAGGGGCGACTGCTTCTTCAGACGGTCAGTCCAGCGATAGCCCACGAAGATATCTTCCTTATATTCCTCATCGATGATCTGATGTCCTTCGCGCCACGTGCCCGGATAGGTGTTCAGGGCATGGGCACCACACTGTTCCAGATGAGTATACCACGTGTAAGGCAGCTTACCGCTGGGATTGACGTCGCCCAGGAGCACAGAAGCGAGTGCTTCGCCCGACTCAGAGCCGATGAACCATCCCTGAACCAAAGCAGGTACGCGGTCAATCCAAGGCAGTTCGGAGGCATTACCTGAGATATTGACGAAGACAACATGCGGATTCGCAGCAGCCAAAGCCTCAACAAGCGCGTTTTGGGCATAGGGCATCTGGTAGTCCTTGCGGTCGTGGCCCTCGCTGTCCTGATGGTCGCTCTTGTTCAGTCCGCCAAAGACGATGACATAGTCGGCATCCTTGGCCTTTTCAACGGCCTCCTGACGGAGCTCTTCAGCTGAACGCAGATCGTAGAGGCTGCGGCCTACGGTCACGCCATTATAGCTTTGCACCGTATCGCCTACATAGCCACGTACGAAGTCGACCTGACAGCTTGGCCAGCGGCTGCTGACAAGGGCTTTCAGACCGTCGAGGGGAAGGATTTCCTTCTGCACCTTCAGCGACGACGAGCCACCGCCGACAGTCATCATCTTAATAGCGTTCTCACCCACCACCAGGATCTTCTTACAGGGCTGAATAGGCAGGATGCCTTGCTCGTTCTTCAGCAGCACGATACCCTCCTGCGCAATCTTCAACGCAGCCTCATAATGGCTCTCTGAGCAGAGGAAGCCGGCAGGGCGCTGACGGTTCATTGTCGTGCGGAAATAGAGGCGCAGCAGACGGCGCACTTTTTCGTCCAGCTCACGGGTCGTGAATCGGCCCTGGCGGATGAGCTGCTTGTAGGCTTCAGCCAGATGATAGGCGTCGTAGGCATTGGTCTTGCCCATCGTCAGTCCATCGGTCCATGTGCCCATCTCGAGGTCAAGACCATTGCGGATGGCCTCCTCAGTATCGTGAGCACCACCCCAGTCGCTGATGACCACACCGTCGAACTTCCAGTCGCGCTTGAGGATCTGGTTGAGCATGATATCATTATGGCAATTGTGTTGGTCTTTGTAGAGGTTGTAGGCGCCCATGATGCTCCATGCGCCTCCCTCCTGAACAGCTGCCTTGAAAGCAGGCAGATAGATCTCATGCAGGGCACGGTCGCTGAGGATGACATTCACCTGATGGCGATACTCCTCGTCGTTGTTCAGGGCATAGTGCTTCACACAGGCAGCGATACCCTTCGACTGCAGTCCCTGTACATAAGGCACCACCATGCGCGAGGCGAGGTAGGGATCTTCGCCCATATACTCGAAGTTGCGGCCGTTCAGGGGCGTGCGGTTGATGTTCACGCCAGGTCCCAGGATGACGTCCTTTCCACGATAGAGGGCTTCCTCACCCAGGCTCTCTCCATAGAGGCGGGCCATCTGAGGATTCCAAGTGGCAGCCAGGCAGGTGAGGGCAGGGAAGGCCACACACGAGTCGTTGGTCTGTCCGGCCTGCTCCCACTCATCCCAAAGCACGTCAGGGCGCACACCATGAGGGCCGTCGTCAGTCCAGAGGTCAGGAAATCCCAATCTGGGGATGCCTGCCGCTGAGAACTTCGACTGAGCATGGATGATGCGTATTTTCTCGTCGAGGGTCATACGACGTAGGGCATCCTCTATGCGCTGGTCGAGTGACTTCGTCTCGTCAAGATAAACGGGCAGAGGCTTCTGGCCCCTGACAACGCCAATTGCCAGGAGAGCCAGAAACGAGATGAATAGTCTTTTCATAATGGTGAAAAGTGACTAATGGATTATTTCACAACCTTCTTACCATTCTGGATGAAGATGCCGTGCTGCTGGGCAGCATTGGCAACGCGGATGCCAGAGAGCGTGTAGACAGCATTGTCAGCCGACTGCTCCTTCACCTGAATGCTATCGATGCCAGAAGGAATATCCACACCAGCTCCAGTCTCGTCAGTTGCCTTCTGGATGGTCACCGTCGGCATTTCACCCGTACGGTCGAGGATAACGACATAGGTGTCACCGTCGGTCAGAGGCTCGACCTGGAAGATGTTACCCGTATCGCTCGCGCCGTCGTTGACGCGGAAGTACTGGTCGCCTGCACCAGCCTTGATCTCATAGGCACCCAGGCTCAGCTCACCGTCCCAGCCCTGTCCAGCGCCATAGAACTTGAAGCTCTCGCCGCCACCAACGCCTGAACGCAGCTGCTTGCCGATAGTCAGAGTCAGCGTGTAGATCTTGTCAGCCACCTGAGCCAGGCTTACCGACTGGTCGAGCGAAGGATTCCATCCGTTCGACTCACCCCATCCGTTAGGATTGACTGCGAACGAAGGCTTGCCAAATCCGTTGCCGCCGTTGGCATACATTGCAGCACCATCATTGAATGTGGCAGCGCTGTTGGTATCGGTAAGCGGATAGATGTGGAAGCACTTCTGTCCGAGCTTAGCTGCAATGCGATAGTTGCCGCTGAGAGCCTTGAAGGTGAACGAACCGTCTGCGTTCTTCTTGAAGTAGTCGGGATTATAGTAGAAGTCGGCTGCTGCAACTACATCAGCACCTGTTCCAGCCATCACATAGGAGGCACCCTGATTCATAGCGCCCTGATAGACATAGTCGTCGCCTACGGGCTGCATCTCTACACCATTGAAGGTTGGCTTTGCCACGCCTGAGGGAACGAATTCCACCGTCACCTTACCAGGAATAGCCTTGATATCCTTCTCCATATCCCAAGGCTGATAGCCGTTCAGGTCGATGGTAAGCACGAGCTTGTCGCCCTTGCCCATCGATGCACCGTTGTCGAAGATGTTGCCATCGTCGCCACCACGCTGATAGACCTCATTGCCGTTCTCGTCATATGTCCATTCGCCTTCAGGAGCATTGATGTGGATGTAGTCGTTGGCCTCCATCACCAGATCCTCACCGTGGAACTCATATCCCCAGCCATACTGTCCGAAGAACTTGAAGTTGATGCCCGTGTTAATCTCCTGACCAATCGTCAGACCAATCTTATAGACGTTGGGGCTTACCTGAGCCAGAGGAATGCTGTTTGCCAGATTAGCGCTCCAGTTCGAGTTGTTGGCTGCATAGGAAGGCTGACCAACGTTCGAGCCGATGAGCCATACAGCCTTTCCGTCAGGATAAGTGGCAGGAGCATCGTAAGTGCCGGGAATTACCTTGATATAGTTCAGCGAAGGCATCAGAACAATAGCGTAATTGCCACTGACAGCATTGAACTTATACTTACCACCACCCAGCTTGGTAGCAGCAAACTCATCAATATAAGCATCAGCCAGATTCATCTCTGCAGCCTCGCCATTGCCGATGGTGAACTCAGCACCCTGCTCCAGCGCGCCCTCATAGATGAAGTAGTTGCCGCGCTTGGTCATATTCGTGCCGTTGAAAGTGGGGAAGTCGTTGATGACCCTCACCCTATAGTCAACGGTGATGACGCCAGGTGTCTGGCCCATGTCGAAGTTGACGATCAGCGTGTCGCCGTCGGCAAACTCAGCTCCTGTCACAGCGCGGATGTTACCCTTGTCGCCTGTGTCCTCAGGATTCTGTCCGTTGATGCGAATCCAAGGGTTGTCCTCCATGTGTACGATGCCGCCATCAGTGTCTGAGAGTACGTCGCCGCCCCAGTTCGGGCCCTTGAAGAACTTGAAGTTCACTGAGTTGCCGTCCAGCTGCTGACCGATGACCAGCGTCATGCGATACTTGTCGTATCCAATCTGCGGAACGGGCACATCCTTGCCGCCTCCCCAGTGAATGCCGTTCGACTCCCATGTGGGGAAGCCAATGTTCTCACCGTTCACATAAAGTGCGTGGTTGATATCCCAGTTGGCATAGACGCTTTCAGGATCGTCGGCCATACGGAGGTCTACCTTCACATATTTCAGCTTCTCGTCGAGCGTAAAGAAATAGGCATATTCGGGAGCCCCGAATCCCTGAAAAGTCCAGACGTTATCCTTCTTGTGAGTGAAGAATCCCGGCTGAGCATACCATGTGGCGTCTGTGCCCGGGAGGATGTAATCCTGACCCTGCACCATCGTGCCGTCATAACCTTTAGAACCGTCGACCACAAGCTCTGTCTGAGCCTGTGCGGTTGTTGCGCCTGCCAGCATTGCAGCAGCAAGAGCAAATTGAGTAAACCACTTTTTCATTGCTTTTTCGTTTTAAGTTGATTATTGAAGTTTTTATTGAATAAATTCTTTTCTTCCCTGACGGATGTAGATGCCAGGCTGCTGCGGAGCATCTACTTTCATCCCTTGCAGGGTGTAGTATGTACGGGCGTCGTCGCTGCCCACGATGCTGCCGATACTTGCAGCCTGGTCGGTGTTCATCAACAGCGATACGGCAGCTCGTGTAGGTACATAAAGCGGATAGCGGTTAGTGCCGTCAGCAACGTGAATGTTCAGCTCCTTGTTTGTGGAGTTATAGAGCACCAGTGCCAATGTCCCGTCAGGATTGCGGAAGGCGGCATAGGTCACGCCATCGAACCACCATCCTGAGGTAGCTATGCGCACTGCCCCCGGCCGCACCACTGCTGCCATGTGGCAGATGGCATAATAATGCGAGTTGAAAGTGTACGACTTATAGTCGTTGGCAATGTCAATAGCTCCGTAACACGTCTGGCATCCTCCATCGAGGTTAGGTCCACGCTGCATGTCGAGCATAAAGTTCCACACGATGGCCGCCTTGCAATGCTTCAGTACGGTGTTCAGCGCCACATTCACCATGTTGTCAGCCAACGAGGTGTCAAGGTTCCTTCCATTGTTCCATGTCCCGATGGAGGCTTCCGTGAAGATGAGCTCCTTGTCGGGATAGAGGTCGTGGATGACGTTCAGCTCGTTGCTGTTGCCGCCATAATTGTGATAGGCTGCTCCTACCACCAGCTCCTTTCCCTCAAATTCCTTGTTCTCGTACACCTTGTAGATCTTGGCAGGATACTGCTGTTCGCTTTCTTTTCCGTCATAGTTGTAATTATGGTCGAAGAGGTAGATCTTCGTGCTCAGTCCTGCCTTCCGAATGGCTGGCGCGAGCTGCTGCACGAAGCCCGCCTGTTCGTTCCAAGGCATGTAGAGCGAAGCACAGTTGCCCGGGTTCAGAGGCTCGTTCTGAGGACTTACGGCATAGATATTGATGCCTTCCTGCCTGAACGCCTGTATGAACTTCACGAAATACTCGGCATAAGCCTTATAATAGGTAGGATTCAGGTGTCCGTCGGTCCATGAGTTATGCAGCGTACGGTTGTCCATACTCTTTATCTTCATCCATCGTGGACTGGTCCAGGGAGCAGCAATAATCTTCAGCTGTGGATTGATGGCCAGTATCTCCTTGAGCACGGGAATGACATACTGCGTCTCGTCGGTATAGAGACGGAAGTTCTTGAGCAAATCGTCATCAGGCCCCTTCTCGTCGCAGAGTGAATATTCGGTGCTCGAGAAGTCATTACATCCCAATGAGATGCGTGCATAGCTCACGCCATATCCCTCGGTCGGAGAATAAGTCTTCACCAGCAGGGCGTGTCGGGCTTCATCCGACATCTTCAGCAGGTTATAACATGAGGAGTAGGTGATGGCAAATCCGAATCCGTCGATCGACTGGTACTGTTCCTGTGGCTTCAGGACAATGGCGCTGCGCGTATTATCGCTTTTCTCGCCCGTGACGGCCGTTTGAGTCAGCGAGTAGGTACGTGTACCATCCGTGGTGTAAAGAGCGGCTCTCTGGGCTTGTATGGCCGTTACAGCGAGCATCAGTAGGGTAGGGAGGGCAATGATTCTTCTCGTCATATCAGTTCGTTCTTCATTTGTTTAACTTTATTCTTCCACCTGCCACCATTTGGCATTCAATTCCGATCCGGTGACATAGGTCTGCTTCAGGTAGTCAGGCAGCGATACATGAATGAGATAGTTGCGCCGCAGTTGCAGCGGATGAGCCACCCACGACTGCGACTGCGGGTCGTTGAGCACGATGACCACCAGCACAGCACATCCTTTCTTCACTTGGCCATATTCGGCCGAAAGCTTCGTGATGTCGAAATGCACCTGACTATAGCGCACCGACGAGTAGTTGTCGAGGAAGCCAGCCGACTTACTGCCGTAACTGCTGACGGGATGAATCGTCGTGCGCTGTCCGCCCTTGACGTAATGTACCACAGGACTGAAAGGAGTGCTCACGTCGACCAGCGGTGCCAGCGTTCCGTCGCCTTCGCCTGTGGCCAGGTCGAGGTTGGTGTCTTCCGAGTAGAAGAGATAGACGTTGCCTGCCGGAGCCTGCACGTCGCTGCCGGTGACGGTGATGTCGAGCGTGGTCACCACGTCGGGATCGGGCAACATCTGGTCGTCATCGTCCGACTTGTTGCACCCCGCCACAGCACACGCCAGCATGCAGACGACAGGCAGTCTCAGGCAATAGTCACTCATCCTCATTACTCTCGTCCAGGAATAGGCGTGAAGGTCTCTATGACAGGAATAGACAGATTGCCAAACCCGTCGACCGTATACACATCGAACTCATATCCCTGCAGGTCCAGGTCTCTGACGGTATACTCAGTCACCACCTCGGGAATGTCGATGGTACGAATATCGGTAGCCGTCTTCTTCACGAGTATGCGGATAGCCTTGATGAGATGGGTGTCGTCGACGATCTCCCATTTCAGCGTCAGCGAACCGGCCTCGGGCGATGATGCCGTCAGGTTTCTCACTGCGGGCGAGTAGGTGGGAATATCCTCCAGATACTCCTTATAGTTGTCGTCCATATCCTTGCACGATACAGTTGACATCAGCGCCAGAAAGGCCACCATCACTAGATATATCAGTTTCTTATTCATAGCTCTGTTGTAGTATGTGGTTTGTATTAATTGCCTTCCTTGGCAGCCAGCTCCTCGGGTGTGAGCAGCTGCTGTCCGTATAGATTCAGCTCAGACAGTCCTGAGACACCACGCTTCGACAGGTCCCAGTTCTCGACCAGACGCACGCGGATATAGCGCACTGAGTCGGTCATCTCGTCCAGTTCCCACTCATGTCCCTCGAGAGCAGCCTGATAGCTGGCATTGTTGGGCATGTATACCTCACGTCCGAAGTAGTCGGGGTTGGTCCAGTAGATAGGCAGCGGGCCAGCCGTCGAGTTGGTGGCGATGTCGCAGTCCTTGATGAGGAACCAGTCGTCCTCGTTGAGTGTCATCGATCCGAAGACCTTGAAGCGCTTGAGGTTGTCGGGCTGGTAATAGTCATAGTCATCCGAGATGCCGGCGGTCTGGTCCTCAGCGCGTCCTGAATAAGGCTGCGAACCATACTTGAAGCATCGCTGCCATCCCTTCAGTCGCGAGATGCTCACCACCTGATGCAGGTCGATGACGATATCCACCTGATCCGTATCCCAGGGAATGGCAGCTCCGTAGGTGACGTCAGAATTGTCGCAGTCGGTACCGCAGTAGTTGCGAGTATCCTTGGTGTTGCTGTCGACGATGCCGTCGAATATAGCTTCGTTCTTATATTCCCATGCGGGCTGCAAGGTGGTATACTTCGTCAGCATTTCCCAGTAGAACACCTTCACCGTGCCGGCCTTCTCGTCTTCCACCTCGATGAATTTCGGGAACTCCGTCTCAGCGGGCACAAGCAGCGTCAGCGGTGTGCTCTGAGCGGTCTTATTGCCAGCAAAGTCCTCTACATGGAAGGTCACCTTGTAGTTGCCGGCCATGAGCCCGCGCACACGGGCCTTGGCTTCACGCAGCTTGCTGGTCAGGTAGCGGGTGCGGGTGATGCCGGATTCGTCGGTGTAGTCAACCACCACATAGACAGCCTTGCCGGGATTCTTTGCAGTGATCTCATCCTGCGACTCAATACCCATAGGATTGTTCCAGAGAATGGCCAGTCCGCCGCACATGGGGTGCAGCTCAAGGTTGTCCTTGATGATGTTGATATACGACCGTCCGGGCGTCACGCTAATCGTTGTTGCACTGGTTTCTCCTCCCCACTTGTCGACAGCCGATACATGGACGGGATACGACTTGGTCTCATCAGCAAGTCCGTCGATTTCAATCTTGTTGTCGTAGATGCTCGTGGTGCGATAAACATCTTCGCCCAGCGAGTTGGTATAGGCGGCCTTGATGTAGAGCAGGTCGTTGTTTGCAGGGGCCTTAAACGAGATGACGGCTCCTCCCATCGTGGGCTCATAGCTCAGGTCAGTGACGGCGCTGAGGCTGGTGTCGTCGTCCTCCTGGCACGACACACAGAGGCCACACAGCAGACAGAGGACATAAATACTTTTATTGATGATACTATTCATAATTCTATTGATGATAATCGTTTCTAAAGCCTTGAAAGTCTCAAAAGTCTCTCAAATCTCAAATCTCAAATCTCAAATCATAACTAATATCCCGGATTCTGCACCAGGTTAGGATTCTTCACAATCTCGTCAGTAGGAATGGGCCACAGGTAGTTGCGCGTGGTGAATACGTGCAGCAGCTGCGGATCTTCCATTCGCTGGTAGTAGCGGTTGGCCTCCTTCTCATTAGCATTCCACTGCCAGATGTGGGCATTGAAACACTTCGGGCCGTCGAGCCAGCGGCGCACATCATCGTTGCGGTAGCCCTCAAAGGCCAATTCAATAGTGCGCTCCTGCTTGATGATCTCACGCATGCCCTCCTGGGTGGTGTACTTGTTGGGGTGCTTGGCATTGAGCCAGGCTTCCTCTATCGTAGGAACACCCGAGCGCGAGCGGATGGTGTCGAGCACAGCCAGAATCTCTCCCTGACGGCTGGAGCCGTACACCTCGTTCATACACTCTGCATAGCTGAGCAGCATCTCGTTGTAGCGGATGATAGGCCAGGCATAGCGGGTAATCGTTCCGTTACCCTTCGTATCGGGATGCATCAGCTTGCGCAGGAACACACCCGATGTAGGCACGTCGATATCGTTGGTTGTCTGGCGTCCGTTGGCCTCCTGAAAGCGCATCTTCAGGTTGTAGAGCGTGCCGTAGCCGCGCACACGTGAGCGGTCGAAACCAATGGAGGCATAGAATCGCGGTTCGCGGTTCAGGAACATGTATGCCGTCTGTTCGCCCACCATAGCCACAGGAGCGTATTCTGAGGTGATGGTGACCAGCGAGTCGCGGTTCTCATAGTCGAACTCAGGATCTTCGTCCATCGGCAGTCCGTTCTGTGTATAGAAGAACTCGGTGGCGTTCAGCGTAGGTCCGAACCACTGCCAGGCGTCGCCCGTCGACGACTCTGCCGAGCTCTTGTAGTTGATCGAGCGCTGTATCTCGTGCCAGTCGAGGACGGTGTGAGCCGGACGTGAGAGCCCCCAGACCACCTCTTCGTTCCATCGTGTCACCATAGCGTACTGATAGTTGTACATATAGGGCAGACGGATGGAGTCGTTGCGGAAGTTACGGGCGTCGATGGTCTTCGGATAGTCGCTGGCAGGATAGCGGAAGAGGTGAATGTTGGCCACGCGGCAGGCCTCGAGGGCATCCTCATAAGCAGCGAGTGCGCGCTCCCACTTCTGTCGCTCGGCCTCCTTGTTGTCCTGCGGGAAGAGCTTCGTTCCGTCGTTATTCTCCAGTGTGTAATAGAGCGGGTTGTTGTTGAACAGCGGGCTGGCGGCATAGAGCAGCACCTTGGCCTTGAAACTCTTGCAGATGACCTGGTCGATGCGACCCAGTTCACTGGTATTGATGATGCGCATGGGCAGCGCATTGACAGCTTCGTCGAGCAGTCCCACGATGTAGTTCACCACCGTGTCGACAGGCTCGCGCACCACCACGTTGTCGGCATCGGTGATGTCGAGCGTCGTCTCCTTGCGAATCAGGGGGATAGCACCATACTGCGAGAAGAGCAGGAAGTGATAGTAAGCCTTGAGGAACTTCACCTCTGCGCTCCAGCGGCTGATCTCGCTCTGAGTCATGTCAGGCACACGTCCGATGTTGTTGAGGAAGGTGTTGCAGATGCGCAGCGGAATGAAGAGCGATGCCTCGCACGGAGCGCGATAGTCACCGCCGTCGTTCTTCATGTTGTAAGGTCCATACCAATAGCTCATGTATGGGTTATCGGCATTGAGCATGCCCAGCACGGCACGTTTGCCGTTGGTCACGCGGTCGATGTTCATGATCATCTCGTCGCTCATTCCCAGCACTGAGTAGGTGTTGTCATACTCGGGAATGTAGTGGTAGCAGGTAGCCAGCGCGTTGTAGGCCGTCTCTTTGCGATTGAAGAGCGCCGTCACCTCCTGCGTGTTGTCGGGCACCACATCGAGATAATCATTGCACGATGCCAGCAAATCGCCCATCAGACACAGTGCGCAAAGCACTACCGCCGTATAAATCCGATTAAATATCTTCTTCTTCATAATTATCAATTCATTCTCAAATCTCAAATCTCAATTCTCAAATCTCAATTCTCAAATCAAAATTCCACATTCAGTCCCAGATTATACACCCTTTGCGTGGGATAGCCTATGCCGTAGCCGCCCATTTCGGGATCCCACAGCTTGAAGTTGCTGAAGCAAAGAAGGTTGTTGCCTGAGGCAAAGAAGCGAATCACCTCAAATCCCAGTTTCCTGGTCAGCTTCTCGGGCAGCGAGTATCCCATCTCCACTGTCTTCAGTCGGAGGAACGATCCGTCGCGCAGCCACCAGGTGGAGTTCACGGTGTTGTTCTGACGGATGCTGGTCGAGAGACGCGGCCAGAAGGCGTGCGGGTCGGGGTTCTCCTCGCTCCAGTAGTTGCCTGCCACGAGCTTCAGCGCATTGCGATGCGATGCGAAGGGCTCGATGCTGCTGGGCTGGATAAAGAACGATGAGTGGGCCGATCCCTGGAAGAAGAACGAGATGTCGAACTTCTTATAACCCGTTGAGACACCAAATCCATAGATGATCTCGGGCGTCGTGGGATAGCCGATGGCCACCTGGTCGCGCTCGTCAATCTTACCGTCCTTGTTGATGTCGACATACTTGATGTCACCAGCCATATAGTCGGTGTTAGGCGTGAGGCCGAACTGCACGGGGCTGTTCTCCACATCGTTGTTGTCGATGAACAGTCGCTCGGCCACGTATCCCCACTGCTGGCTCAGGTTGTAGCCCATGCGGTTGCGCCAAGGCTCGGGATAGATGAGGTCGCCGCCCTTGAGGTACTCGCTGACGGCGTAGGTATAGTTGAAGCGCGTCTGCACCCACCAGTCGCGGTTGATGCTCCAGTTGATGTCGAACGAGGCGTCCACGCCGTGACTCCTAGCCTTACCGATATTGGCATAGATGTCGGCCGTAGCACCCATCGTCGTGGGCACCGACTGCATGCGCTGATAGATGTCGTGACGGTCCTCGCGGAAGTACTCTATCTGGAAGTTGGCCTTGCCCAGGATGTCCATCTCGATGCCGTAGTTTTGCTTCGTCGATGTCTCCCAGCCAATCTTGTCGTTGGCATAGCGGGTGATTGAATAACCGTTGTAGCTCTGGCCGAAGTCCTGACCCCAGCGGTAGCCGCGACCGCCGTTGTTGGTGTTCACGTCGGAGAGGTAGTAGAATCGCTCGCTGGCCGACATGATGTTGTCGTTACCCACCAGTCCGTAACTGGCCTTCAGCTTCAGCATGGGGAAGATCTCGTCGAGGCCGGCATTCTGCCAGAACTTCTCGTTCGATATGATATATCCCACACCGATCGAGGGGAAGAAACCCCAGCGGTGAGCAGCGTCGAACTTCTCCGATCCGTTGTATCCGAAGTTTCCCTCCACGAAGTAGCGGTCGTCGTAGGAGTAGGTCACGCGGCCCGACAGGCCCAGGTTGCGCACAGGCAACGTGCCGAACGAGCCACCCGTGTTGCCCAGGTTCTCCTTCATCTGTCCCACGAGCAGCGCACCCACGCCGTGACGGCCGAAGTTGCGGTTGTACTGCAGGGCTGCCTCGAAGTAGTAGCTGCTGGTGGTCGACTGGCTCGACTGCGGGTCGTTGAGCTTATCCGTTCCCTCCTTCAGCTGGTTCAGGCTGTACTTCGTGCCCAGCTCGCTGACGGTGGTCACCAGTCCGTAGTAGAACGGGCTGATGGTGCGGCGGTTCTGGGTGTAGCCGTATGAGTTGAATGAGGCCAGTCCGCGCAGCGACAGTCCCTCGGTGATCATCCTGAGGTCCTGCTCGATGGTGAAGATCGAGTTGCCCGTATACGAGAACGCATCCTGATAGCCCGTCATCATCTGGGCGTAGGGGTTGGGATACTCGGCCTGTCCGCCGGCATTACCGTAGAGCACATGCTGGGCGTAGTACCAAGTATTGTCGATCGACTTGTCGTAGAAGGCGGGGAAGTCCACGGGGTTGGCCCTCATGATCTGGTCGAACAGGCTCGTAGTCGATGCTGCGGGCGTGTTCGAGCGGTCGAGCAGGGTATAGACCTTCACGGCGGCCTTCGTGGTCTTCGTCAGGTTCACGTCGATGTTGGCGCGAATGTTATAGCGGTTGATCGAGATGTTGTTGTTGTAGTTGTTCACCGCGGGCACCTTCAGCAGTCCGTTCTCATGCGTGTAGGCTGCCGAGAGATAGTACTGAGCCACCTCGCCGCCGCCGCTGGCCGTGATCGTGGCCTTCGTGTTGATGGTCTGGTCCTTGAACATCATCCCGTACCAGTCCACATTGGGATAGAGCATCGCGTCGGTGCCCGCCTTCGTGTTCTCTATCTTCTCCTTCAGGTAGGCATCCGAGGCCAGGCCCTTCAGGTCGCGCGTACGCTGCGCGTAGTTATAGAGGTTCATGTAGTCCACGCCGTCCACAAACTCCAGCACCTTCGTCGGCGTCGAGATCATCGACTCCACGCGGGCCGTGATCTTCATCTTGCCCTTGCGGCCGCTCTTCGTGGTCACCAGTATCACGCCGTTGGCACCCTTGGCACCATAGAGGGCCGTGGCCGTAGCGTCCTTCATGATCGAGAACGAGGCTATGTTCTCTGGCTCCAGACGGGCCAGGTCCTCGGTCGTCACCTCCACGCCGTCGATCAGGATGAGCGGCGAGGCGCTGTAGCCGAAGGTCGTCACACCACGCACGAAGAAGTTGGCATTGTCCTTGCCCGGCTCACCGCTGCGCTGATAGCTGATCACGCCGGCTATGCGGCCGGCCAGCGTGCCAGTCAGGTTCGTCGATGGTGTCTTCAGCTCGGCAGGGTTGATGGTCTCGATAGAGCCTATCACCGAGTTCTTCTTCTGCTTGGCGAAGGCCACCACCACCGTCTCCTCGAGTGTAGTCTCATCCTCGCGCATCACCACGTCGATGGTCTCGCGCGAGCCCACAGCCTCCTTCACCGTAGCAAAACCGATGTACGAGAAGCTGAGCGTGTCGGCTGCCTCGGCGTTCACGGCATACTTGCCGTCGATGGTGGTCGACGTGCCGCCTCCTGTCTTTCCCGTGACCAGCACGCTGACGCCTGGCAGCGGAGTGCCCTCAGCGTCAACCACCAGTCCTTTCACGATTCGCTGCCCCTGCGCCGGCAGCACCTGCGCCGCCAGCAGTGCCACGAGGGCCAGCATCGTTTTAACTGTCTTCCTAGTCATTTCTTCCGTTTTTTTGTATGATTTAAGTTATTAATGATCGGATCGTAAGGTAAGTTTCGATTTCGTTGCAAAATTAAGAATAAATACCAAAACAAAAAAGAGCTGTGAGGGCAAAAGTGGAAGAATTAAGCCGTCTGGAATTTTCAAACGGCTATCTCACAACGACTTACATTCCCATCCTCTCCTTCCTAAAAGTAGACCCTGTGAGTGGCGGCGCTACACTCATTTTGCCTCTATCCTCGGGCTGCACGCCGAAGTGAACGCCGTTTCAACGGCAAAAATAGTTTAAAAAAGAGTGCCATTGCTTGGAAGGGTTGACGGAATTGACTATCTTTGCACCGTTGAACTAAAAAAGAAGTTGAATAGTATGAACAAACTAACAGCCAAAGAGGAAGAAGTGATGGAGCACATCTGGGAGCTAGGCCCCTGTGCGCCAAAGGAAGTTCAGGCTCGCTACGGGGAGCCTCAACCGCACGTGAACACCATTGCCACGGTGTTTCAGTCGCTGGAGCGCAAGAAGTTCCTGACCCACCGCGCCGTAGGGCGCGGCTACATCTATGAGCCTGCCGTGACAAAGGAGGACTACGGACGCTCGAAACTGGGCGTCTTCGTCGACCACTATTTCAAGCACTCGTATATCAAGCTCGTGGAGACACTGGTGCAAGACGAGAAAGTGACGGAGCAGGATTTGCTAGACTATCTGCAAGAACTGAGAAACAACAACGGGAAGTAAGTCATGGCTGCATTCATCATCTACATCGTCCGATGGGGAGTGGTGCTCACACTGCTCTACTCGCTCTATGGCCTCCTGCTGAAGCGTGAGACACTGCATGGCTTCAACCGTGGTGTGCTGCAGCTCATTCTCCTGGCAAGCATGTTGTTGCCGCTCTGCCGGATGGAGACGAGCGAGCCCAACTACATCTCGCAGGGACGCCAAATGCTGGAATCGCAAATCGTGCTTGAAGAACCGCGGACGGCAGATGGCACCGACGACGGAACAAAGGGCACGCCAGTTGCGGCACTCGTGGCAGGAGTCTATGCCGTCGGCCTGGCCGCCTGTTGGCTGCGCTATCTGTGGCTGTTGGCATCACTGCTGCTCATCATCCGCCGGGGCAGGCGCGCCGACATCGAAGGTGTGCCCAGGCAGGTGCATGTCATCACCCATCCTGACATCAACACGCCTAGCAGCTGGATGCGCTGGATCATCCTCAACCCCGCCGACGTGAATACCCGGGCCGTCATCAACCACGAGCTGGCCCACATCCGGCTGAGGCACTCGTGGGACATGCTGCTCTGCGAGTTCAGCTGCCGCATGCTCTGGTTCGTGCCTTTCGTATGGATGCTGCGTCAGGACTTGCGCGACGTGCATGAGTACCAGGCCGACCGCTGCGTATTGACTTCTGGCATCACGGACGAGGAATACCAGCTGCTGCTCATACGGAAAGCCACCGGCAAGGGGCTGCTGCCCGTGGCCAATGCTTTCAACCAGAGTCCGATTAAGCGAAGGTTCAAGATGATGTATGCCAAGCCATCCCGACGATGGATGGCACTGAAGGCCGTCTATCTGCTGCCTTTGTGCGCCTTGGCACTCTTAGCCTTTGCCACGCCGAAGCTTGACCAGACAATCGTGAAGACTGCCAAGCAGGTGGAGTCGTCGTTTGACCGTCCAAAGCCTACGCCACCGTCACCCGCAGCCGCCCCTGCCGCAGCTGCCCAGCTGCCCAAGAGAGAGGTTCAGAGTACCGCGCCAAGCGAAAAGCCCACCGCCACTCCTGCCCAAGGCAACTATCCAAAGGCTATCGTCCGCAGGGACGAGAAAGCCAACCTCACGCAAGACCCTCAATTCCCAGGTGGCATGCCTGCCCTGCGTACCTATGTGCAGCAACATATAGCCCGGACACTGGCAGAGGGAGCACCCGTAGACGGCAAGCGGGCTTACGTCCAGTTCCGGATCGGCAAGGACGGCACCATCGATGACATCGCGATGATCAAAGGCGATGAAGACAGCTACATAGAAGCCGTGAAGATCGTGGAGCAGATGCCACACTGGACTCCTGCCCGCAAAAACGGCGAGCTTGTCGATGCGCACTTTATACTGACCCTGGATTTTAGCAACAAATAAACGATAACCATCATGAGGAAAATACTTCTTTTTGTTATTCTGACAGCCGCTGCCATGAGCCAGGCCATTGCTTCGGAGCGCATCGTCAGCAAGCCGGCAAGCCTGTATCAGAACATGCTCATCTGGCCGCGCATCGACTCCGTGGCGTTGACTGATACCGCTACGGTATTCAGCGTGCGTGTGGGAGGATTTGCACATACGCCGTTCTTCATCAGCAGCGAGACTTACCTGCGCGACCTGCAGGGACGCAGTTATCCACTCCGCCGCATCATCTCTGCCTACGGACTCCAGCTCGACGAGCCAAGGCCCTTTGGCGATATCAGCAAAAACAGCTTTGACATTCAACTGGTATTCCCGCCTCTACCGGCTGATGTGAAGGAGGTCAGCCTGATTGATCCGCAATACTTCAACCACGGCATCTTCGGCATAAGGCTCGACGGTACTCCGCTGCCACCCTTCCAGCTGCCCGCCGGCGTGGAGCAACGGCTGAAGGAAATCATGGCCGTACAAGACACGCTGCCCCCTGTCGACTATCGCTTCGGATGGGCCACCGTCAAGGGACAGCTGCTGGAGTATCAGCCTGGCATGTGCGATAACGTCACGCTCGTTTTCGGGAATACTAACTCCTTTCCGCGTATGTACGAGGACTCGCTTTGCGCACAGGTATCGCCGACGGGCAGCTTCACCTTCCGGTTGCCCGTGGCCCACGTCACTCCTGTATCGCTGACGTTTGAGCCGTCTCAGGTGAGCGTAAGAGGCATCGTCTATGTTGGGCCGGACGAAGAGACGGAAGTCTACTTCAGCATGCGCGAGATCAATCAGCGGTATACACTGCGCAGGGATGGCAGCAAAACCTTCCTCTACGTGACGAAGGGCCCACTGGCGCAACTGGCCAACGAACTGAACCAGCATGTGCATTTCTACAATATTGACTTCGCCCGTGATAACCTGACACATGAAGAATATTCCCGATACCAGAAAGTGAAGGAGGTGATGCCTACCCAACAGCTGGAAATGCTATTGGCTGACCTCGATACCATGAAGACCGACGAGCAGTGGTCGCCAGCCATGAAGGAGCTGGTGAGCCTCTACTGGCGAATGCATCAATTCAAGCGGCTTGCCTCCTCCCCGCCTCAAGGGCTGGAAGAGGAGGCCAGAGAGTCGGCGGAAGCACGGGAGAGACTGAATGCCTGGGAACGAGACGAAGTGGTTGCCGCACTAGACGCCTGCGAACGCCTCGTCTTCAATCCCAAGACGCTTTACTGCCCGGACTTTTACTATATGCTATGGGATATCCGCTACAACGCTCTTCTTCCTGATTACATCACCTATGAAAAAACCGTCGATAAATTGCGGGAGGAGATGGCCTTGTACTTCAATCTGCTTGAACCTGATGACATAGCCGACGACCTGGCCAACCTGCCACCGGCATATAGCCAGATGCTGACGGCGTGGCAGGACAAATACCGCAAGGAACGCGACAGGCTGGCAGTGAAGCATCTCACAGGCGACACGCTGAAGGGCATTCCCGACTCGCTGGTCTTCCAGACACTCAGCAATCGCTATAAGGGGCATACAGTGTTCATTCACTTCATTAGAGACTATTCTCCAACGTTTGTACATCAGGTAGTCCTGCCTCTGCAGCGCGAGTTGGCCGACCTGGACATCGTCTGGGTGAACGTATTCAGCCGATGGGTGAGCAAGTGGGAGCTGACCCGCCGGCTGCGGGACTTCGTAAACCTGCAGGGTGAGAATTACTTCTATAAGCAGTCTAGCCGTAGCGACCAGATCACGGCCTTCAACAAGACGATGGGCATAGACGGCACGGCAGAAGCCTACGTTATCGTAGCACCCGACGGCAGCATCGTGCGCAATAGCAGTACGCCCGCTACACCCCTCCTCTGGATGGAGTCGCAAGACTACCTTGGCATCCGCCATTGCCTGCGTCAGACGGCCTCTCCCCGCCATCCATCGGGCGATTAAATAAACCAAGCCAAATGGTTACGGTTACACTTGTAACCATGTAACCTTTTTCCTGTAACCGGCGTTATATTGGCTATATAAATATTTGTTGGTCAAACATTTATGAACAATAATTACACGTCCTTTATCCCTCTGCGGTTACATGGTTACAAGTGTAACCTGTAACCATTTGGCTGTACTACCCTGGAAAAAGTTGAATGGATTTTACTTTAACCCTGCCATAGGTTGAATGTCTGTTAGGTACCTATTTCTTATCCCTGACAGAAGTTGAATCTGTTTTAAAGGCTTACGGGTGCAACCTATATACTTTACGGGTACAACTCATATACTTTGCGGGTACAACTCATATACTTTGCGGGTATAACCTATATACTTTACGGGTACAAACTGTACGCATAGTTGCCAATCGTAAGGGAGGGGAGCGGCGCATGAATTAACGGAGATACATTCCAACACCCCCCTCCCGCTCGGGCGCTCGAGCTCTGCTCGCTTGCTACCAGAGGGACGCAAGAATGGGGAAGGGGGTGGGTTTGAGGGGAAGATGTGGGTTTGACTAGTTAATTTCCCTCCACTCAGGCTTCGGTGCTTCGACGGGCTCACCTAGCTTCTCTACGAATTGGTCGCATTCGGCCTCGGTGGCCTGTTCGCCGTTGATGTAGTAACTCTCGAAAGTGAGTTCTTGGTCATCGCTAAAGACGTCCCACTCCTGCTCCCCCCAATAACAATCGGAGAGCCTGCTTTTCTTCACTACCTGCGCACCTCTCCACGACCTGCCTGGCGAGTAGTAGGCGCTGTAGGCGACGGCATGCTTGTAGAACTCGAGGTCGGTGCAGCCGTCGGAATAGGCCACGAGCTCCGGTCTGCCATCGTTGAGGACGTAGATGGCGAGATAGTGGGAGTCTTCGTCGCGCACCCACACCTCGTCCTGGCCGTCGCCGTCGATGTCGCAGAGGGCATACTCCTTGAGGTCGATATCGCCGATGCCGTAGCGCAGCTCGGGATTGTCGCTCATCTCTTCGAGATAGTCGTCGATGTCGAAGGAGGCAGCATCGTCGGTCAGTGCCTGGGTGTCGGCATCAGCGGCCTGACCCTGTGTCTGCTTCTGTTGGCAGCTCAAGGTGAATGCTGCCAGAAGGAATGCGAATAGAAATACTTTTTTCATAGGAGTTGAAAGTGGAAAGTGGAAAGTTGAGAGTGGAGAGTGGGCTAGACGGGGTTGCCTATTCGGCGCACCTGGTCCTCGAACTCGTCGCGGGCGGCTAGGGCTGAGTTCTTCACGGTGGAACGATAGTTGTAGATGGTGTGAACGGAGTAGTGGAGGAACTCGGCAATCTTCGAACTGTCGGTGATGCCCAGCCGGATGAGGGCGAAGATGCGGAGCTCGGTGGTGAGCACCATCTCCTTGGGCGGCGTGATGCGTCCCTCGGGACGGAGCAGGGCGTTGAAGTCGTCGACGAAGGTGGGGATGATGTTGAGGAAGGCAGTGTCGAAGTCGTCCATGAGCTCCTCCACCTCCTTGTCCTTCATCTCGCGCATGCGCTGTGCAGAGAGGTAGTCGGCCAGCTGTCCGCTCTTCTCTTTCTTGAGCACGGTGGATCGGAAGGAATCCATCTTCTTCATATAAGCCGAGCATAGCGCGAGGAAGCGACCGATGTAGACTTCCTTGATGCGGTTGCTGTCGGAGAGCTGAGAGTTGAGAGTTTGAAGTTTGAAGTTGAAAGTTGAAAGTTTGGAGTTGAGCGCAGAGAGCTGTGCGTGGGCCTCTGAGAGCTGTGCGTGGGCCGTGCGCAGTCGCTTCATCTGCAGGAAGACATAGACCGCGGCGGCCAGCAGCAGCAATGCCAGAATGCTGATGAGGACGAGCGACCAGCGCAGCTGTCGGTTCTGATGGTCGGTCATGAGCTGATAGTTGTGGTCGATCATCGAGAGAATGTTGACGCTCTGCAGGTTGCGCAGCGGTGTGTTGTAATAGCTCAGTCCGTCCTGCGAGGTTCGTATGAGACGGTATGACCACTCTACGTCGCCCTCCTCCGAGAGCAAATTCGCGAGTGTCCAAAGCGATGCCTGGTCCTTGATGGAGTTGCGCACGTCGCCTATGGCCGACTTCAAGAGCCAGTATTTCTCCATCCGGCGGTCGCCCTGATTGCGATAGATCCACGAGCGGAAGAAGGCTATCTCTGAGTAGCGAGGCTCCTCAGGGCTGACGAGGGCCATCTGCCGGTCGTTGAGCATCAGTGCATCCTCATAGCGCGACTGATTGCGAGCCCGCGTCTCCTGCAGGGCGAGGTAGTCGAGCGAGGTGGTATCGTGGGCCAGCTCGCTGTGCAGCTTCTCGCGGTAGCTGGCTGCCAGCCGGCTGTATTCTGCGTTGATGTCGGCATCGGTGGAATAGTGGCCTGCCTCACCGTAGACATCGCGACAGGCATCATAGTAGAGCAGTCGCAGATTGGGGTTGAGGCTGTCCTCACTGAGCTTTTGCACTATGCTGACGGCCTCGAGATAGGAGCCCGCCTTGGCATAGAGACGCGCCTTGCGCAGAAGCATCTCAGTGGTCTGCCCGGCATCGCCCAACTCACGCGCCAGCTGCAGGTTGCGGTCGAGATAGGCGCGAGTGGAGTCGTAACTCAGCTTATAGTAGGCATCGATGATCAGGTTGTTGATGCGCATCTCCTCAGCAGCATTGCCGCTAGCCAGCGACAGGCGCTGCTTCAGACCGTCGATGGCCTTACGGTGGGCAGCATCATACTCGGGGATGCTGTCGATGGCGGCGCTGAGCTGTGCGAAGAGCGGCTGTGTGTCGTAGTCTTCGCCCAAGGCAAAGGTACACGAGCAGAGAAAGGCCAGCAGCGATATAGCATGTTTCATAGGTTGTCACATTTTAGCAGCGACAAAAGTACAAAAAAAGAATGAAACACGCAAGTAATTGTTCAGAAAAAATTCAAAGGCGGTTCCTCGGCATTTACTTTTTCGGGTGTCGGTGGCTATAGCTAAACGGCTGTCAGCAAGCGCGTTGACGATGACTATAGGGGGCCGTCAATCTACTTTAGCACACCACATGCTTGTAGGCTCTGCATTTTTTCCCTAACTTTGCAGCGTAAATTTCGACGAAGAATCTTCTCGCGAAACCTAAAAACCAATGTATAGCGTATGAAACGAATAGTGACAATGCTGAGTGCGCTGCTTACAGCTGTGACGCTGATGGCGCAGACGGGCTCAGGGCTGACAACGACCCACGATGAGTCGGGCTACGTGCCTGAAGGCTACGAACTGGCCTGGAGCGACGAGTTCGACGGTGACGACCTGAACACCGACGACTGGAAGTTTGAGATTCAGAATGCCGGATGGGTGAACCACGAGCTGCAGCGATATGTGGGCAAGACCTTCCGAGGGAAGCGAGTTGTGGGCGTCGCCGACGGCCGCCTGAGCATCGTGTGCCAGAAGATTGACGGCGAGATCGTGTCGGGACGCATCAAGGCTCGCCCCAACGAAGGCTGGCGCTACGGCTACTTCGAGGCCCGCATCAAGCTGCCCAAAGGCAAAGGCACCTGGCCCGCCTTCTGGATGATGCCCGTCAACGTAGACTGGAACACCAACCCCTGGCCCCGCTGCGGCGAGATCGACATCATGGAAGAGGTGGGATATCATCCCAACTACGTGTCGTCGTCGATACATTGTGATGCCTATAACCACACGAAAGGCACGCAGAAGACGCACGAGATGTACCTGCAGACAGCAGAAGACGAATACCACATCTACGGACTGGAGTGGACCGCCGGGCAGATGACATTCTACGTCGACGGCAGGCAGCAGCTGCAGTTCAAGAAAGAGCGCGACCTCCATGCTGTGTGGCCCTTCCACTATGCCTTCTATCCCATTCTGAACCTGGCCTGGGGAGGCGACTGGGGAGGCGCTCAGGGAGTGGACGAGAGTGCACTGCCATGCGAGCTGCTTGTGGACTATGTGCGGGTGTACAGAAAGCCCGTCTCTGAGTCATCCAGAAAGGTGGTGGCCTACGTCACCTCATGGAGCAGCATCATGCCCGACCCCTTTGTGATGACGCATATCAACTATGCTTTCGGCGGAGTGACCAAAGACTATCGCGGCGTCTATGCCGACAACACTTCACGCCTGCAGCAGATAGTAAAGCTCAAGGAGAAGAATCCGAAGCTGAAAGTGCTGCTCAGCGTAGGCGGATGGGGTAGGGGAGGCTTCACTCCGATGGCTGCCGATGCCGACAACAGAAAGGCTTTCGCTGAGGCTTGCCGTCGTTTCTGCGACCAGTACGGACTGGACGGCATCGACATCGACTGGGAGTTTCCCGGCGACAACTCATCGGGCGAGAAGGCTGCTGCCAACGAAAAGCAGAACTACACCTTGCTGATGCGCGACCTGCGCGAGGCACTGGGCAGCGACCTGCTGCTGACGATGGCCTCGTCGTCCGATCCCTCACGCTACGACTTCCGCAGCTGCATGCAGTATATGGACTTCGTCAACGTGATGACCTACGACATGTCAGGACCGCCCAACCATCACTCGGCACTCTATCGAGGGGGTACCGTAGGGAAAGGCTACCTCGTGGCCCACGAGAGCATCACGCGCCACATCAGCGCAGGAATACCTGCCGATCAGCTGGTGATGGGTCTGGCCTTCTACGGCAACAGCGGCCGCGGCGAGCAGATCTCGCTGCAAGAGATTCAGAACAAGATTGCCTCGGGCAGCTACCGCGACAACTGGGACGATGTGGCGAAGGTGCCCTATCTGACGAAAGACGGTGCCTTTGCCTACGGCTACGACAATGCCCGCTCGCTCACCATCAAGTGCCAGTATATCATCGAGCACAACCTGGCCGGAGGCATGTACTGGGAATATGCCAACGACGACAATATGGGCACAGAGCGCCACACGGTGTACGACTGCCTCATCGGCAACGCATCGCAGTCGGGCATCGAGCAGCCCGAAGCCTCAGCACCACAAACAAGGAAACTGCGCACCCTGCAGACGTATGATCTGCTGGGGCGCGCAGTTAGCAATCCTCATCAGGGAGGAATCTACTTCAAGAAGGGATCGCCGCTCGGATCTCGGCTGACCACCCAGCGGAAAGCATTGACGAACAACAGGTTCTGAGTGGCGTCGATGAACGACTCATCGCCGTGGCCCATGTTCAGATAGACCATGCGGTAGTTCGTGTTGGTCCACACAATGGGGAAGTCGCCAAACTTCACCACATCCTTGATGCCAAACGGATAGTTCTTGGGCGAAAGGCTCAACAGCACTTCCACATCCTTATTCTCACGGGGCGAAGGGCTCCACTGATAGAACTCGCTGGCAGGACAGACAAAGGCTGCCGGCAGGTTCTTCGTGATGGGATGCTCAGCGACGTCGCAGTCGACTAATGCAGGCTGAGGAGGCCAGTTGTTGCACAGGAACTGCCCGCAGCCGAGAAACTCGTTGAACCAAGGCCAGTGGGTGTTGCGGTCGTTGTATGCTGATGCATGAAAGCCCATCCATCCGCCGCCCTGCTCCATATACTGACGGAACACATCGCGCTCCTTGCCGCCAGGCTGGAAGTTCAGCCAGATGACGATGCTATACTGGCGGAGGCTGTCGAGGGTCAGCCCGTTCATCGTCGTCACCACCTTATAGCGGAATCCCTCGCCATAGGACAGCTTGTGAAAGAAATTGATGGCCTGACGGTCGAAGTCGACGTGGGCCTCTTCGGCATGTGGCTCATAGCAGATGAGCGCATTGAAGCGTGGGGCACGGGCATAGTTGGCAGGATAATCGCCGAGCTGATGAGGAGCCTCATACTTACGCGCCTCATCCTCGCGACGGGCCTTGCGCTGATTGTCCTGATGCACCTGGGCAGAATCATCGTTCAGCGCCCAGTGGAGGGCGTTGGTGAGCATCCTGGTGAACTCAGGCGTCTGCAGCAGCTGGCGGTGATGGCCTATCTGGAAATAGACATTGCGGGCCTTCTTCTCGCTGTTGACCCAGACTACAGGATGATCGCCCATCGTCGGCATGGGGCGGAAGGCTGACGGGCCTCCCTGAGGAGCATCGTTCTTGTCGACATAGCTGGCCTCGTCGACATGAGCCAGCACCTGCACACGGGCGCGCGGGCTGCGATCATAAGTATACCACTCATCATTGGGAATGACGAAGCTACGAGGCAGGCCCTCCATCACAGGATGGTCGGCACGCTCCACCTGCACGGTGCCATCGGCCAGCTGCGGGATGTAGGTCTGAAAACGGATGCCGCCCATGAAGTCGCTGAACCACTGCCACATGGGGTAGCCGTCGAACTCGCCCAGCAGCGTAGCATGATGCAGGCCCACATAGCCGCCCTGGCCCTCATCGATGTATCGCTCGAAGTCTTCGCGTGCCTCCTGGCTCCAAGTATAAGGGGGATAGTTGAGCTGCAGCACCAGCCGATAGCGGGCAATGTCACCACGCTTGAGTGTCGTAGCGTCGGAGATGACCGTAGGTTCGATGTCGAGTTCCTGACGATGTTGCTCCAGCCAGTCTAATGCAGCTTTCGTGAAGCCTTCGTGGACTCCTCCGCGTTCAGCCAGCACCAGGATGGGTCGTGCTGCCGACGCTGACCTGCTGCCTGCTCCCGAGAAGGACAGACAGATGCAAAGCAATAGTAATAGTCTTCTCATAGTCATATCATGATTGGTTTGTTGATGGTTTGTTTTCAGGTTCATGTAGTGTACGAAAAAAGGTGCGTGCTCACGCGCACACCTTTCCCCTAATAATAAAACAACTACTAACTAACTTTTATTAATGCTAACAACCTTATATTAAACTGGTGCAAAGGTACGGCTTTTTTCGCTTGCAGGCAAGCCCATAAGGCCAAAAGGTGGATTCTTTTCGGCCTTCAAATATCGTAATTCGCTGAAATCTAACGGTTTAGCTTGCACAAGAAAGTAGATGATATGTAGATAGGATATAGTGCGGCAAAAGACGCTGAAGGCGTCTTCGCTCAGTAACCGAGGGTACGAGCGCAGCGAGCACCCCCGGGACAGGAGCACTATGCACATCAAGCACTCTGAAGGAGTGCCCCCTCACCGTCATAGTCATACATAGCGCTCGTCATACTCCACACCACACTCTTGTAGCAGAGCAATGAGCTCGTCTCTGGCAGATACACGGCGATGGTGCTCTTTCTGATTCATGATATACTGCACGACGCGGTCTTTGTCTGCTTCTGAATAGGTCAAGGCGCAGTATCCCTGCTCCCAGCTCGTAAACTTTGGAAATCGGTCTCGGTTTGTGGTCATGAAGTTGTTTGTAGCGATCTTCAGGTCGTGGACGAAAGAAGAAACGGCAATCGTGGGATGAAGGGAGACTAACAGGTGTATGTGGTCAGGCATGCCACCAATACGATAGAGTAGACATTGATGTTTCTTGCAAAAACCGAATATATACATATAGAGGTCGCGCTCATAAGTGTCCGCAATAGGAGCTGTGCCTTGACTGGTACGCAGTACGATGTGGTAGACAAGTTTGGTGTAGGCCATATAAATACGTATCTTGATAATCACAAGAGGGCGACCCCTTCAGGGTCGATTTTTATACTCACTTACATCCGGGGGTGCTCGCTACGCTCGTACCCTCGGTTACAGAGCGGAGACGCTTCCAGCGTCTTGACAAGTTGAAAGTTGACGAGTTGAAAGTTGAAAATTGAAAGTTGACAAGTTCTTCGAAGTGTCGAAGCGACCAAGGTCGAGCGGACGAGTTAACTTGTTAATGTGTTAACGGCGTAGCCGTGTTAACGTGATATCGGCGCAGCCGTGTTAACGTGATACTGGTGCACTGCCCGCCCCGCAACAACTGGCGTTGCGAGGCGGGCTTTTGCATAGTGTTTCCTTAAAGAAAACTTAAATTCTTTGTCGGATTGATGGGTTACTCATACTTTTTGTGTACTTTTGCAGCCGCAAATCACGTGTGACACAAGTGCGGAGGAACGGCGCGGCGTGATGTCCGTTGCCGGAGCATGGCGCCATGGACGTTAGTCATGAGCAGGAGGTCACGGGGTGTGCGACACATAGAAATCTGATTGTTGTAAATCGTATCATAAGAGTATGGCATTGAAAGCAGGTATTGTCGGCCTGCCCAACGTGGGCAAATCGACGCTGTTTAATTGTCTGTCGAGCGCCAAGGCTCAGGCAGCGAATTTCCCTTTTTGCACCATTGACGCCCAGCTGGGGCAGATAACGGTTCCCGACGAGCGGCTGAACCGTCTGGCAGAGCTGGTGCATCCGGGCCGCATCGTTCCCGCCACGTGCGAGATAGTGGACATTGCCGGACTGGTGAAGGGTGCCTCGAAGGGCGAGGGCCTGGGCAATCAGTTCCTGGGCAATATCCGTGAGTGCGACGCCATCATCCACGTGCTGCGCTGCTTTGACGATGCAAACATTGTGCATGTGGATGGCAGCGTGGACCCTGTGCGGGACAAGGAGATCATTGACACGGAGCTGCAGCTGAAGGACCTGGAGACGGTGGAGAGCCGCATGCAGCGTGTGGAGAAGCAGGCGCGTGTGGGTGGTGACAAACAGGCCAAGACGGAACTGGGCGTGCTGGAAGCCTACAAGTCCGCTCTCGTCGAGGGGCGCAGTGCGCGCACGGTGACCTTTGAGACGGAGGACGAGCAGGCTGCTGCCAAGAATCTGTTCCTGCTGACGACGAAGCCTGTACTGTATGTCTGCAACGTGGACGATGCCTCGGCGGCAGCGGGGAATGCCTACGTGGATGCCGTGCGCGATGCCATCAAGGACGAGCAGGCCGCGCTGCTGATCATCAGCGCGCAGACGGAGGCCGATATTGCGGAGCTGGAGAGTTACGAAGAGAAGCAGCTGTTCCTGGAGGACATGGGTCTGACGGAGAGCGGCTGTGACCGCCTCATCAAGGCCATCTACTCGCTGCTGGGCTTGCAGACGTTCATCACAGCGGGCGAGATGGAGGTGAAGGCATGGACCTTTAAAAAGGGTTGGAAGGCTCCTCAGTGTGCTGGTG
>JAEEGH010006888.1_pt1 | contig 27624 bp, 18 predicted proteins | sample 9134181 | NCBI WGS metagenome assembly JAEEGH01 (sample SAMN16246544, study PRJNA631951) | gut metagenome | biome: gut microbiome; feature: rumen; material: DP-attached | host: Bos | place: Iran: Karaj | collected 2018-10 | reverse complement strand
TCGACCTTGGCCAGCACCTTCTTCGATTTCTCAAAAATGGTGATGTCCATATCGGGGCACATTTCCTTGAGGTTAACGGCCAGGAAGAATCCAGCCGCACCTCCACCTACTATCGCAGTCTTCATTTTTACATTCTTACATTTTTACATTTTCTCATTTCTCAATGAGAATGCGAGCGTCGACGGCTACTACGTCGTTCTCGTCGGCCAGGAGCGGGTTAATGTCCATCTCCTTAATCTCTGTGGCGAAACGCAACAGGGTTGAGAGGCGCACGATAATCTCGGCAAACTTCTGCTCGTTGATACCCTTCTGTCCGCGTGTACCTTTTAATATCTTGTAGCCCTTCAGCGAGTGAATCATCGAGTAGGCCTCGCCATAGCTCAATGGGGCCAAACCGCTTGATACATCCTTGAGCACCTCGACAAAGATGCCGCCCAAGCCGCACAGGATAACGTGACCGAAACGCGTCTCGTACTTGGCACCGATAAACAGCTCGGTACCCTTCATCATCTTCTGTACCATCACGCCTGTGGCATCCTTAATCTTCATCATGCGGTCGAACTCCAACTCTAAGTGCTCGGGGGTGCGGATGTTCAGCGTTACACCACCCACATCGCTCTTGTGGATAGGACCAACTACCTTAGCCACTACGGGGAATCCCACACGTTCGGCAAAGGCACGTAGCTCTTCCTTGCTGGTGCTTACCATCTCGGGAACCTGGGGGATGCCTGCGCACGAGAGGATGTCGCGTACCACCTCGGGCGATACGTATCCATTGTTCTCGATACCCTTAATAATAATGTGTAAGCGGGGCAGGTCGATGCCATAAAGCTGCACCTCGGGTGGTGCAGGGCGTGGTGTGCGCATAATCTGACTGAGTGCTGTGGCCAGCGTCACCTCGTCGCTGAAGTTAACATGACCACGCTTCAGGAACTCCTCAACCTCGGGACCTGCTGTGTGCAGACTGGGCAGGATGGGGAAGATAGGCTTTTTGCACTCCTTGATTTTCTTGTCGAGCACATCGTAGGCCTCGTACAGATGGGTGAGGCCAGGGGTGCCGTAGATTACGGCGATGGCATCGATATGATCAAACTTGTTTTCGCAATAATCAATCACGGTACCCAACTGCTCGGCGGTACCTGTGGCTAAGAAATCGATAGGGTTGGCTACTGATGAACCTGGGAAGAGCTGTGCTTTCAGTTCGTCGGCCTCAGGACCTTCGATCTTGGGCACGTTCAGTCCGCCTTTCGATAGTGCGTCGGTCAGCATCACGCCAGGACCGCCTGCATGGGTTACAATCGCAAAGTTCTTACCCTTCAGTTCGGGCAATGTAAAAATGCAACCCACGGTGGTGAGCTCCTCGCGTGAGAAACAGCGCACGATACCGGCCTTACGGAACAGCGCCTCTACAGCCGAATCGCTCGAAGCAATGGCACCTGTATGCGATGAGGCAGCACGACTGCCACTCTCGCTCGAACCAGCCTTGATAGCTGCAATCCTACAACCCTTACGAATCAGGTTGCTGGCATGATACAACAGTTTATCGGGGTTGGAGATATTCTCGATATAAAGCAGTTTTACCTTCGAATCAGTCTCGGGGTTAAAGCGCTCGTCCATATATTGCAGCACATCCTCGATACCAATCTGCTTGCCGTTACCAATGCTCCACACACTGTTAAACTGCAAGCCCTTGATAACCGCACTCTCAAGAATAAATACCGCTGTGGCACCCGATCCCGATACAAAATCAACACCCTGTGGATTCAGGTTGGGGATGGGCAGCGTAAACACACTATGGTGGTTGCGGTTCAGCAGTCCGATACAGTTAGGACCAATGAGTGCTGCTCCGAACTTTTTGCACGTATCCAGGATGCGCTGTTCCAGTTCGGCACCTGCCTTGGTTTCCTCGCCAAATCCGGCTGAGATAATCACAAAGGCGCGCACCCCTTTCTCGGCACAAAGATAGTCCACATAATCGGGACAGAACTTGGCGGCCACCACGAGCACGGCCAAGTCCGTTTCGGGGATTTCCTTTACATCATGATAGGCTTTGATTCCCTGCACTTCGTCTTCCTTGGGGTTTACGATGTGCAGCGGACCATCGAAACCACCATTCTTAATGTTACGTACTATAGCGCCACCGGGCTTATGCACGTTGTTAGAGCCGCCGATAACGACGATGCTCTTGGGATTCAATAATTGTTGGTTAATCATAGGTGCAAAGATAGTGCAAATCGAACAAAATACAAAATAAAAAACGTTATTTTTCTTTGTATTTGGGAAATAAATAGCTACCTTTGCATAGTTAAACCAATTAAAGTGGGCTTTATGAAGAAATTTCTCATCATAACTATAGCTTTGATCATGCCAATGTTCCTATTCGGACAATCCTATTCGGCACTCTGGAAACAGGTTTCAGAGGCTGAAGAGAAAGATCTGCCCAAGACTCAGTACGAGGTGCTGCAGAAGATTGTGAAGAAGGCCGAGAAGGAACAGCAATACGGACAGCTGCTCAAGGCCGAACTCTATGCCGCCCAAACCATGGTGGATATCGCCCCTGATTCGCTGAAACCCGAGGTGGACCGCATTGTGGCACGCTATCAGAAGGCTACCGATAAGGTGCAGCGATTGGTTTACCAAACGGTGCTTTGGCAGATTGATAACGAGAACTATAGCATTGATTTAGGCATCAAGAAGCCCCAGCTTACCCCCGAACTTTGTAGGTTGTTGGCTGCAACCAAAGAGCGCTCGTATCAGCCTTTTGTGGTGATGGGTGCCGATGCTTCGGTGTTTGGCAACGATATGCTGAGTGTGATAGGTGCCGAGTTGGGTGAGTATCAGCAGTTGCGCGATTATTATCAGAAGACAGGCAACCAGAAGGCTGTGAGCATTATCGATGCCCATCTGGCTATCGACAGATATAATGCACTGCCTTATAACACCCCCGCTGTGGATCGTATCGCTTTTATCGACGATGCCATTGCCAAGTGGGGTAGATGGCCTGAGATTAACTATCTGCGTAATGCCAAAAAAGAGCTCACCAATCCCCAGTTTCACCTGTCGTATCCCCTCTCTGTGGTTCGTCCCATGCAGGCCCAGCAGGTGATGCTGAATGATTTACGCCATCTGTCGCAACTCACTATGACGGTGTATCCCGTACGTTGCGAAGGTGATATCGAACACTCGCCATCAAGCGAAAAGGGCTGGACTAAGATCCGCCCGTTGTTAGGAGCCCCTGTGGTTACAGAAACGAAACATTTTGCCGCTCGCCCCGATTACGAGATTTTCGAAGATAGTATGACGCTGAAGGGTCTGCCTATAGGCATGTACCTGGTGGAGTTTAAAAGCAATCCCACTACCGAGGTAATCCGTACGTTGTATCATGTTACCAACGTCTTTACGATTGCCGAGGCCCAGCCCGATGGCAAAACACGTTACGAGGTGGTGAATGCTACGACTGGTCAGCCTATCGCCGATGCCCATCTGCGTATCAAGGAACGTCCATATTCGGTATTTGCCTATACCGATACCGACAAGGCGGGTGCAGTGCTGTATGGTAATGGCCGTTACGAATTCTACGGGGCTGATCGTACGGTGAATCAGACCGCTATTTTTACCGATCGCAGCATTTATCGTCCAGGTCAGACGGTACATGCTTCGGCATTGGTGTATCAGGTGGAGAAGGGCATCAAACAAACCGTTCGTGCCCATCAGACTTTAAAATTTGTGCTGCGCGATGCCAACCATAAGGTGGTGGCCGAGAAGCAGACCGAGAGCGATGCCTATGGTGTGGGTGCAGTAGATTTTACCCTGCCTGCCAAGGGACTTACGGGTATGTTTACCATCCAGGTTGAGAATGCCTCGCGGCTCATTCGTGTTGAGGAGTACAAGCGTCCCACATTCCATGTGGATTTTGCAGAATATAAGGATGCCTATAAGGCTGGCGATGTGCTTGATATCAAAGGTACAGCACTCAGCTATGCGGGTGTGCCTGTTCAGGATGCCAAGGTAGCGTATAAGGTATTGCGCCGTACCGCCCTTTGGTGGTGGTCGTACAATCGCTATTACGACGAGGGTGCTCTGGGCTACAGCAATCACGGTACCGAGATTTGTTCGGGCGAAGCTACCACCGATGCCGATGGTAACTTTGTGATAAAAATGCCACTGGAGATGCCCGAAACCAAGTACACTATGTTCTACAACTTTGTGTTGCAGGCCGATGTAACTGATATGGCTGGCGAAACCCATCAGGGACAGTTCACGTTGCCTTTGGGCAATCGTCCAACCGCACTCAGTATCGATCTCGACGAAAAAGTGCTGGTTGAAGATAACCCCCAAGCCACATTCCATCTGCGCAATGCCGCAGGTAAGGATATCGATGCCGAAGTACGTTATCGCATTGATGGAGGCGAGTGGCAGATGGCCAGAACAAATCAGCAGATAGCATTGGCTAAGTTGGCTTCTGGTAAGCATCGTGTAGAGGCTGCGTATGAGGATCAGACCATTGATCGAACCTTCGTGGTATTCTCGCTCGATGATGAGAAACCTGCTACTGATACGGATGATTGGTTCTACCAGTCGGCCACCCAGTTCCCTAACGATGGCACGCCTGTTACCATCCAGGTGGGTAGCTCGGATCAGAATGTGCATATCTTCTACAGCATCTTCTCGGGCTTTAAGCTGATAGAGCAGGGGAGTGTGGATAAGAGTAACGAGCTGATAAACCGCAAGTTTACCTATCAGGATGAGTACGAAAACGGCTTGCTGCTTACCTTTGCTTGGGTAAAGAATGGCAAGTGTTATACCCATACCGCCCAGATTCAGCGTCCCATGCCTGATAAGAAGCTGACCTTAGAGTGGGCTACCTTCCGCGATCGTCTGACACCAGGACAGAAGGAAGAGTGGACACTGACCATTAAGGACGCCAAAGGCAACCCAGTAGATGCTAACCTGATGGCCACACTCTATGACCAGAGTCTGGATCAGCTGACTAAGCATCAGTGGAATTTCCGTCCTTATCAGTGGATAGCAATGCCTTCGGTAAATTGGCAGTATGTTTCGCCCCGTAGCTTTGGCCGATTTGCATCGCACGATTGGAAGGACTTTAGCTTTGACGGGATAGGTTTCAGCTTGTTTGATCACAATGTTTATCCTGGCGTTTATCGCGTGTTCAGTCTTCGCGGTTCAAGAATGAAGTTGACCCGTTCGGCGGGGCTTGAACCAGAGTACGAATTGGTGATGGAGGCCGCTCCTGCTATGGCTGCTAACAAGATGGAAGTGCTCGATGTAGTGGAAGATGGTGAAATATTGAAATCAAAGGAGACTATCGACACTTCGAGCGCTGGTAGTGCTGATGCTGATGAAAGTCATGCAGATGATGTACAGGTTCGCAAGAATCTCAATGAAACCGCTTTCTTCTATCCCCAACTTACTACCGATGCCAATGGTCGCGTGGCTATCAAGTTTACTTTGCCAGAGAGTTTGACTACCTGGCAGATGTTAGGCTTTGCGCACACGCGCGATTTGCATTATGGTAACATTGCGGGTGAGGCTGTGGCTAAGAAGGATGTGATGATACAGCCTAACGTGCCTCGCTTTATCCGCGAGGGCGATAAGGCCACCATCTCTGCCCGTATCTTTAGCGAGAAACAGGCACAAGGCAAGGTAACCCTGCAGCTCATCAATGCCGAGACTAACGCCATCGTGTACGAAAAGTCGCAACCCGTATCGCTTGTAGCAGGTTCAACAACCCCTGTAGAGTTTGAATGGTCAATGGTCAATGGTCCATGGTCAATGTTCAATGTTGAATGTTCAATGCTCATTTGTAAAATGAGCGTAGCCGGTAACGGCTATTCTGATGGTGAGCAGCACTATCTGCCTGTATTGCCAGCTACCGAGCTAGTTACTGTTTCGATGCCTATCACCCAGCACCAGCCTGGTACTGCTACCATCGATTTGAACAAGTTGGTTCCTGCTGATGCCAAGAATACCAAACTTACACTCGAATATACCAACAATCCTGTTTGGCTCATGGTGCAGGCTCTGCCAGCAGTAGGCTCGCCCAGCGACGATAACGCCATCTCACTGGCCGCCTCGTTCTATGCCAACGGACTGGGACGATATATCATCAATCAGAATCCACAGATCAAGAACGTGTTCGAACTCTGGAAGCAGGAGCCTAACGAGGCCTCGCTCACCTCTCAACTGGAAAAGAATGAGGATTTGAAGAATCTTGTTCTGAACGAAACTCCTTGGGTGCTGGATGCCGACAACGAGACTGAACAGAAGCATCGCTTGGTTGACTTCTTCGACGAGAATCTGATGAACAACCGTCTTTCTACCACCGTCGAGAAGTTGCAGAAACTGCAGAACGCTGAGGGTGCGTGGACCTGGTTCCCGGGCATGCCAAGCTCGTTCTATACCACTGTAGCTGTAAGCGAAATGCTGGTACGCCTGAATGCCCTCACTGAAAAGCAGAGTGCTACCAGCACCATGCTGAATAAGGCCTTTGGCTATATGGGCAACGAGATAAAAGACCTGGTAAAGGAACTGAAGAAAGCCGAGAAGAAGGGCGAGGTTTACTTCCCAAGTTATAAGGCCCTGCAGTGGTTGTATCTGGTAACCCTTGATGGTCGCCAGTTGCCAGCCGATGTTCAGCAGGCCAACAGCTATCTCATCGAGCTACTTAAAAAAGATATCAAGCGTCAGAGCATTTACGATAAGGCTCTTGCAGCAGTCATCTTTGCCAAGGTTGATGCCAAGCGTGCTCAGGAATATGCCCAGTCGCTCAAGGAGTACACCGTTTACCGCGAGGATATGGGACGCTACTACGATACGCCACGTGCAGGTTACTCTTGGTTTGATTATAAGATTCCAACCCAGAGTATCGCCATCGAGGCCCTGCAGCAGTTAACTCCTGATGATGTGCAGACTATCGATGAGATGCAGCGCTGGTTGCTGCAGCAAAAGCGCACCCAGGCTTGGGATACACCTATCAACAGCGTGAATGCCGTTTATGCCTTCCTGAAAGGTCAGGAGAGCCGTTTGGCACAAAGCTCAAACATGCCTGCTGTCCGTATCGATGCCCGCACCGTTGCGCTGCCCAAGGCAACAGCAGCTATCGGCTATGTAAAGACCGAATTGCCAAAGGGTAAGCAACTCACCATCCGCAAAACTACCGATGGTACCTCATGGGGTGCCGTTTATGCCCAGTATTTCCAGCCCGCCAAGCAGGTTGAGAATAGCGGCAGTGGTCTCACCATCAAGCGCGAGTTCATATATCCAACACCTGACACCCAACACCTAACACCCGGCTCACGTATCCGCGTCCGCCTTACCATCACTGCCGATCGCGATTACGATTTTGTGCAGGTGGTTGATAAGCGTGCGGCTTGTATGGAGCCCGTTAAGCCGTTGAGTGGTTATCATGCTGGTGCTTATATCACACCTCGCGATAATGCCACATGCTACTTCTTCGGCATGCTGTCGAAGGGTACCCATGTGATCGAAACCGAGTATTATATCGATCGAGCCGGAACCTACGAAACAGGTACCGCCACCGTAGAGTGTGCCTATGCACCCGAGTTCCGCGCCGTTACTCACTCGGAAACATTAAAGATTAAACATTAAATATTATAATATTGATGAAGAAATTAACAGTAATACTACTCTCAATTCTCGCTTCTCAGCTTTCGCCTCTCCAGGTGAATGCACAGCGTCTTACCGTAAAAACAACCACCATCGATGTGGGTGCTACGGGCTACGAACAGCCTGTTACAGCCACCTTCGAGATGCGTAACAAGGGTTTGCGCCGATTGGTTATTCAGAGTGTGAAACCCGATTGTGGTTGCACCAAAATAGAATATCCCAAAGAGGTGGGTATTGGCGAGCGATTCACTATTAAGATGACTTACGATGCCCGTATGTTAGGTCACTTCCAGAAGATGTGTCTGGTAAAGAGTAATGCTTCAAAAAAGCCGTTCTACCTTACCATGACGGGTGTGGTTAAGAGTGATTTCAGAGATTACTCGGGTGAGTATCCTATCGAGATGGGCGACCTGCTGTTGGATAAGGCCGTACTAGAGTTCGATGATGTGAACAAAGGCGATGTGCCTGAGCAGGAGATTCACATCCTGAATAACGGAAAGAAGGCTATGCGTCCTAACCTGATGCACCTGCCTCCTTATCTCACCGCTATCACCAGTCCCGATCATCTGTTGCCTGGTCGTGCGGCTACCATCAGCGTGAAGTTGCTCTCAGAGAAACTGCGCGATTATGGCTTGACCAAGACCACTCTTTATATGGCTCATAACCCAGGCGATAAGGTTCGTCAGGATTTCGCCATCGATGTGGCAACCGTATTGTTGCCCGATATGAAGCAGTTCGAGAAAGAGAATAAGGAGTTGGCACCACAGTTGCAGATGTCGGCTACCGATGTGGATTTTACCGACTTTGGCGGCAAAACCAAGAAAACGGCTACTGTTACGTTGCAGAATACAGGTATTTCGCCCTTGAAGATTACCTCGCTCCAGCTCTTTACGGCTGGCTTGAAGGTTACCCTCTCGAAGAGTGAGATTGCCCCAGGTCAGAGTGCTAACTTAAAGATTACGGGTATTGCCGAAGAGCTCCAGAAGCTTCGTACACGTCCCCGTATCCTGATGATTACCAACGATCCCGACCACGCCAAAGTGGTGGTCAACATCAAGTTGCAGTAATCTTAATTTTCAATTATCAATTGTCAATTTTCAATTTGAATCATGGAACATCCCGAAAATAGCTCAGAATATGCAGGCTTGCAGGTAAACAGTGGGGTAGAGCAGCCCTCTATCGTTAACCCCTACCTCAAGCGTGGTCGTTTCCGTCGTCACGAACTCTCTGTAGGTGAGATGGTAGAAGGCATCCTCAAGGGCGATGTCACCATCCTCTCGCAGGCTGTTACGCTCATCGAGAGTGTGAATCCCGACCATCAGGCCCGTGCTCAGGAGGTGATCAACAAGTGCTTGCCTTATAGCGGCAATTCTATCCGCATTGGTATCAGTGGTGTACCAGGCGCAGGTAAAAGTACCTCGATCGACGAGTTCGGTATGCACGTACTCAAGGAGAAGGGTGGAAAGCTGGCTGTGCTGGCCATCGACCCTAGTAGTGAGCGCACCAAGGGCTCGATTCTGGGCGATAAAACACGTATGGAAAAGTTGGCACAACATCCGTCGTCGTTCATACGTCCTAGCCCATCAGCTGGCTCGTTGGGAGGTGTGGCCCGCAAGACTCGCGAGACGATTATTCTGTGCGAAGCCGCTGGTTTCGATAAGATATTTGTTGAGACCGTGGGTGTTGGTCAGAGCGAAACAGCCTGCCACTCGATGGTAGATTTCTTCCTGCTCATTCAGGTGGCTGGTACCGGCGACGAGTTGCAGGGTATTAAGCGTGGAATTATGGAGATAAGCGATGGCATTGTTATTAACAAGTGCGATGGCGATAATGTGGATCGTTGCCAGATGGCGGCTACCAATTTCCGTAATGCCCTCCACTTCTTCCCAATGCCAGATAGCGGTTGGAGTCCAAAGGTGCTTTGCTACAGTGGATTCTACGGTACAGGCGTAAAAGAGATATTCGACATGATTTACGAGTATATGGATTTTGTAAAGGCCAACGGCTATTTTGCCTATCGTCGCAATGAGCAGGCTAAATACTGGATGTACGAGAGCATCAACGAGCATCTGCGACTCAACTTCTACAACAATCCCGCCATACAGGCTCAGTTGGGCACCGCCGAAACTGCTGTTCTCGCTGGTCAGAAAACATCGTTCGTAGCTGCTCAAGATCTTCTCGACGAATATTTCTCTTTGCTCAAAAAATAATGTTTAATCTTTCATGTTTAATGTTTAATATTTAATCATTCATGATTATCGAAATAGATAACGGCAGTGGTTTCTGCTTCGGAGTTACCACCGCTATCAAGAAAGCCGAAGAAGAGCTCGCTCAGGGCGAAACACTTTATTGTTTAGGTGATATTGTACACAACGGTATGGAGTGCGAACGCCTGCGCGAGATGGGACTCATTACCATTAATCACGACCAGATGCGCGAACTGCACAACGCTAAAGTGTTGCTGCGTGCCCATGGCGAGCCCCCCGAAACCTACGAACTGGCCCGTAAAAACAATATTGAGATTATCGATGCTACCTGTCCTGTGGTGCTGAAACTGCAGAAGCGTATCAAGGAGCAGTACGAAACCTCGCCCAATCTTCCCGAAGGTGAGGAGGCACAGATTGTGATTTTTGGTAAGAAAGGTCATGCCGAAGTGCTTGGTCTGGTGGGTCAGACTCATAGTAGTGCGATTGTGATTGAGAGTAGCGACGAGGTGACTAAGCTTGATTTTACCCGCGATATCTACCTGTATTCGCAGACCACGAAATCGCTCGACGAGTTCCGTCGCATCATCGATTATATCCAGACGCATATCTCGCCCAACGCCACGTTTAAGAGTTTCGATACCATCTGTCGTTCGGTAGCCAACCGCATGCCCAATATCTCGCAGTTTGCCACCAAGCACGATCTGGTACTCTTTGTGTGTGGCCGAAAGAGTTCAAACGGCAAGGTGCTTTACAACGAGTGCCTGCGTGTAAACCCCAATACCCACCTGATTGAGGACCCACAGGAGATTGAGCCCGAGTGGTTGAAGGGTATCGAGAGTGTAGGTATTTGTGGTGCCACCAGCACGCCCCGTTGGTTGATGGAGCAGTGCCGCGACGCCATTCAGAATATGCAGCAATGATACAGGTAAGTGTGTCTTCCGAAATATCCAGCGTGTGCCCCAATTTTGTGGGGGCATGCGTTGAGGCTCAGGTGGTAAATACGCCTTATAGCGACCGTTTGTGGCAGGCTATCCACGAGGTTGAGGCACGTTTGCGCCAAGAGCTTACTACCGAAAGCGTAAAGTCGTTGCCATCTATCGCCGCCACACGTGCGGTATATAAGTTATGTGGCAAGGATCCCTCACGCTATCGTCCTGCCTCTGAGCAGCTTATCCGTCGAATGCTGCAGGGAAAGGAGCTTTACCAGATTGATACGTTGGTAGATCTGGTAAACCTGGCTTCGATTGCCTATGGTTACAGCATTGGTGGATTTGATGCCGATAAGTTTGTGGGGCCCGAACTGGTGCTAGGTGTTGGTAAAGAGGGTGAGCCCTACGAGGGTATCGGTCGCGGTCCGTTAAACATTGCCGGACTGCCCGTTTATCGAGATGCCCAAGGTGGTGTAGGTACGCCTACTAGCGACCATGAGCGCACCAAAATGACGCTCGGAACTACCCATCTCGTTGTGCTCATCAACGGCTACGATGGTAACGAAGAACGTGTTCGTGCCAATGCCGAATACATTCAGAAACTCCTTATCGATTACGCCCAGAGCGATGGCGGTACCATCACACTGTACAAATAATTCAGGCACGAATTGCACGAATTTCACGATTTTTTTAATTTCGTGTAATTCGTGCCTAATACTAAAGCCTAAAATTTTTGATTGCACCTTTCTGTGTAAAACTGCAGGAAGTCGGTCCATTTGTAGTACGGATAAGTAGCTGTGGGAACGGGTAGGGTAGCCTCACGACCGTTCATCAGGCACTTTACCAGTACATCAGCCTGGTTGTTGCGATAGAAAACAAGTTGGATGTTGCTGGCCTTGCAGGTTTCCCAACTCTGGTAGCAGTTCTTTACCTCGTTCGGGTCCTCGGGGTCGCGATCGGCACCATTGATACCCATCAGTACTGTTAATGGACCAATGCACGTATCGTGTCCGAATCGCAAGTCGGCTACACGGTCGCTGGTGCCATCAATCGCTGCTTGGGCCTTTTTCATGATGTCCTGCAGGATAGGAATCATCTGGTACTGCGAACTGTACACCCATGAGAATACACCCAGGTTGTCGCTTTCCCACTCGGCAGCATACTCCTCGTCGGTCAGAATACCTTCCATCATACCCTCGTGGTTAATGCTGGGTAGCGATGTGTACAGGTTTATCAGGTTGCTCACGTTATGGTGCATGCGACCAGGCAGTCCTTCGGTGCTTACAAACATACGCTTCACGATGTTGTCGCGTAGCACGTTAATGCCCTTAAACAGGTCGCGATGCTGCTCGTAACGGGGCTTCAGGTCTTTGGGGTAGTTGTGCTTCACGGGGTTCTGTCCATCGGTAGGCACCACGCCATCCAATGTGAAACGCGACGACTGCTCGCGAATCTCCAGCTTAGGATTGCACTGCACCAACTCCTGGCAGAAGGCCGACATACTGATGACACAACGACCTACCAATGACGAGATGGCCAGCACGTTACCACCCTTCTCGAACACCTCGGGGAAGTTGTTGTACATGATGCGTGCGATGCCCTGATGCTGTTGCCAGCCTAAGTCGGTCAACTCGGTCACACCTGTCATCAACTCCTGTTTGGCGGCCATGAATTTGGTGCGGAACGCCTCGCCTGTAGCTGTCAGCAACTGCTTGTCGTGAGCCACCGTCAGCAAAGTGTCGAGCTCCTTGTAGAGCGAGGTGCTCCAGTAGTAGCGCGACCCATGACGCGCATAATGGCTGATGTAGAAAGGTTTGTAGCCCTTAGGCGCCTTGGTGAGTGTTGGTGTTTCGAGCAGATACGGATAATCCGTACCGTACGATTTACGTGGGTCGGCTTTCAGTTGGTCTAAAGCCGGTACCTGCTGCCCCCATGACAAGAGCGGAAGTAGCGCAAAGGCTACCGAAAAGATGATTTTTTTCATATCAATTATATTAAATACCAAGGGGGCAACAGCCTTTTTTCAGGCTGTGCCCCTTTTCCAATTAACTAAACTAAAGTATGTATGAACTAATATCCAGGGTTCTGATCAGCATCTGTAATTGCATTATTTGAGTTGATTTCGAGCGTTGGGAATGGCAACAGCATAGCACGCTTAGCCATCTCTGGTGTGCACACGAAGTAGTCCTCTTTATACTTTGTTGATGAAGGGTTAGGACAGTTGGCTGGGTGTGCATTATGGGCTTTCCAGTACTCGAGCATGAACTCTGGACCACGACGGCGCATGTCGAAATATTCAGTCTCCTCACCCAACAGTTCGAAGAAGCGCTCGTACATGATGCGATGGCGGAACTCCTCCTTGGTCATACCGCTCCAGTCGGCAGGCTGTTCGGCTGCAGGCTCTGCACTGTTGCGTGCACGGGCCAGCACCTCGTTCACATACTGATAGGCCTTGTCGGGCCCACTCACTTCGTTGGTGGCTTCGGCCAGCATCAGCAGCACGTCGGCATAGCGCAGATAGATAAAATTCTGTGGGGCGTACTGGGCCACGTAGCGCGAGTCGAGGAACTTCTTGAGATAAGGCCACATGCGACTGCTACCCTTTTCGCTGGTGTAGGCTGGGTAAATCTGCACGGTATCCACACCACCATTCTTGGTGTAGTAGTTGTAGATGATACCCTGCTCGATACGTGGGTCGCCAGGATACTGCTCGCGCCAGGTGTCGAAGATATATTTCGAGGGGCGATAGCGACCATAGGGGTTACTCTGAGAGTTGGGCGTATAGTCGCTCACGTCGGGAGCTATTCCCTGTGTCCAGGTGCTACCATTGATATCCGAGAACTGTATCTCGATAATCGACTCGGCGGTGTTGCGGTTCTGGGCATTATAGAGTTCCTGCAGAGGTATCAGCTGATAGTGGCCATACACCTTCATGCACTCGTCGATACACTTCTGCCAGTAGGGGGAACCCTCTTCACCGTTGGCCAGCGTCAGATATACCTTACCCAACAAAGCGTGAGCAGCATAGAGGCTGGGACGCCCCTCGGTGGGGTTCTCCTCAGGCAGCAACTGAGCTGCCTCTTCCAAGTCGGCAATCACTTGGTTGTAGGTCTCCTCTACTGTAGAACGTGGCATGTCGAGATTCTTGCTGTTGATGGGCTCTAAGCGTAGGGGCAGACCTCCAAAGGCACGCACCAGATTGAAGTAGATCATACCTCTGAGGAAATGAGCTTCGCCCTTGGCGCGTGTCTTCAGTTGCTCTGATGCACCACTGGCATCAATCTTACTTAACAGATCATTGCAATCGGCAATCACCGTGTAGCAAGTCTTGAAGTGGCGTCCCACATATTTGTTGTCGGGCTCTGTGCGCTGGGCTTTCGAGTCGTTGTACGACGAACTGGTGTTGTTCATCGTGCCACCGGCAGTGCAGAAGATGGTGTGATAGTCCGACTGGAACACGTTGTAGCTGGTGAGTCCGTGGTAGCATCCTGTCAGGGCGGCTTCTACGCCCTTGTCGTCAGCATAGATAACGTTAGCAGATGGAAAAGAGTCGGTATCTTCTTCCAACAGGGAATTGCAGGATGTTAAAGCTACGGCGCTTAGCAATCCCCATGCATATATGATAGTCTTTTTCATTTTTCTTTCGTATTATTATATTGTTGAATGATGAAGTTAGAAAGTAACATTCAGCGTACAGCTGTATGAGCGGGTGATAGGGGCGCTTCCGTAGTCGATGCCGATACGCTTGGGGTCGTTAGAGAAACTGTTGATGTCGGGGTTGTAACCTGAGTAGTTAGTGATGGTGAACAGGTTACGTCCTGTCAGCGTTACTTGCAGCGCCTTGATCAGATTTGAACGCTTCAATGGTACATCGTAGGTCAGACTCAGACTTCCCATGCGCAGGAAACTACCATCTTCTATCAGGCGATCGGTGAGCTCGCTCAGAGGTACGCCGATGCGTGGGTAGGTGGTGCTGGGCTTTTCTGGGCGCCAGGCATTGTAGTAGGCCTCAGTCAGGATGTTGTAATCGTAATAGGTATTGGTGTTGTCGAGTTTATTGGCATTCACCACTTCATTGCCTATCGAACCATGGAACTGAGCATTCAGTGTAAAAGCCTTGTAGCTGATAGAGGTGTTGAAACCGAAGGTGAAGTCGGGGTTCGGGTCGCCCAGAATCACGCGGTCTTCGGTGTTGATAATGCCATCTTCATTGGTATCGATATAGGCGATATCTCCGGCCTTCAGCTCATTACCATTATACACCAGTCCATGCGCTTCCTCGTCGCTCTGCAGGATACCATTTGTTTTGTATCCCCAGAATAGTCCGATGGGTTTGCCCTTGATGAAGATGTTGACAGGAAAGGCGGCTGATGCGTAGTACGACAGGTTGGTGCCGTAGTATGCCTCGTAGAATTCGGTACCATATTTGGTAAGTGGTAGTCCGAGGTTGGTGATGCGGTTTTTGTTATGTGAGATGTTGGCGCCGATGGTCCAGGTAAAGTCCTTGGTGCTGACGGGCACAGCGTTGAGAGCCACCTCGATACCATTGTTCTGGATAGAGCCACAGTTCACGTAGATAGAACTATAGCCTGTAGAAACTGCGGTGTTCATCGACTGCAGAATGTCGTTGGTCTCTTTGTGATAGACATCAACGCTCAGGGTGAGTCGGTTCTTCAGAATGCCGAAGTCGATACCTGCATTATATTGTGTGGTGGCCTCCCATTTCAGGTCGGGATTGGCAATCTTGCTGGGGTGAAGTCCTACTGTGTTCTGACCACCGCCTGTGGCATACTCCACGTTGCCATAGGTGTTCTGTGTGGCATAGGCCGAGATACTCTGGTTACCGGTCATACCCCAACCAAGGCGCAGTTTCAGGTTGCTCAGCCACTTGCTGTCCTTCAGGAAATTCTCCTGATTGACGCGCCAGGCTAGTGCTACTGATGGGAAGAAACTGTAGCGATTGCCTTTCTGGAACTTACTTGATCCATCCACACGTCCTGTGAGAGTCACCAGGTAACGGTCCATATAATTATAGTTCAGGCGCAGGAGCGATGAGGCTGTAGTTTCATTGGTCAGCGAGTGGCTGTTGGTATAGGTCTTATTGGCATAAGCGATACCATCAATGCCCAGCGACATGATTGAAAAGTCCTCGCCCAGCATGCCATAGCGATTGGCATCGCGGCGCTCGTAGGTGACACCTGCTGTACCCGACAAATGGTGTACATTGTTCAGTGTATAGTCGTAGTAGAACAGCGCTTCAAGAGCCTTCTTTATACTGCGAAGCTCGCTGTAGCCCAACTGGCCGTTCACCTTCATACCGGTATATACACCAGTGCTATACCAGCGTGAGCGGGTCTTGTCGCGGGTATCGTACGAACCCATCAGATGGAAGGTCAGACCTTTGATAATCTTGTAGTCGAAGGCAATCGAAGCCATGGTGCGGTTCTCCTCTGAGTGGTCCTTGTAATCGGTCAGCCAGTTGGTAGGAGTCAACTGTAGGTCGTTGTCATTGTCGTTATTATCCTCGGGGTCGAGCTCGGCAAAAGGTTTTGCCAGGATGGCATGACGGGTGAGACTGGTACGCTGGTTTCCCTGTCCATCGGTTCCGGCTGTCATGTCGTTCACACGGCGTGTCATACTGAATGTACCCTTGAGCGACATGTTCTGATTGAGTTTGTACTTGTAGTTGACACGCAGGTCGGCCTGGCTCAGTCCCGTGTTGCGGATGATACCTTTGTTGTCAAGATAGCCACCAGCCACGTAGTAGTTGGCCTTGTCGTTACCACCGTTTACTGACAGACGGTACGATTGGGTGGTAGAGGTGTGGAAAAGTTCCTTTTGCCAATCACGATTCGCGGGATGGAAATCTGCACTGTAAGCGCCTTCCTCGTCTTTCTCATTGCGATAGGCAATGTACTCCTCGGCATTGAGCACGCTGATGTGCTTGCTGGCTTGGTCGAACGAGAGACCTGCTGAGAAGTTGATCTTGGCCTTGCCACTCTTACCTTCTTTAGTCGTGATGAGTACGACACCATTGGACGCGCGCGAACCATAGATGGCTGTGGCTGAGGCGTCTTTCAGAATTTCTATGCTTTGTATATCTTGTGGGTTGATTCCTGTTAGTCCGCTCTGGGTGGTCTGTACGGGGTCGCTACCTGTACCACCACCACTGTTAGGGTTGCCTACATCTTCGGTGGCGTCGTTCATGATGATACCATCGATGACATACAGTGGCTCCTTGTTTCCGTTCAGGGTCGAGGTACCACGGATGCGCACGTTGATGACACCACCCAACTGCGAGTCGCCACCATTCACATACACACCAGGGGCGTTACCCTGCAACAGGTGGTCGATACCACTGTTGAATACGGCTTTGTCGCGATCTACGGCCACCGATGATACCGAACCTGTCAGGTCGCTCTTCTTCATCTGGCCATAGCCTACTACCACCACTTCGTCCAGACTGTGGGCATCTTCTTTCAGTTGGATGTCGATGTGATTCTTGCTGCTCACCTTCACGTTCTGTGTCAGGTAACCGATGTAGCTCACCTGTAGGGTGCCACTTTTGCTGGCGTACAGCTCATAGTGTCCGTTCACGTCAGTCACTGTGGCGTTCTTGGTGCCCTTTTCGGTCACGCTGGCACCAATCACAGCTTCGCCATTCTCATCGGTGATAACACCTGAGATGCGCTGCTTCTCGCCTGGCTTGTCAGACTTTTCCTTTTTTTTGGCCACAATCACAATCTGGTTTCCCTTCACCTCAAAGGTGTAGTCGGTGTCCTTCAGTAGTTCTTCCATCACCTGGGGCACAGTCTTGTTTTTCTGGTTGAGTACCACTTTTTTGTTGATGTTCAGCTTCGAAGCATTGTAGGCAATCTTGTAATTGCTCACCTGCTCAATCTTCTCGAAAGCTTTTTTCAGGGAGACGCGTTCATTGTTGAACGATACATTCTGAGCCTGAAGAGAAAGGCTACCTGCTATCAGCATGATAGCGGTCATCCTTAGAATTCGGTTTGTTTTTTCTTTCATCTTTAGGTTTAAATTTGAAAACGATTTAAATAAATAATTAATAGTTGAATGTACACTAAAGACATCCTAAATCGTTTCTACACCCAATTGGGTTTGGTTAAAAAGTTTTAAAACGCAATTATTTAATGAAGATATCGTTGCCGTCGATCTCGTAGTTCAGCTGTGGAATCAGCATTTTCAGCACGGCCATAATGCCCTCAATGCTCTCGTCGGCATTAAAGTGTGCACGAATGGTCTGGTTGTTATAGCGACTATTCTGTACGTGTATCTTCACGTTGTAGGCACGTTCTATCTGTTGCAGTGCATAAATCAGTTTTGTCTCTTCAAAGTACATCGCAGGTACGCGCCATACCGAGTAATCCTTGGCATTTACGTGGCGCATCTCTACCTCACCCGTCTTCGTGTCCATCACCAACTGGTCGTTTGGCTTCAGCAGGTATGGCTTCTTTTGATTATCCACATTGATTTGCAGCTTACCTGTTTCGAGGGTGGCTGTCACCTGTGGATTGTCGGGATAGGAGAATACGTTGAATGTGGTGCCCAGCACCTTCAGCTTCATCTTGTTCACATCCACGGTGAATGGTCTTGTGGCGTCTTTCTTCACCTTGAAGAAGGCCTCGCCAGTGAGGCACACATTGCGCTCGGCAGAAACGAATCGCGAGGGGTAGATGAGCGAGCTGCCACCATTGAGCCATACCTCGGAGCTGTCGGGTAGCAGAATCTTGCTACGCTCGCCATAGGCAGTAAACTTGTGCATGAACACCACCTCGCTGTAGAACTTGGCTTTCTTGTTGGCTTGGGCATAAAACCATATCGCACTTGTCACCATCACCACTGGCAGGGCCCACATGGCAGCCAGCTTGAGCCATTGTCGCTGGGCTGCAGGCTTGTCGTCGGCCTGGCCCTCACACGTGTCCCAGAGGTCGCGCAAGGCATCGTCCACATCGCTGCCGCCGTTTAGTAGGCGCTCGTGCACCCTTTGTGTTGTCTCTGCCGATGTGTTGTGATCGAAGAAATATCTGACGATATGCTTGATATACCTACTCATTTTCTTATTTTATACCTTGTTAATTATTAAGACTACTTAAATAGCTCTTGCCCCCAACCGAAGAGAACAAAAATAAGAATTTTTAGCATTTCGCGAATCTCGCCTAAGGCCAGGTTCAGATGGTTCTCCACCGTTTTTTTCTGTATGCCCAGTTGTTGGGCTATCTCGTCGTTGCTCAGTCCCTCTTCGCGACTCAGTCGGTAAACGGCCTGTCGCTGTTGTGGCATCTGCTCCACCACCATGTCTATCAGCAATTTCAGGTCGCTGGCCTCTATCTGCTCTTGTGGGGTGGCGCCAGTAGCTCTGGTCTCTCGCAGGCAGTCCAGGTCAATTTCGGGCTGTCTGTTTTTTGCTATAAAGTTGAGCACCGTGTTTTTGGTGATACCGAAGATGTAAGCATCCAGATTCTCCACTTCTGATAGCTTGGCGTGATTGGTCCATAGCTTGATAAATACCAGTTGCGTGATATCATCGGCATCCGTCGCGTTTTTTATCAAACCAAAGGCAAAAGCATGCACTTTAGGCTGGAACATGCTAAACACCCGCTGGAAAACCTCGTGGTTCCCCGCAGCTAGTGTCTCCATCATATCCCTATTAATCCCTATAGGTTGCATGTCGTGATAATATTTTAGTTATTTCGCCCGCAAAAGTACAATTTCTTGCCGAAATTACCAAATTTTTTCATAAAAATATGGCATTAGCATACTTCTTGGCATTTTTGCTCCCACACGTGGGAAATATTTTTTCCACACGAGAACGCACTTTTTTATGCTTGTAAAGGTTATACTGTATACTATTTGTGTAACGAATAATGTAAAATATTATAAACTGTCTTTGCATTTGTGCGGATACAGAAATACAGAATACAGTTTTGTTGTGAGCATTGTCAATCCAAAAATTCAGTAATTCAGAATTCAGTTTTCTCATGAGCACGAAGATGACTCAGATATCAGATATCAGTTTATTTGGCTAAGCATTTGTAACTTTAAATATACTCTATTAGAATATTATATATTATTATATATATTATAATATATATAATAATATATAATATTTATAAGATAGATAATTAGAGAGTGAATCGATAGTTGTATTAGCTCACAAGAAAACTGATATCTGATATCTGAGTCACACACAGATTATCCCTCTCCTAAAAAACTGAATTACTGAATTCTGAATTTTCTCGCTCAGTTTAGATAAGTTGGTGGTATGGTGTTGCTAATAAAAAAACGAAAAAATTTGTTTTTTCGCTTACTTATTCGTACCTTTGCAGCACAATTTTAATTATGGGAAAAGGAAAGTTAGCTAAATTTGCGGACATGGAAACGTACGAGAACGTATTCCAGTATCCGTTTTCGGTGATTGAGAATGTGCCATTCGAGATGAAGGGGCACTGGCACGAGCAGTACTTCCACAATAATAACCCGATAGTGCTGGAACTTGGTTGCGGTAAGGGAGAATACACAGTGGAACTGGCCAAACTGTATCCCGACATGAACTTTATTGGCGTGGATATCAAAGGTGCACGTATGTGGACTGGTGCTACACAGGCCCTGAACGAGGGACTGAAGAATGTGGCTTTTCTGCGTACGAATATTGAAATAATTGAACGTTTTTTTGCTGAGGACGAGGTGCAGGAAATCTGGCTCACATTCAGCGATCCGCAGATGAAGAATCCTCGTAAGCGATTGACATCCACCTATTTTATGAATCGCTATCGTAAATTTCTGGTGGATGGCGGCGTGATACACCTGAAGACTGATTCGAACTTCCTCTTTACTTATAGTACCTATATGGTAGAGAAGAATGTGCTGCCCGTAATTTTCCGTACAGAGGATTTGTATCACGATGAGCGTATCGACGAGGGGACGAAGAAGATTCTGGCTATTCAGACTTATTATGAGGGCATGTGGATTGCCCGCGGACTGAATATTAAATATATGAAGTGGAATCTGCCTCGCAACGGCGAGCTGGTTGAACCCGAGGTGGAGATTGAACTGGACGACTATCGTTCGTATCACAGATCAAAAAGAAGTTCATTAGATAAGGCGAAATAATGGAAAATGTAATATACCCCAAGATGGTGATGGATGCCTTGGCTACGGTAACGTATGCAGGCACCAAGAAGAATGTGGTGGAGAGTGGTATGGTGGCTGATACACCTGCTGTGGCTGCTCCACAGAAGGATGGTGAGAACTGGAAAGTAAAGGTGGTGCTGGAGTTCCCACGCGATACTGATCCTTTCCTGAAATCAACTGTAAAAGCTGCCGAGGCGGCTATCAAATACCACTGCGGCAAGGAGGTGGAGGTAGAGATTGAAACAGAATTCAAGTCGAAACCACGTCCAGAGGTGGGCGAGATGCTGCCTGGCGTCAAGAATATTATTGCCGTTAGCTCGGGTAAGGGTGGTGTAGGTAAAAGCACCGTATCGGCTAACCTGGCTATCGCTTTGGCCCGTTTGGGTTACAAGGTGGGATTGCTTGATACCGATATCTTCGGTCCGTCAATGCCTAAGATGTTTAATGTTGAGGATGAACAGCCTTACGCTGTAAAGAAAGACGGTCGCGATTTGATTTGTCCCATCGAGAAGTACGGTGTTAAACTGCTGTCGATTGGTTTCTTTGTATCGCCAAACACTGCTACTCTGTGGCGTGGCGGCATGGCTACAAGTGCGCTGAAGCAGCTGATTGCTGATGCCGATTGGGGCGAACTCGACTATTTTATCCTGGATACACCTCCAGGCACCAGCGATATCCATCTTACATTGCTGCAAACACTGCCTATTACAGGCGCGGTGATTGTGTCAACCCCACAGCAGGTGGCTTTGGCTGATGCACGTAAGGGTATCGATATGTACCGAAACGAGAAGGTGAACGTGCCCATTCTCGGTTTGATTGAGAATATGGCCTGGTTTACACCCGCAGAGCTGCCCGAGAACAAGTATTATATATTTGGTAAGGAGGGTTGCAAGCAGTTGGCCGAGGAGATGCAGGTACCTTTGCTGGCACAGATACCACTGGTACAGAGCATCTGCGACAATGGTGATGCTGGAACCCCAGCTGCATTGAGCAGCGATACATCTACAGGATTGGCATTTATCAATCTGGCGCAATCAGTTGTTACGGTTGTGAATCGCCGCAACAAAGAAAAACCTGCAACGAAGATTGTTGGAATGAAATAAATAAAAAGAAATCCCGCTCAAACTGAGCGGGATTCTTATTTTAGTCGATAACAACGGTTGTCCATCCGTGCTTGTCTTCAATCTCACCATACTGGATGCCACGCAGGGTGTCGAAGAGTTTCTTTGACTGTGGACCTGGCTTGTCGCCGAATGAGTAGCGTTTGCCGGTATCGAGGTCGTCGATATAAGAAATAGGGCTGATAACAGCGGCTGTTCCGCAAGCGCCAGCCTCCTCAAAGGTCTCGAGCTCCTCCTCGGGGATAGGGCGGCGCTCAACCTTCATGCCCAGATCCTCAGCAACCTGCATCAAGCTCTTGTTGGTGATAGAGGGCAGGATAGAGGTCGACTCTGGTGTGATATAGGTGTTGTTCTTGATACCAAAGAAGTTGGCTGCACCGCACTCGTCGATGTACTTCTTCTCCTTTGCGTCGAGATAGAACTCGCAAGCATAGCCCTTTTCGTGAGCCAGGTTGTTGGCAAACAGGCTGGCAGCGTAGTTACCACCTACCTTATACTTACCTGTGCCGAGAGGGGCTGAACGGTCGTAATCGCGAACAATCACATAAGGATTGCTTGAGAAACCACCCTTGAAGTATGGGCCTACTGGTGTAACAAAGATGAGGAAACAGTACTCCTTGGCAGGGTGAACACCTACCTGAGCGCTGGTACCAATAAGCAGTGGGCGGATATAGAGTGTAGCGCCACTCTCGTAAGTTGGGATCCACTCCTGATTCAGGCGAACCACCTTCTTAACCATCTCAGTAAACAGTTCGGTTGAAACCTCGGGCATCAAGATACCGCGACAGGTGCTCTGCAGGCGCTTGGCATTCTCGTCGACACGGAACACACGAACCTTGCCATCGGGGCAACGATAAGCCTTAAGACCCTCGAAAGCCTCCTGGCCGTAGTGCAGACAGGTTGCAGCCATGTGCAGATTCAAATACTCGTCGGAGCAAACCTCGATTTCGCCCCACTTTCCATCGCGATAATAGCAACGTACGTTGTAGTCGGTCTTCATGTAGCCGAATGACAGACTACCCCAATCCAAATTCTTCATATTACTTTTTTCTATGTTTGAAATTTCAAATTTGCATGCAAAAGTATATAATTAATATCAAATTAGCAAAACTTTTAGCCTAAAATCTTTTATTCTGTAAGTATTTTCTTGATTTCGGCGTCGGTTTTGGTAAGTTTGTCCTTGCAGAGCTTGATTAACTGCTGGGCACGTTTAAGCTGCTCGGCCATCTGGTCGATGTCGAGTTCGTCGTTCTCCATCTTGTGTACGATGGACTGTAATTCGGCTATAGCAGCCTCGTATTTCAGTTCTTTTTCCATTGTATTTTATACGGATTTAATTACTGAGTGAATGGTACCCTTGGCTAGGCGGGTTTCGATTTCGGCGCCGGGGGGCAACTGCGATGCGTCTTTTACGGCCCGGCCGTTATGCATAGTGATGCTGTAGCCGCGAGCCAGCAACAGGGTTGGGTCGAGGGCTTTGAGTTTCTCGTCCATCAGTTGCAGACGATGTCTCTCTGATGTGAATCGGCGCTCTATCAACATTGGCAGGCGGGTATAGAGGGCATCAATCTTAGCCTCCTGTCGGGTTTTTACAATCGAGAATAATCGGGGGATAGCCTCGGATATAATTGACAATTGAGAATTGGCAATTGATAATTTTTGCTGAACGTAGTGCGTAATCATGCTCTGGGCTCCTTCGATGGTTTCGAGTACGCCCTTCAGGTGGTCGATGAGCAAGGCGGCTGCAGCTGTGGGTGTTTTTACGCGGGTGTGCGAGATCATATCGAGAATGCTCTCGTCGCGCTCATGGCCGATACCTGTTATGATAGGTATTGGGAAGTTGGCCACATTTTCGGCCAAAGCCAAGGTGTCGAAACCGCTCATATCGCTGGTAGCACCACCACCACGGATAATCACTACGCAATCAAATGGCATATCGTAAATCTGCTCCAGAGCACTGATGATGCTCTGTTCAACGCCCTCGCCCTGCATGATAGCAGGAAAGAGCTGTGTCTCGAATTTAAAGCCGTAAGGGTTATCAGCCAGTTGGTTGCAGAAATCGCCGTAGCCAGCGGCTGTTTGCGATGAGATAACGGCAATACGCTGGCAGAAAACGGGTAACTGTAGTTCCTTTTGCAGGTCGAACACGCCCTCGGCCTTAAGCTTCTGGATGATTTCCTGACGCTTGCGGGCCATATCGCCTAAGGTGTAGGTGGGGTCGATGTCGGTCACGATCCACGAGAAACCGTAAGCCTCGTGAAACTGCGGGTAAACCTGTAGCAGCACTTTCATACCGGCATGCAGTTGTTGACCGGTAGTGCGCTCGAAGTAAGGACGGATGGTGAGCCACTTGTTGGCCCAGCATTTGGCTGAGGCTTTGGCGATAGGTGTGGCGGTTTGTTCATCCTTCTGAATAAGCTCCATATAACAATGACCACGTGATTCGCGGCACTCGCTGAGTTCGGCTTCTACCCAGTATTCCATGGGCAAAGCATCCTCGATAGCCTCGCGTACCAAGCGGTTAAGCTCGAATAATGTGATATGGCGCTCTGTATTCAACTTTTTAATTCTTCGGTTTTACTCTATCTTTCCAATCATGTACGCCCGCCAGAAATTAGGGGTACCGTAGCCGTAAATATTATCGGGCTTCTGATAACTATCGCTGTTCTGGCGTACCAGATTAATGATTTCGAGAGCTGTTTTCTCGGGTAAGGCCTGCCACAAGCAAGCAACCAGTCCGGCTACGATGGGGGTTGAGAACGAGGTTCCCATATCGCGAACAATACCGCCACGCCCTGAAATAAGGTTGGCAGGACTGCCCAGGGCCATCACGTCGGGTTTGATACGCATATCCTGTGTAGGTCCAACGCCGCTAAAGGGGGCGTTTACACGTTGATGATTCAGTGCGCCCACCGTCAGGCAGTTATCGGCATCGGCAGGGAAAGTGATTTTCTTCCAAGGGCCCATGCCGCTATTTCCAGCTGAGTTTACCAGTACCATACCCTTTTGTGCCACCATCGACGCTGTGCGCGATATGAGGGCTGTGCGACCATCCAGATCGTGCTGGTGGTAATAGCCATGACGGTTATCGTATTCGGTGTAGCCTAAGCTCGATGTGATGATGTCGGCGCCTAACGAGTCGGCAAACTCGGCAGCCATCGCCCAATAATCCTCCTCGACAGGCTGCTCGGTTTCCTGATCCTCGCATCGCAGCAGCCAGTAATGGGCATCGGGGGCTGTACCTATCAGCACCTCAGGCTCGTTGGCGGCCATAGTCGACAGAACTTTGGTGCCATGATCGGTTTCCTGATAAAAGTTGGGACTATTGGGGTAAACAAAGTCTTTTACGCCTGATATGATAGCGTGCTGAAAGGTGGGTAGAACGTTGCAGTTCTGGAATCCGCCATCGAGCACGGCGATGGTGATGCCTTTTCCACGACAACCGATATTATGCAAACGATGACCGTTTAGCATCTCGATCTGTTCGCGGCCATGACCATAGAAAGATCCTTTCAGACTGTCCCATGAGTTGAATCCTGCGTTGGCCTTTATCTTGATTTTACGCTCGATGCTATCGGGGGCTTCCCACACCATCTCGCAGTTCTTTACGTAAGCTTGCTCGCCCAAACGACGCAAAAAAGTGGTGTCGGCCGAACGAACCAATACGGTGTTGTTCCATCGGCTGGTACCGATAACCATCGATTCGGTTTGTGAGCGTTTAACGTTGCGATTGGCATCGTTGATCATGCGATCGATGGCTTTCAAGTAGCCGCTGCTTACGGGCAGGTCGGTAGAATCCAAGGGTAATCCCTGCTTGCGGCGGCGCTCAATACTTTTGTGCGAGAGCCAGCGCTGAGGGCGGTCGAGCGTATAACTTGATTCGCGTTTATCCTGCAAAGTATAACGCCAAATATAGCATTTGCCCCCAGGATATTTCCTCTTGGGAAGTGTGGCTGCACTGGCTGTTATGGCGCAGAAAAGTGCGGCAATCAGTAGGTTTATCAAACGTAAATTGGTCATTCAATTTGATTTTACGAGTGCAAAGATACAAAGATTATTTTAAAAAGTGCATCTTATCTCGGAAAATATTCGTACCTTTGCAGCGTTTTAATAAATATGTACGCGAATGAGTGATAACAAACAAGCCGCTTTGGCATTAGGAACGAAACCCGTAGGGCAATTGCTGTGGCAGTATGCCCTGCCTGCAATCGTGGCCATGTCGGCTTCGAGTCTCTATAATATCATCGACCGTGCTATGATCGGTCAGATAGTAGGCCCCGAGGCTATTGCGGGCTTGGGCATTACCTTCCCCTTTATGAACCTGAGTGCAGCCTTTGGTGCAGCAGTAGGTGTGGGATCGAGTGCCAGCATTAGCGTAAAGCTGGGACAGAAGGATTATCCTACAGCGCAGAATCTGTTAGGTAATACCCTGACGCTGAACCTGATTATTGGTTTCTCGTTCATGGTTATCTGTCTGCTTTTCCTGGATCCCATCCTGTATTTCTTCGGTGCCAGCGAAGTAACACTGCCTTATGCACGCGAGTTTATGACCGTTATCCTGCTGGGTAACGTAATGACCCACATGTATTTTGGTATGAACGCTGTGCTGCGTGCAGCAGGCAAACCCAAACATGCCATGTACTCGGTGCTGTTTACAGTGGGCATGAACATATTGCTGGTGCTGGCGTTTGTATGGTGGTTCCGTTGGGGCATCCGTGGTGCAGCTTTGGCTACCGTAACATCGCAAACGATTGCTATGTGCTGGCAGTTGTGGCTATTCTCGAACAAGAACGAGATACTGCACCTGAAACGCGGCATCTATAAACTGAAGAAACGATTGGTAAGCAATATCATTGCTATCGGTATATCGCCATTCCTGATGAACGTTACATCGTGTGTAATCGTGATTTTCATGAACAACCAGTTTGTTCGCTATGGTGGCGATATGGCTGTGGGTGCCTACTCGATAGCCAACTCGGTGGTGATGATGTTCTTTATGTTTGTAATGGGTGTGTGCCAAGGTATGCAGCCTATCGTGGGCTATAATTACGGTGCCGAGAAGTACGACCGCATGTTGCGATGCCTGTTTATGGCCATCGGATGTGCTACAACTATCCTGCTGGTAGGTTGGATACTGTCGATGCTCTTCCCCCGCGAGATTGCTCGCATCTTTACCACCGACGAAACACTTATAGAACTGTCGGCCACGGGTATCAAACTGGATATGCTGGTATTCTTCGTGGTAGGTGCGCAGGCTACCATCACACATTTCTTCCAGAGCATCGGAAAAGTAAAGGTTTCGATATTCCTCTCGCTGTCGCGACAGCTCTTCTTGCTGCTACCGATGGCGTATGTGTTCCCGCTGATATGGGGGCTCGACGGTGTGTGGTATTCGATGCCAGCCAGCGACTTCCTGTCGTTTGCGATGACAATACCCATGCTGATGTGGTATATGAAGAAATTTAAAGCAGCGAAAGCGAATAACTAAAGAATAATGAAACATATTATTATTAACGTAGGCAGACAGGTTGGTGCTGGCGGACAGGAAATAGGACGCATGCTGGC
>JAEEGH010006887.1_pt1 | contig 27626 bp, 13 predicted proteins | sample 9134181 | NCBI WGS metagenome assembly JAEEGH01 (sample SAMN16246544, study PRJNA631951) | gut metagenome | biome: gut microbiome; feature: rumen; material: DP-attached | host: Bos | place: Iran: Karaj | collected 2018-10 | reverse complement strand
ATCCTCGATGATATAGTCGAGCAATGCGCCTACATAGCGTTCGTTCTCCAGTATCTTGTCGCGCCTCACGTCCTCCTTCCTCACCTTGATGGTCTCTTCCAGATGGTTCCACACCTCTTGCAGGCGCAGGCGGTAGGAGGTCTCTATGTCCTCGCGCAGTATCTTCTTCGTAAAGCCGTCCTCGATACTACGGTTATAATAATAGGTGCTGATATAGTCGCCAAACACATCGCGGCTCTTGTTCTCTTCGCCTATCAATGGCGTTCCTGTGAGTGCCAGACGAATGGCATTGGGATCGCTCTCGAAGAGTCGAGCCAGGAAAGAGCCCTTGGGATTATAGTCACGATGGGCCTCATCGAGGAAGTAGATGCGCTGGATATTGACGGCATACTGCTGTACGTTCACGCGCCCGTCGCTATCCTTCAGCTTCTGAATGTTCACCACGATGATTTCCGACTGTCCTGTATTGCCCTGCTGGGCTGTAGTGGTTGAGAATGTCGCCATCAGTTCGTCGCGCGTCTCAACATTGATCACCTTCAGCCCTCGATTTGAAAACTCGTTGGTGGCCTGCTCCATCAGATCAAGACGATCCACGAAGAAATAGAACTTCGGCACAATGTTCAGCCGCTTATAGTAATCCGTCAGCACCCGGGTAGCGAAATAGCTGAGGGCGGTCTTTCCCGATCCTTGGGTATGCCAGATGATACCACTCCTGACACCCTCAGACAAGCGCTGGCGTATGGCCTGTGTGCCAAAGAGCTGCGGATAGCGCATGACGTGCTTCTGAAGCACGTGCTTCTGCGTATCGGTGTCGATATAGTCGAGATAGACAAAGCCGTAACGGAGGAGATATAGCAGTCGCTCACGCGAACAGAGTGACGTCAGGATACTATTCGTGGGCGTGTCGTATTCCTTATTGGTCTTGTACTCGGGCGAAGCCTTGATAACCGTATAGTTGGTATCCTTCAGGATAAAATTCTCGACATCCTCACTCAGCGGGGCATAACGGAAATCGCGGATAAAACCGCTGTCCTCCTCACGGAACACGTTGAACACCATCTGCTTCTCTGCACGGCAGCCGTAGAAGGCACCCTGAAGCGGCACCTGCGTCGTAAAGTCGTAATGCTTGTTGTCGCTGAAGATCATCAGCTGCGTGAGGTTCAGGTAGCGGCGGAACTTGGTATTCGGGAATCGCGTATCGTTCATACGATGATACTCCTGCAGCATACCGCCATGATTATTGGGCATCTTCACCTCGATAAATACCAGAGGCAATCCGTTGATCAGAAGGGTTATATCAGGGCGGAAACTCTCGCCGCCATTCTCACAAGGCATCTCAGTGACACATTCCCAGACATTGTTATTGGGGCTATCGTAATCAATCACTTTATATGTCTTGTTTAAAAGAATCTTCTCATAGAACTCACGACCTAAGTCCTCGTTATTGAGCATCAGTCGTAACTTACCCATGAAAAGCTCTATCTCGCTCTCTGCAATATCCGGATTAAACTCTTTCAGCTTCAGAGCAAATGTATCTGTATCAATATTCGTCTGGGGGTCTATATGCAGACTGTGGAGTGAGCGGTAGGTATATCCTATCCTCGTCAGATGAGTCAGAGCGGGTATTTTCACCCTTGTATCTTCACTAAATCCTGCCATATCGATTCTATTAAATTTGATAGGGAGGATTCTTGACTACCCACTTGGTGATATTACGGTCAGGCATGAAGCCCACTTTCTTGACCACGAGGCAAGTTCCTAGCTGATAGTCATCAATAGAGTAGCCGTGCACTTCGAAGCTGACACGATGAACACGCGTGGCACGGCCATCATCGAACTCAACAATGGCAAAGCGACGCTTGCCATGCAGGCACTTGAACTGTACGATCTGTCCTTTCTTTATGGCGCCAAGCTTGTGAATTGAGTCAAACTCCAACCAATCGTTATTTGACAGCAGTCGCTGAATCGGTGTCGGATACTCTATCTTCAAATATTTATTGTTCAGGCGCATGGGTGTCTTTCTGACAAACCATGAAGGCTGCTCGTGCTTGGTGGAGTAAGAGCAGAATTGAATCGTGACACTATCGCCAGGCAGAAACATTGCCTCGCGACCTTTCATTCGCTTGAAATACTTGACGTCTACTCTCGTCTTTCGGCCATCATCGAGGTCGAATAGCGCATATACCTTGTTATAGTGGCCACATTTGTTAAACTTAACAAAAGTGCCACTAACTATCTCGCCTTTATAAAAAGAATGATCGTCGCGTGTGTAATCGGAAAAGGAGTTAGATTGACGAAATCTGCCCCCCCCCAATTGGATTTATACGCGAGATTTCAGCCTCTGATTCCAGACGCTCCTGCTCTCCTGCGTATAATGAATTATATATCATTTTCGTTTTGGGTTTTAATTATTTGAGGGCAAAGGTAACACTAATTATCCGAATCGCCAAATAAATAAAGATTTATTAAACAATCATTAGCGAAGCAAGTCGACATTTGACAAAATGCGACATTGCGACAATGCGACAATGCGACATTTTGAAAATCAAATTGGATACTGTTTGAAAATGAATTCTGTGGATACTGTAGAAATGATTATTAAAGAACGACAAAGAGTATATTATAAATTATATATATAATAAATATAATATATTATATTTATTATATATATAATTTTTATTGTCGCATCTCTGAAAAATTAAAATATGAATTGTCGCAATGTCGCAATGTCGCATTGTCGCAATTCTTTGTCTTTCCACAAAAAACCTATCGTAAACTACTGATAATCAGTATATCTGACTGTAATAAGAATAAGCGTTGATTATCGTCTGACAAACAACGCTTGCTGAAAAATAAGATTCTCTTATTTTCTGAGAATTGGGTTCGCTACGGCTCGCCCAATTGTGTGTAGATCAGCTGCACCTCTGCGGGCGTGAACGTGCGACGCGTGAGGTCAAGAAGATGGCGCAGCTGGGGATTGTACTCCAACCACTCCTTGAATTTCCTCCAGGCAGACATGGCTGACAGCTGGGGGAAGTACTGCTGGGCAAGCTCTGAGCGCCCGAATGTTCTTGTAAGTTTTTCCATTATATGATTGTTTTTAATTAATATGTTCCAGGCTCGCATGCTTTTCTCAAAATGGATCTTTAGAGGATCGGCGTGTCACAGCCAGACACAAAAAAAGGGAAGCCGTTCTGACTCCCGATTCACTTCTTCTTTCAAAATAGAAGATCTACTGCCTCTTGATCTTCTTAGAGCTGTCTGTTATACTGCACGCTCTATACGCGAACTCTTACGCGGATTCCCAAAACCTGCTCGATGAAACTTTCAAAAGAATTTGGAGCATCTTTCACACGAATCTCTAAATTACTCTTCTGTGGGGCATCTTTCACGCGAATCTCTAAATTACCCTTCTGTGGGGCTTCTCCATTAGGATTTGCATTTGCACTGGTGGTGAACACGAATGAGAAAACTACTGCTGCAAATGTGCTCATGAACATCTTCTTTGCATTGAAACTTTTTGTTGTCATAACTTTAATTTTTTTAATTGATTATACTTATTATTTTTATTATTAACTTTGTCGTCTGTTTCCTTTCGACGATGCAATGACAGTGCAAGTCGAAGGCAATCAAAGCTCGCTTTAGATTGCTGAGGCGCAGCCTGTCTTAGCGAGAGCAAAGGTAGGGCGACTTTCGGAGATTTGCAACTATTTTGCTGACTTTTAAACGAATTTGTTGCGACAAAGAGGGGGGATTGCGACAGTTCGTTATCACGAGGCTGAATGCTGTCGTAAAAGGGCGCAAAGCATGAGCTATGCCTGCCGTGCAAACGTTTTCCGAGCGGGGGATTATTAATCAGTGTTAAAATGAGGATTGGATGGCAGATTTTCACTATATTTGCACCATAGAATCAAATTACAACACTATGAGAAGGATTTTACTAATAACCGCCATCCTGATGGCAAACGTGATGACAATGAGTGGAGCAAAGAAAAGTGTGATCGACCGTATTGAGCCTACTGACTGGTTCGTAGGGCTGAAAAACCCCTCAGTGCAGCTGATGGTCTATGGCAAGGGAATACGCGACGTGAAGAGCGTGACGACGGACTATCCGGGGGTCGTGATAGACAGTCTGGTGCGCCTCGACTCGCCCAACTACCTGCTGATCTACCTCAACCTGAAGGATGCGCAGCCTGGCACGATGACGCTGAACTTCAAAAGTGAAAAGGGAAAGGTGAGCAGTGAGAAGTTCGCTTTGAAGGCGCGCGAGAAGAAGGGCGAGGAGCGCATGGGATTCACCAATGCCGACGTGCTCTACATGCTGATGCCCGACAGATTCGCCCAGGGCGCCAACCACCCCAAGCAGATTCCAGGGATGAGACCCTACGTGGAGGACCGCTCGAAGCCGAGCCTCAGGCATGGCGGCGACCTGAACGGTATCAGGGAGCACCTGGACTACTTCAAGGAACTGGGCGTGACGGCACTCTGGTTCACACCTGTGCTGGAGAACGACTCGCCCGACTCGAAGAACGGATTCTCGACCTATCACGGCTATGCCACCACTAACTATTATAAGGTGGACCCGCGCTTCGGAACAAACGAGGACTACAAGCGACTCTGCGACGAGGCGCACGCCATGGGACTGAAGATCGTGATGGACATGATATTCAACCACAGCGGATTTGAGCACCCCTGGACGAAGGACATGCCGTCGAAAGACTGGCTGAACACGCCCGAGTGGCTCAGCGAGGACGCCAGCGGGCGCGACCCCATGACGGGATTCACAGCCAACAGCGACGGCTCGGAGCCGGCCAAGAGCAAGTATCTGCAGACCAGCTACCAGCTGACGCCCGTGGTGGATCCATACGCATCGAAGGTGGACCTGAAGGAGACGGTGGAGGGATGGTTCGTGCCATCGATGCCTGACCTGAACCAGCACAACCCGCACCTGATGAGATACCTCATACAGAACTCTATCTGGTGGATTGAGACCGTGGGCATCGACGGCATACGCATGGACACCTACCCCTACGCCTACGACGACGCCATGGCGCAGTGGATGAAGGAGATCGACGAGGAATATCCTAACTTCAACACCGTGGGCGAGACATGGGTGATAGAGCCAGCGTACACTGCCACCTGGCAGAAGGACTCGAAGCTCGCCAAGAAGAACTCGTACCTGAAGACGGTGATGGACTTCAGCTTCTACGACAAGATCAACAAGGCCAAGAACGAGGAAACGACCTGGCAAGGACTGAACCGCGTGTACAGCAACTTCGTATACGACTATCTCTACCCCAACCCTTCGAGTGTGATGGCCTTCATCGAGAACCACGACACAGACCGATTCCTGGGCAACGGCAAGGACACGCTGGCACTGAAGCAGGCACTGGCACTGCTGCTGACCGTGAACCGCATCCCTCAGCTCTACTACGGTACGGAGGTGCTGATGAACGGCACGAAGGAGGTGACGGACGGTAACGTGCGCTGCGACTTCCCTGGCGGATTCCCTGGCGACGAGCACAACTGCTTCACCAAGGAGGGACGCACGAAGGCGGAGCAGAGCATGTTCCAGTGGACAAGCAGACTGCTGCACTGGCGACAGGGCAACGAGGTGATCACCAAGGGCAAGATGACCCAGTTTATGCCCAACAAGGGTATCTACGTCGTAGCCCGTCAGTATCAGGGCAAGACTGCCCTCACCATCCTCAACGGCACAAGCAAGCCTGCCACGATGGACGTGGAGCGCTACGCTGAGGTGATCGGCAGCGCACAGAAGGCCAAGGATATCCTCACCGGACACTACTACGACCTGACGAAGAATCTGGAACTGAAACCCCGTCAGAGCCTGATTCTCGAATATTGAAACATATTTGAAAACATCTGAAACGTGAGAAAAAACGCGTTTCAGATGTTTTGCTTACCTTTGCCACCAGAATCCAAAACTTAACATCATGGCAAAAGAACTAACATCAACCAAGAGATGGCTGCTCACACTTGTAGGAGCTGCAATGACCCTCGCTGCAATGGCAGCAGAACCGTTCGTAACATTTGAACAGACCGCAGGCAGCTGGCTGCTGAAGGACGTGACCATCGGCTATGCCCCAGGGGAGCACTCGTGCGTACAGCTGGCGGCTGCCAATCTGCAGAAGGACTTTGAGCTGGTGACTGGCAACAAGCCTGCCATCAGCGAGACGAGCCAGAAGATCCTCATCGGAACCGTTGGCACCAACAAGCAGATAGACCTGTGGGTGAAGCAGGGACTGCTGAAGGACCTGAAGGGCAAGACGGAGAAATACATCATCAAGACCATCGACGGACAGCTGGTGATTGCCGGCAGCGACAAGCGGGGTACGGTCTACGGCATCTACGAGCTGTCGCGCCAGATAGGCGTGTCGCCCTGGTACTATTGGGCTGATGTGCCTACGGAGAAGCACACCTTATTATATATAAAGGACGGGGAGTTTACCGACGGAGAGCCTGCCGTAAGATACAGAGGACTGTTCCTGAACGACGAGGCACCCTGTCTGACATCGTGGGTGAAGAACACCTTCGGTACCGACTACGGCGACCACCGATTCTACGAGAAGGTGTTTGAACTCATCCTGCGACTGAAGGGTAACTACCTGTGGCCTGCCATGTGGGGATGGGCCTTCTATGCCGACGACCCCGAGAACCTGAAGACTGCCGACAAGATGGGCGTGATGATGGGTACATCGCACCACGAGCCCATGGCACGCAACCACCAGGAATATGCCCGAGACCGCAAGGGATGGGGCGCATGGAACTATGCGACGAACAAGCAGAACCTCGACAGATTCTTCCGTGAGGGCATCGAGCGCATGAAGGGCACTGACGACATCGTGACCATCGGTATGCGCGGCGACGGCGACGAGGCGATGGGCAAGGGCACGGACACCAAGCTGCTGGAGAGCATCATCGACAACCAGCGCCGCATCATCAAGGAGGTGACCAAGCGACCTGCCAAGGAGACACCACAGATATGGGCACTCTATAAGGAGGTGCAGGACTACTACGACGCGGGACTGAGAGTGCCCGACGACGTGACGGTGCTGCTCTGCGACGACAACTGGGGCAACGTGAGACGACTGCCCACTGCCGAGGAGCAGAAGCGCAAAGGAGGCTGGGGACTCTACTACCACGTGGACTATGTAGGGGCGCCGCGCAACACGAAGTGGATCAACGTCACCCCGATACAGAACATGTGGGAGCAACTGCAGCTGGCCTACAACGGCGGCATACAGAAGCTCTGGATACTGAACGTGGGCGACCTGAAGCCCATGGAGTACCCCATCCAGCTGTTTATGGACATGGCATGGAACCCGAAGAAATACGCCGTAGACAATCTGCTCGACCACACCTGGGAGTTCTGCGCTGAGAGCTTCGGCTGCGACCAGGCCTGCGAGGCGGCATCGATCCTGAACCTCGTGAGCAAGTATAACGGCCGCATCACCTCGGAGATGCTCGACGCCAGCACCTATACCACCGACGAGTTTGCACAGGTGGTGGCTGAGTATCAGGCGCTCGAGACGCGCGCCTTGCGACAGTTTATCACCCTGAAGCCAGAGTACAAGGATGCCTACCGACAGATCATCCTCTTCCCCGTGCAGGCGATGGGAGCCGTCTACGAGATGTACTACGCCCAGGCCATGAACCTGAAACTGGCTGCCCTGGGCGACCCTGAGGCTAACTGCTGGGCTGAGCGCTGCCGCCAGGCCTTCAAGCGCGACTCTCTGCTGAACCTGCAATATAACAAGGAAATAGCCGGAGGCAAGTGGAACGGTATGATGACACAGAAGCACATCAGCTATACGATGTGGAACGACAGCTATCCTGCCGACGTCGTTCCTGAGCTGAAGACCGTTGCCACACCTGCACAGGGTCCGACATTCGAGGCGAAGGACGGCTATATCAGCATAGAGGCCGAGCACAGCTACAGCCGCACGGACGCCCAGAATGCGAAGTGGACGGTGATTCCCTACATGGGGCGCACCCTGAGCGGCATCGCCCTGATGCCTTACACCACAGGCACTGACAACGCCCAGCTGGAATACCGCTGGAAGGGCAAGGCCGAGAAGGTGAAGGTGCACGTGGTGACGAAGTCGACACTCGACTTCCTCGACAAGGGCGGCCTCATCTACGACGTTGCCATCGACGGCGGGCAGCCTGTCAGCGTGAACTTCAACAGCAAGCTCAACGAGAAGCCCGAGAACATCTACACCATCTACTATCCGACGATTGCACGTCGCGTGGTGGAGCAGATCGTGGAACTGCCTGTAGACGGCAGCAAAGACACGCACACGCTGACGCTGCATCCGCAGGATCCGGGCATCGTGTTCGAGAAGATCGTCATCGACCTGGGTGGTTACGAGCGACAGTACCTGTTCGGTAAGGAATCGACGAAAAGATATTAATAAAAAGGCTCGGCCAAATGGCCGAGCCTTTTATTTACCGATTGCCGTGCTCTTTCATGTATTCGCGCGGCGAGACACCATAGAACTTCTTGAAGACGGTGGAGAACGACGCTGAGTTGGAGAATCCGCAGGCGTACATGACCTCCGTCACGTTCACGCCCTGCCCCGTCAGCAGATAGGCGGCACGCTTCAGACGGATGTTGCGGATGAAGTCGTGAGGCGTCTGCCCCGTGAGTTCCTTCATCTTACGATGCAGATGTACGCGGCTGATACCCACCTCGTCGGCAATCATATCGATACTCAAGTCAGAATCGTTGAGATGGGCATTGATGGTGGCCATCACGCGATCAAGCAACTTCTCATCAGGCGACTTGATCTTCACCTCGTCGACCTGCTCCTCCAAGACATCGTTGCGCTCGTACTTCAGGCGCAGCAGACGGTGGCTGTTCAGCAGATTGGCAATGGTGCGACGCAGGATATCCATATTAAACGGCTTGACGATATAGGCATCGGCACCCGTCTCCAGTCCTTCGAGCTTATCCTCATCGCGGTTCTTCGCTGTCAGCAGGATAACGGGGATGAAGTTGGTGTTGGGGTTCATCTTCAGCTTCGCGCAGAGCTGGTTACCATCCATCTCAGGCATCATCACATCGCTGACCACGAGGTCGGCACCAGAGCGGAGCACCTCGCTGAGCGCCTCCTTGCCATTGGTGCAGGCCGTCACCTGATACTGCTGCCCAAGTTCGTTCTGGAGATAGTCGCGGATCTCGTCGTCGTCCTCGACAATCACGAGTCTGACGGTGCTGTTGCTGGCTGCAGGCTGCTCTGCCACCTGCTCTTCGAGTTCCTCCATCAGGCTGTCCATCTCCGTAGGCTCCACATCGACCTTGGCAGCCTCAGCTTCGAGCACCAGTTCCTCGGGATTCAGATGAGCCTTGCCCAACGGGATGGTCACCACGAACTCACAGCCCTGCTTCAGGTTATGCGCCTCGATCGTACCATGATGGAGCTCCACAAGCGAGCGCGTCAGGTCGAGTCCGATGCCAGTACCCACGTTACGGTCGTTCACGGAAGAGGCACTCTGATAGAAACGCTCGAAGATCTTATCGAGCTTCTCTTCGGGGATCTGCTCGCCGTTGTCGCTGATGGCGATATGAGCCTGCTTGTCGTCGTGCGTCAGGCGGATCACGATCTCACCACCCGTAGGCGTGAACTTAAAGGCGTTGGAGAGGATATTGACGATGACCTTATCAAACTGCTTGCGATCGACCCAGACACTGAGATTGTCGATATCGTGCTCATATTTGAGCGTCACCTGCTTGGAGGCGGCCTGATGCTTGAAGAGGGCGTGGATATCGGCGATGAAGGCCACGAGATTGGTCTCCGTCATGCGCATCATCATCTGTCCCTTGTCAATCTTACGGAGGTCCATCATCTGATTGATCAGACTCAGGATGCGCTCGGCGTTACGACGGATGGTCTCATAGACACTCTTGCGATGAGGATCGGTCTCGTTCTTGATCAGCGAGAGCAAGGGTGTCACGATGAGCGTCATAGGTGTACGGATCTCATGACTGATGTTCATGAAGAAGCGCAGCTTAGCCTCGCCCAGCTCCTCGGCATGGATATGCTCCTGCATGCGACGGCGTGTCTGCTCCCTGCGGCGGCGCCCCAGGATAAACTGCCAGAGGCCTGCACCGATAATGAGCATATAGATGAAGTAAGCCCACGAAGAGCGATACCAGGGACTGGCCACAACCACGGTGAAGGTATACTCGGGCGTCTCGATATTATTGCGCTCGGCCTTCACGCGGAAACGGTAGGTGCCTGGCGGCATGTGCGAGAAGACAATTTCGTTGGTTCCTGGCAGCATGTGGATATACGGTTCGCCGTTGATGCTATAGAGATAAGAGATGTGTTCGGGATTCTCGTAAGTCAGCGTGGAGAACTGCACGGCAAACGAATTGTCGTGATAGCTCAGGCGGAAGCGATCAGAGCCCTCGATGGGCTGTCCGTTGACGAGGAAGTTCGTCAGACGAACCACTGCCTCCCACTTACTTTGGGCAATATCCTCGGGCTTGAACCAGGTGATACCGCCAGTACCTCCGAAGATCAGGATGCCATTGTCGGAGATATACGACGCGCCGTCGCCAAACTCATTACCCTGCAGACCATCATCGGCAAAGTAGTTCTGGAAAAGACCTGTACGCGGATTCAGACAGCTCAGGCCATGGTTCGTACCTATCCAGAGCATGCCGTTAGGGTGGCGCTCGAGGGTAGAGACGCCATTGTCGGCAAGTCCCTGCTCACGATCGTACTGCTTGAGCACCTTGCCCTTCATATCGTAACAATAGAGGCCCTCGTTGGTGCCCACCCAGATATAGCCGTCATACTCGCGGGCGACACGGACAGGCTGTCCGTAGTTGGGACAGTTCACGCCAAAGGTGTTGATCCAGTTCTCGCGCTCGATATCGAGACAGCAAAGTCCCATCGACGTGGCTACATAGAGGCGCTTGCCATCGGGCGAGAGCGACACCTGCGAGATGTAGTTATTGGTGATACTGTTGATCTGCTTGTCGTTATCAGCTCCCTCCTTCATCACGTACTTCTTGATGACATTGCCCTGGGAATCCATGCAGAGCACACCATACTTCATCGTGGCCAGCCACAGGCGTCCCTGCTTATCGCACTCGATATCCATCACGATGAGGTGCTTATCCTCGGGATACTCCACAGGGTGAGGCTTCTGCGTGGTAGGATCGATCCAGCCAAAGCCCTCGCCATAAGAGCCGAACCAGATACGCCCCTCGGCATCTTCTGCGATCGACATCACTGTGGCAGGCACACCTTCCACATAGTGCTTCACTAAGCGCTGCTGGGCATCCAGGCAATAAAGCCCGTCTTTATCGGTACCGATCCACCCCCTGCGATGACGATCGATAAGGGTGCTGATGACACAGGCGCTGCCTATCAGATTGCGCTCACCAAGCTTATATCCCATGTAGCTGAAGCCATCAAACGAGATGGGCTGCTTGTAGATACCCTTCTGCAACATGCCGAACCAGAGGTTACCACTGGGGTCTTCGATGATGGAGTAGACCTTGCTCTTCGAGAGATCGACCTCCTTGCTGTAGAAGGGGTTATCAATCAGGCGGTCGTTCCTGGGCTCATAGATGGCTACTCCCTGTCCGTCGTAGCCGATGATGATGCTGCCGAAGTGGTCGCAATAGAGCGACGAGACAGCACGCGACTTGGTGCCTTCGATGTGGACGAAGTCATCGCCCTGCTGTTTGAAAGCGCCCGAATCAGTTGTTCCGACGTAGATGATGCCCTGAGGATCCTCACAGAGACAGGAGAAGATCAGGTCGCTGCGATCCTGCAGGTAACGCTGCACCTTCTGGCCGTCGAAACAGATCAGGCCTTTGCTGTCTGTCACCATCCACAGGCGCCCCTTTTGATCCTCCATCATGGCGTTGATGGTATGAAGGTCGGCAAGAGCCCCTCCCATCTGGCTGGCGTGCGTCTTATCGCTGAACTTCATCACGCCGAGTCCAGAGGTGCCTGCCAGCACATCGCCGTTCTTACGCTCGAGGAAACAGTTGGCATAACAGCTGCCCTTCTGTCCCCTGAGGTCGGTCATCGTCACGTTATCGAAGGTCTTGCCATCCCAAGTCTGCAACGCGCCGTACATACCAAAATAGAAAAGGCCGTTGCGATCCTGCATCATGGTGTTCACGTAATTGCTGGCCAGTGTCTTATCAGCTTCGTTCTCGCGACGGAACACACGGAACTGATAGCCGTCGTAACGGTTGATACCATCACGCGTCGTAGCCCAGATGAAACCATCGCGGTCGAGATACATCTGAGTCACAAAACTACTGGATAACTGGTTATCTGTATTGAAGAATTTACCCATCTGTGCAAAGCCGCACAAGGATAGGCAAGTTAATATAAGAGTTAGAATCGCTTTCAACCTCATTGTTATTGGTATGTAACATTTTCTTTGCAAAGGTAAACACTTTCCTGCAAACCACCAAAGATTTGGTACAAAAAATGAATTATATGATACATTTATTAAACCCAAAGTGGGAAAAATATCGTAAATTTGCACCCACAAACCATTATCAACTATTCAATAACAATGAAACGAACACTAAAATACGTGCTGCTGACGGCACTGACGTTCCTGCCATTTTCGAAAGCAATGGCAGAAGTAGACCCGAATTTCTATATCTTCCTCTGTTTCGGACAGTCGAACATGGAGGGAGCAGCCAAGCCCGAGGCTCAGGACATCGCCAGTCCTGGTCCACGCTTTCTGCTCATGCCTGCTGTCGACGACCCGCAGCGAGGCCGCAAGATGGGTGAGTGGTGTGAAGCCTCTGCCCCTCTCTGCCGCCCGAATACAGGCCTGACGCCTGCAGACTGGTTTGGCCGCACCATGATCAAGACACTGCCCGAGAACATCCGCGTCGGTGTGATCCACGTGGCTATCGGCGGCATTGCCATTCAGGGATTCCTGCCCGACAGCATCAAGAACTACGTGAAGACTGCCCCAGGCTGGATGAAGCCCATGCTTGCAGCCTACGACAACAATCCCTACGAGCGCCTCATCACACTGGCCAAGAAGGCTCAGCAGGATGGCGTCATCAAGGGTGTGCTGATGCATCAGGGTGAGACGAACACTGGCGACCCGAAATGGGCAGGAATGGTGCAGCAGGTTTACGACAACATGCTCGGCGACCTTCAACTGAAGCCTGAGGAGACACCGCTGCTCGTCGGTGAGGTTGTGCAAGCTAATGGCGAAGGTGTCTGCATCGGATGTATGAAACAGATTCAGGAACTGCCCCAGACCATCCACACAGCTCACGTCATCTCTTCTACAGGATGCTCCAACGGTCCTGACAAGCTGCACTTCGACGCCCCTGGCTACCGTGAGCTCGGTACACGCTACGGTGAGAAAATGCTCGAACTGATGGGCTATCAGGTGAAGAAGCCCTTCGACGTTCCTGCCGATGCCTTCATCGCCGAGACCACCGTCCCTGGCAACGACTTCCCCAAGATCGACAAAGAGGGGCGTGCCTACTTCCGTCTGAATGCTCCCAGTGCCAGCAGTGCCATCGTCGACATCTGCGGCAAGAAATACGACATGCGCCGCGACGAGAGCGGCATCTGGTGCGCTGTCACAGATCCTCTCGTACAGGGTTTCCACTACTACTTCATGAACATTGGCGGTGTGAACTTCATCGACCCCGCCACAGAGACGTTCTTCGGATGTAACCGTGAGGCTGGCGGTATCGAGATTCCCGAGGGTAGCGAGGGCGACTACTATCGTCCGCAGCCAGGTGTGGCAGCAGGACAGGTGCGCTCATTCTACTACTATGCAGAGTCGACTAAGGAGTGGCGCCATGCCATGGTCTACACCCCGGCGGAGTATGAGCTGAAGGCCAATGCCAAGAAGCGTTACCCCGTGCTCTATCTGCAGCACGGCATGGGTGAAGACGAGACTGGATGGAGCAAGCAGGGCCACATGCAGCACATCATGGACAATGCCATCGCCAAGGGCGAGGCAGTGCCGATGATCGTGGTGATGGAGAGCGGCGACATCAAGGCGCCTTTCCGTGGTGGTGACAACCGTCAGGGCATGAGCACCTACGGCAACTCGTTCTATCAGGTCATGATTAATGACTTATTACCAACCATAGACCAAAAGTTCCGTACCCTCACAGACCGCGATCACAGAGCGATGGCAGGTCTGTCGTGGGGCGGGCACCAGACTTTCGATGTCGTGCTGACCAACATGGATAAGTTCTCTTACATGGGAACCTTCAGCGGTGCCATCTTCGGTCTCGACCTCAAGACTGCCTACGACGGTATCTTCACACGTGCCGACGAGTTCAACAAGAAGATCCACTACCTCTTCATGATGAGTGGAACAGAAGGCATGGACAAGATGTTCGGTACAGAGAAACTCGTCAACGACCTCAATGCGATGGGCATCAAAGCCCAGTATTACGAGTCGACAGGCACCGATCATGAGTGGCTTACCTGGCGTCGAGGCCTGAAACAGTTTATCCCGCATTTATTCAAGTAACACCAAAGCAATTGATTGTATAACAGACTTAAAGAAAATTTCAAGATGAAAAAGCAATTCGTATTACTCACGCTGCTCGTAGCTCTGAGCTCGTCAGCTTTCGCACAGTGGGGGCGCCCCATTGACTATTCTGCAGGCCCTGGACTGAAGGATGCCTATAAAGACTATTTCACCATCGGTGTAGCCGTCAACAGGACCAACGTGTCTGATGCTGCCCAGATGGAGATTATCAAGAAACAGTTTAACAGCGTCACCGCTGAGAATGCCTGGAAACCAGGCGAGATTCATCCCAAAGAGGGTGAGTGGAATTTCGGCTTAGCCGACAGTATCGCCAACTTCTGCCGCGAGAATGGCATCAAGATGCGTGGTCACTGTCTGTGCTGGCACGCTCAGTTTGCCGACTGGATGTTTACCGACAAGAAAGGTAAGGATGTAAAGAAGGAGGTGTTCTACCAGCGTCTGCGCGAGCATATCCATACGGTGGTGAACCGTTACAAGGATGTAGTCTATGCTTGGGACGTGGTTAATGAGGCTATGGCAGACGACAATATGATGTTCGGTCCCAATGCCAGCCCCTATCGCCAGAGCCGCCACTTCAAGCTCTGCGGTGATGAGTTCATTGCCAAGGCTTTTGAGTTTGCCCGTGAAGCTGATCCCACTGGCGTGCTGATCTACAACGACTACAGCACTGTGGATCCTGGTAAGCGCGAGCGTATCTATAATATGGTGAAGAAGATGAAGGACGCTGGTGTGCCCATCGACGGTATCGGCATGCAGGGTCACTATAACATCTACTTCCCCGATGAGGAGGCTCTCGAAAAAACGATCAACCGCTTCTCTGAGATTGTGAATATCATCCACATCACAGAGCTCGACCTCCGCACCAATACAGAGAGTGGTGGACAGCTGATGTTCGCACGTGGCGAGGCTAAGCCCCAGGCTCCCTATATCCAGACACTTCAGGAAGATCAGTATAACCGCTTGTTCCGTATCTTCAGAAAGCATAAGGACGTGATTAAGAACGTGACCTTCTGGAACCTGAGCGACAAGGACTCTTGGCTTGGCACCAACAACCACCCGCTGCCTTTCGATGAGAACTTCAAGGCTAAGCGCTCACTGGCCGTGATCCGCGACTTCAATGTGGCCGCTGATAACTACGTGCCCAAGAATGACTGGGTACCCAATCCTCTGAACCAGCCTGGACAGGAGTATCCTCAGGTGAACAGCGAAGGCTTTGCCCGCTTCCGCGTCGTGGCTCCCGATGCCAAGTCGGTTATCGTCAGCCTGGGTCTTGGTGGCCGTGGCGGTACCGTGCTGCGCAAGGACAAGGATGGTGTATGGGTAGGAACGACAGAAGGTCCGATGGATCCTGGCTTCCACTATTATCATCTGACCATCGACGGTGGTGTGGTTAACGATCCTGGCACTCATAACTTCTTCGGCTCTTGCCGTTGGGAGAGTGGTATCGAGATTCCCGCCGTTGATCAGGACTTCTATGCCCTGCGCACTGACATTCCTCATGGAAACATCCAGCAGGTACGCTTCTTCTCGAAGAGTCTCGGTAAGATGCAGGTGGCTAATGTCTATCTACCTTATGGATACGGCAAGCTCGTGAAGGGCAAGCAGGAGCGCTACCCAGTACTCTACCTGCAGCATGGCTGGGGTGAGAACGAGACCAGCTGGCCCGTACAGGGTTGCACAGGTCAGATTATGGACAATCTGATTGCCGACGGCAAGATCAAGCCTTTCATCATCGTGATGGCCTACGGTCTGACCAACGACTTCAAGTTTGGCACCATCGGCAAGTTCACTGCCGAGGAGTTTGAGAAAGTCCTCGTCGACGAGCTCGTGCCCTTCATCGATGCCAACTTCCTGACGAAGGCCGACAAGTGGAACCGTGCGATGGCAGGTCTGTCAATGGGTGGTATGGAGACGAAGCTCATCACCCTGCGCCGTCCAGAGGTATTCGGTTACTGGGGTCTGCTCAGCGGTGGTACCTACATGCCTGAGGACATCAAGGATCCGAAGGCTGTGAAGGTGATCTTCGAGAGCTGTGGTGACAAGGAGAATCCAGAGGGTATCAACAAGAGTGTTGAGGCGCTGAAGGCTGCAGGATTCAATGCCACAGGATTTATCTCTGAAGGCACCGCCCATGAGTTCCTCACATGGCGAAGAAGTTTACGCGAAATGGCTCCATTACTCTTCAAATAGGTGTTTTTTTGTGAAAAAAGTGCAATTTTTTAGGGTATGACACAAAATCGAAAGTATATGTAACATACAAATAAGCCTCTTTTTTAAATTTGTCGTACCTTTGCACCAGAGAAAATTAATAGGTTAAAATTGTTTTAGTTATATTAGTAGTTAGTAGTTTTTCCTTCCTCGGGGCCCAAGAAAGGCGTTTCTTGTCCCGAGGTTTTTTTATTCCAGTTTTTTATTGTATCTTTGCAACGACAAATCAGATAATAAACATGAAACGAATCATTACTTCCTTCCTATTCTGCGCCTTCGTCACACTGACGATACAGGCTCAACAACATCTGCTCTGGTACGACAAACCCGCCACCCATTGGCTCCAGGCATTGCCCATCGGCAACTCCCATCTCGGTGCCATGATCTATGGTGATGTCAAGACCGAGGAGATCCAGCTCAACGAAGAGACATTCTGGAGTGGCTCACCTTATTATAATAATAGCCCAGAGTCGAAGGCTCATCTGCAAGAGGTACGGCAACTGATATTCGAAGGCAAGGAGAAAGAGGCTCATGCCCTCATAGACCAGTATTTCATCAAGGGCCCCCACGGCATGCGATTCCTGCCTGTAGGAAGTGTAAAACTGGCTTTCCACCGCAAGGACAACACCAGTAGCTACCGCAGACAACTGAACCTCGGGACAGCTCTCGCCACCACCCAGTATACCTTCGACGGTGTGACCTATCGTCGCACATGTTTTGCTTCACAAGCCGACAATGCCATCATTGTACGGATAGAGGCCAGCGAGAAGGGCGCCCTCTCCTTCAACGTCAGTTTCGACAGTCCGCTGGAAACTTCCCGCAGCGTCAACAGTCATCAGTTAGCTGCTATCGTGAAAGGTGTGGAACAGGAGGGTGTACCAGCTGGTCTTCAGGCAGAATGCCGCCTGGAAGTGCTCTCCGATGGTGAGATTGTCGACGGCGAAGAGAGCATAGCCGTTGTCAGTGCCACTACGGTTACCCTGTATATCACCGCTGCAACCAACTTCGTGAATTACCATGATGTCAGCGGCGAACCCACACGCAAGAACATCAAGTCGCTTTCTGCACTCAGAGGGCGCAGCTACCAGCAGATCCTCAACTGTCACCTTGCGAAGTATAAGGCTCAGTACGATCGCGTCAGTCTGTCGTTACCTCACTGCGGCAATGAGAGTCTGCCCACTGATCGACGCCTCACCGCTTTCGACGGCAGCGACCTCGACATGGTGTCGCTCATGATGCAGTATGGCCGTTACCTGCTCATCTCCTCTTCTCAGCCTGGTGGACAGCCCGCCAACCTGCAGGGTGTATGGAACAACAAGATGGAAGCGCCTTGGGATTCGAAATACACCATCAACATCAATGCAGAGATGAATTACTGGCCTGCCCTGATAGGCAATCTTGCAGAGACGCAGCAGCCGTTCTTCTCGATGATCAGCGACCTCAGTCAGACTGGTGCCGTCACAGCTCGGGAGATGTATGGCTGTAAGGGATGGATGGCCCACCACAATACAGACCTCTGGCGTATCGCAGGACCTGTCGACGGGACGCCATGGGGCATGTTCCCCACTGGTGGCGCATGGCTGACGACTCACCTCTGGCAGCACTATCTCTACACAGGCGACAAGCAGTTCCTCAACAACTATTTCCCCGTGATGAAGGGAGCTGCCGACTTCCTGATCGACTACATGCAGCCCTACCCTGCCGATGGTGAGATCAAACAGGCAAAAGGATGGTTGGTAACCGTTCCCACCGTGTCACCCGAACATGGTCCCCAAGGCAAGGATACCAACGTCACTGCAGGTTCTACGATGGACAATCAGATCTGCTTCGACGTACTCAGTCAGGTGATTCAGGCTGCCAAGGTACTCGGCATGGATAATGCCTCTATCCTGCCCTATCAGTCGGCACTCGAAAAGCTTCCCCCCATGCAGATAGGCCGCTACGGCCAGTTGCAGGAGTGGCTCATCGATGCCGATGATCCAAAGGATGAGCACCGCCATATCTCCCACCTTTACGGACTTTATCCATCTAATCAGATATCGCCTTTCACTCATCCCGAGCTGTTCACGGCAGCTGCCAACACACTCCAGCAGCGTGGTGACATGGCTACAGGCTGGAGCCTCGGATGGAAGATCAACTTCTGGGCGCGCATGCTCGACGGCAACCACGCCTTCCGTATCATCAAGAACATGCTCACCTTAATACCCGACTCAATAGAATGGGGACCTCGCGGCGGCACCTACCCCAATCTGTTCGACGCCCATCCACCTTTCCAGATCGATGGCAACTTCGGCTGTTCGGCTGGCATCTGTGAGATGCTGCTCCAGAGTCACGACGGTGCAGTCCACCTGCTGCCAGCCCTACCCGACACCTGGACTGAAGGCGAAGTAAAGGGTCTTCAGGCACGTGGTGCTTTTACCGTCGACATCAAGTGGAATGGTGGCGAGCTCCAGGAGGCAGCCATAACCTCCAAGATCGGTGGCATGTTGCGCCTGCGTTCTTATGTGCCTCTTACGGGAGAAGGAATCCAGGAAGCATCAGGATCCTGCCAGAATCAACTGCTGCAATCGGCCATCATTCGCGACCCGCTGAAGTCGAAAGAACTCAAGATTTTTGACCTTCTGCCCGTCAGAAAAGTCTACGAATACGACATAGAAACGCATCCCGGACAGACTTATCGTCTCAAAAAACAGCATTTTTAATGCTTATGTTACATAAGGCAAAGTTTGTGAGACATGAGAGAAATCTCGTGTCTCATTTTTTCCTTACCTTTGCACCCAGAAACCAAAAATCGAAATAGAATATGCTGAATCAACTATTCTCAAAAAGACATTACCTAACATTATTATCAACCGTATTCATGTTCTGTGCCGGCCTGCAAGTGTCGGCACAGACTTTTCCGTACCAGAACCCTCAGCTGAGTGCCCAGGAGCGTGCCAAGGACCTCTGTAGCCGTCTGACGCTCGAAGAGAAGGCCATGCTCATGCTCGACGAGAGTCCAGCCATCCCGCGCCTCGGCATCAAGAAATTCTTCTGGTGGAGTGAGGCGCTTCACGGCGCCGCCAACATGGGCAACGTCACCGTATTCCCGGAGCCCGTAGGCATGGCATCGTCATTCAACCCCGATTTGCTCTTCAAGTGCTTCGACATCGCCAGTACCGAGTTCCGTGCCCAGTACAACCACCGTATGTACGACCTGAAGGGTGAGGACATGAAGATGCGCAGTCTCTCCGTATGGACACCCAACGTGAACATCTTCCGTGACCCACGATGGGGGCGCGGACAGGAGACCTATGGCGAGGATCCTTTCCTGACCTCAGTGATGGGCGATGCCGTCGTACGCGGCCTGCAGGGTCCCGAGGACTCCAAGTACCGCAAGCTCTGGGCCTGTGCCAAGCACTATGCCGTACACAGCGGTCCTGAATACACCCGCCACACCGCCAACCTTACTAATGTACCCGTGCGCGACTTCTGGGAGACCTACATGCCTGCGTTTAAGCATTTGGTAGAGAAGAGTAAGGTGCGCGAGGTGATGTGTGCTTATCAGCGCTTAGACGATGATCCTTGCTGCGGTTCCAACCGTCTGCTCCAGCAGATTCTCCGCGACGACTGGGGCTTCCAGTACCTGGTGGTCAGCGACTGTGGTGCCGTCAGCGATTTCTATACCTCTCACAAGAGCAGTTCTTCACCGATCACCGCTTCTGCCAAGGCCACGCTGGCTGGAACCGACGTGGAGTGCGGCTACGGCTATGCCTACCGTAGCATCCCTGAGGCCGTGCATCGTGGTCTGATCAGCGAGGCTGAAGTCGACAAGCACGTCATCCGTCTGCTCGAAGGTCGTTTCGATCTGGGTGAGATGGACGATCCCGCCCTCGTAGAGTGGTCGAAGATCCCCTACTCTGCCATGTCCACCAAGGCTTCTGCCAACATCTCTCTCGATATGGCTCGCCAGAGCATCGTCCTGCTGCAGAACAACGGCAATATCCTGCCGCTGAAGAAGAATGCAGAGAAGATTGCCGTCATCGGTCCTAATGCGCACAACGAGCCGATGATGTGGGGTAACTACAACGGTACGCCCAATCATACCGTCACCATCCTCGACGGCATCAAGGCCAAGCAGAAGAAAATCACCTATATCCCTGGATGCGACCTGACTTACGATCAGGTACTCGAGAGCCACATGGCCAGCGAGTGTACCGCTCCCGACGGCAAGCGCGGATTGAAAGGCACATTCTGGAACAACACGAATATGGAGGGCAAGCCCTTCACCACCGAATACTACACGAAGCCTGTCAATGTCACCACTGCAGGTATGCACGTCTTCGCTCCCAATCTCCCCATCGAGGACTTCTCTGCCAAGTACGAGACGACCTTTGCTCCTAAGGAGGCAGGCGAGTATGTCGTCAACGTGGAGAGTACAGGTCATTTCGAGCTGTATATCAACGGCGAGAAGAAATTCACCCACCACATCTGGCGCGCCACACCTACCCGCACCGTCCTGAAGGCCGAGAAGGGACAGCAGTTCCAGATTGAGGTACGCTTCCAGACCGTCAAGACCTGGGGTGCCTCGATGAAGATCAATGTTGCCCGCGAACTTCCCATCGACTATCAGGAGACCATCGCCCAGCTGAAGGGCATCGACAAGGTGATCTTCTGTGGCGGTATCGCTCCAAGCCTCGAAGGTGAGGAGATGCCTGTCAACATCGAAGGTTTCAAGGGTGGCGACCGCACCAGCATCGAACTCCCGAAGGTACAGCGTGAGTTCCTCAAGGCCCTCAAGGCCGCAGGCAAGCAGGTGATCTTCGTCAACTGCTCTGGTTCGGCCATCGCGCTTGAGCCCGAAACTCAGTCGTGCGACGCTATCCTCCAGGCATGGTATGCCGGACAGGAGGGAGGTACCGCTGTTGCCGATGTGCTCTTCGGCGACTATAACCCCTCTGGCAAACTCTCAGTTACCTTCTATAAGAGCGACGCTCAGTTGCCCGACTACGAGGATTATTCGATGAAGGGTCGTACCTACCGCTATTTCAGCGATCCGCTCTTCGCTTTCGGCTACGGCCAAAGCTATACCACCTTTGCCATCGGCGATGCCACCATCGAAGGTCAGGGCGGTTCTTACAAGGTCAGTGTCCCCGTCACCAACAGCGGGCAGCGCAACGGTACGGAGATCGTACAGCTCTACATCCGTAACACTGCCGACCAGGAAGGTCCTCTGAAGAGCCTGCGCGGTTTCCAGCGCATCGATGTGAAGGCTGGCCAGTCGGCTACCGCCACCATCGCGCTCACTCCCGAGAGCTTCGAGTTCTGGGATGCTGAGACCAACACGATGCGCACGAAGCCTGGCACCTACGAGATCCTCTACGGCAACAGTTCACTCGACAAGGATCTGAAACGCCTCACCATCACGTTCTAAATCGCATTCTCTTGTGAAACAGCAATAAAAATCCCGAAACGCTTTGTCGTTTCGGGATTTCTTCATACCTTTGCCGACAAGAAAAGTGAAAATAATTACAAGTTTTTGCATATTTTCTTTGTAAATCTGAAATAATTATCATATCTTTGCAGACAAATTCTATTTACCGTTATGAACATTGTATATTTGATTATTATTTTTCTGTTGCTCGTTGGATTCGGATTATCTGCATATTTCATGTATGCACATTATGAGCAGCGACTGGAGAAAGAGCTGAACCGCGCCCAGAAGAGCGAGCGGCTTAAGTCTGTATTCCTTGATAACGTCAGCCACACCCTGCGCACACCGCTGAACGCCATCATGAGTTATAGCAAGCTTATTCTTGAAGAGAATGATGAAAATATGCAGGCTGCACAGGTAAAAGAATTGGCAACCTATATTAACAAGAACACCCAGCAACTGCTTGATTACCTCAAACAGCTTCTGGATTTGTCAAGCCTCGAAGGCGGAATGCCTTCCTTTACCTTCATCGAGGTGAATCTGGCCGAGTTGATGGCCTCCTATCGTCGTGAAGCGTCGAACCTCACAAAGCCTGAAGTCTCCATCCGCGTCAGATCCACCCTCTCAGTTCACTGTAAGGGAACACTTGATACGAACTTCATGCACCAGCTGATGATAACTCTTTTGTCGAATGCCGCCAAGGAGTGTACTCAAGGCGACATCATCCTCTTCTACGGAGATGAGGTCAGAAGCCGTAGAGGCATCAGGGTTACCATTACCTATCTAGGCACTGGCCAGAGCGAATTGGTCAGCGGCGACCTCTTCACGTTCCTCCAGAAACAAAGCAATCAGTCATCAGGCAATGAGACCGCTGGAATGAGTCTTTCCACATGTAAGGTTATCGTCGATGCCCTCGGCGGCGAAATAGATGTTGATAACCAAAACGGCAAGACCACTGCTACATTCTGGTTCCCCTGCAAGATGCGTGATAGGCATAAGGGTGTCTAATCATTGTATTCAAATAAAACAAGATGAAACGACTTAGGATTTTGATGATGGCCGCTACTATTGTATGCGGCATCAATGCACATGCACAAGATCGAAAAATGGATTACCCGCAGGCTGAATGGAGCGTAGCGGGCGACATACTGATGCACACACCAGGACAAGAGTTGTTCTTGGGCGTGGCACACCCCTTGGCCGGACTTTTCGAAGATTACTTCGATGTAGAGAAGGCTGCCGAGGAGCATCGCGGCTATATCCGTATGCTTGAGAACAACGGCATACGCGTGCACACCATACCTGGCATTCTCGAGGAGGTGGGCATCGACAGTCTGCAGCAGCTGGCTTCCGACGTGCTCGTCTATGACACCAGCGCCCTCCCCGCTGAGGATCAAGCGCGCATGAAAGACTACCGCAAGGAGGTGCTATCGAAGATGAGCCGTTCCGACCTGATCAAATGCATCATTCTACAGCCCACCGTGGTATTGTCGACGACCGACAACAACACGGGCTATGAGGCCAAGTACTTACAGACACCGCTGATGAACCTCTACTTCACCCGCGACCAGAGCATTACCACGCCCCGAGGACATGTCATCTGCAACATGAACAGCAGCCAGCGCGCCCCAGAGACTAACATCATCGCACTCTGCTACAACCACCTCGGCGTGAAGCCCGTCCTCCGTATCAAAGGTGACGGCCGACTGGAGGGTGGCGACTATATTCCTGCAGGCAACGTCTCGTTCATCGGCTGCGGTATGCGTACCAACGATGAGGGCATCAAACAGATGCTGGAGGCCGACGCCTTCGGCCACGACACCGTCGTAGTAGTGCGCGACCACAAGCTGTGGCAGATGCAGATGCATCTCGACACCCATTTCAACATCATCGACAGCAATCTCTGTACGATGTTGCGCAGCCGACTGGAAGCCCAGCCCGGTACACCAGAGTACGACACCTGCGACCTCTGGGTGCGCCAACCAGGCACCAAGGCTTATACGTTGTGGAAACAGGATCTGCCGTTCGTCGATTATATCAAGGACCGTGGCTTTGAGATTATTCCCATCGACTTTTCCGATGAGATGCATTACGCCAACAACTTCCTGACGATTGCCCCGCGTCATATCATGGCTGTCGCCGGACAGTCTGAAGAGTTAGCGAAGCGTTTCAAAGACGCTGGCGTCACGGTGGAGTGGATTCCACTGGAGAACCTCATCAAAGGCTACGGTGCTGCCCACTGCATGACACAGGTGCTGCAGCGTGAGATATACGACGGTGGCTCGCCCACTGCCATATCAACCACCCGACTAGCAAAAACCGCTGATGATAAGGCCTACCGCCTCGACGGCACTCCCGCCACAGCCACTACTCCCGGCATCATGCAACGCTGATTGTAGAATCCCTAAAAACTCACGGGACCTGTCCCCGTGAGTTATGGGCAGCATCGCTGTCCGTTTCCAAACAGACACTTCGTATATTACGAAATGTTCAATATATCTCCATTCATTTCCGATTTATACCTTTTAAGGACGTTTGTTACATGACAGAACACATATTGCGACAAATCGGATAGCGAATTTAGGATATTTATGCCGAACTTTGCAGCCGAAATAGTAAAAAACGAACAGATGGAAATAAAACCATTGTTGCCACGGAGAGGAGAAGGTACGCTGCGGATAGACGACAGCGACGACCTTGTATTGGTAGAAAAGATGGGGATCTTTCCTCATAACGGGGTATTGCCCGAGAGTGGGTTCTATGCCGAAAAACATGCGGTCATCATTATCTGCACCGATGGCATGGCTCAGTTTGGATACGAAGGACAGACGATTCAGCTTCATAAGAACGACATGTTTATATATGTGATGAAGCGTACCGTAGTCACTAATTTCATGATGTCTCAGAATTTCGACTGTCGGCAGATATGGTTTACTGCCAGCGAATTATGGAGCATTGACATGCTTGGCAATAAAAGTGTGGGAGATCTGCTCTATCTGAAACAACATCCGAAGATGAGTCTCACAGAACAGGAAGCCTCGATACTCGACGATTACTTCCGACTGCTCTGCCGTCGGATGCGTGAACGTATGCCCGCTGACATGCCTACCCCTGGCCTTCCGTCTACGTACTTTCCCGACATTGTGAGATCGCTCTTCAGTACGATGTTGTTGGAAATACTTGACATGATACGACTCGAGGGGGAACGGGTTACAAAACTCGAGATGAAGGATGATGATATCTTTCCTAATCCCAGTTCCCATCGGCGGCGGCTGGCCGACCAGTTCATACGCTTGGTAGAGCAGAGCGATGGCCGCATCCGTAAAGTGGACGTTTTTGCCGCCCAGTTGAACATCACGCCGAAATACCTTTCAACGCTTCTCAAAGAAACGATGAACCGTCGGCCGAGTCAGATGATTCAACTTTTTACGATGAAAGCCATTGAGCACCGTCTGAGGTTCACCGACATGACGATGCAGGAGATAGCCAATGATCTGAATTTCGCCAATGCCTCGTTCTTCGGAAAATTTTTCAAGGAGCACTCGGGCATGACACCACTTGATTATCGTAATAAATATCATAGACAATGAAAAAGATCTTATTGGTGATCATTGCTGTACTCATGGTTAGTGCAGTGAATGCTCAGACCGACAGCGTCAGCCTTGCAAATCAGGAAAACAGTCCGAAGACCAGGAAAAAAGTCGGCGTCGTACTCAGTGGCGGCGGTGCAAAGGGTATGTCGCACATCGGTGTGCTGAAAGTGCTGGAGAAGGCGGGCATCCCCGTCGATATCGTTACTGGCACATCTATAGGTAGTATCATCGGCGGACTCTATGCCATCGGCTATAATGCCCATTCGCTTGACTCGATGGTAAGGACTCAGGACTGGACTTACGTCATTACCGACAAGGAAGACCTGGGTAACCAGAGTCTCCTCGACCGTAAGAAGCTGAACACCTATTTATTTAATACCGGTATGACCTTTGGCAAGCGTGACCGTGGCGCTGGAGGTCTCATCAGGGGCAAGAACCTGGCAGAGCTGTTCCAGAAACTCTTTGTTGGCTACACCGACTCACTCGACTTTAATAAGGATCTGAAGATTCCTTTTGCCTGTGTGGCAACAAACATCATGGACAACAGCGAGGTGGTCTTCCACAGCGGACGGCTACCGCAGGCTATACGTGCCTCCATGTCCATACCGGCTGCCTTCTCGCCTGTGAGACTCGGCAACATGGTGCTGGTCGATGGTGGCCTGAAGAACAATTTTCCCGTTGACGTGGCTCGCGAGATGGGAGCCGAAGTCGTTATCGGCGTCACACTGAACGGCAAGCCTAAGACGGCTGATGACATCACGGGCACCATGAAAATCGTAGGCCAGATTATTGATGTGAACTGTGTGAACAAATACACAGAGAACAAAGCCAATTCCGACCTGTGGATGAATGTGGATCCTCACGGCTACTCTACCGCCAGCTTTACATCGGAGGCCATCGACTCGCTGGTACGCTATGGTGAGGAAGAGGCCATGCGCCACTGGGACGAGATTATCGCCCTAAAGAAACTGATTGGTATCGACGATTCATTCCGTCCTACCATTTATTATCCACTGCGACCGGATGCCATGACTGAGCGCCAGCACATCAACAGTTTTACATACGAAAACATGACCCCACAGGCAGAGCGGTTCTTGAGGCATAAGTTCCATCTGGATAGGACTGACAGTATCGACGCCAAACTGGAGCAGGCACTCACGACGAGTATGCGTATGGATCTCTTCTACCAGACAGCCGAGTGCCATCTGATACCTGAAGCTGGCGGCGTGCGCGTCGTCCTCTCGGCAGGTGAGCGCAAGTCTGTGCAGTTCCATGCTGGTGTACGCTACGATACGGAAGAAAATGCCGCAATCCTGTTAGGACTCGACATTCCGCTGAAGACGGCCACCCCCATCGAAACCGACATCACGCTCCGACTGGGTAAGCGACTGATGGCTCGTGGTGAGATTACCGTCCACCCCAGATTCTTTACGCGCCCGACATTCCGCTATACGTTCTACAGAAACGATATTGATGTATATACCTATGGCGATCTGGACTATAACATCCGTTACAACCAGTCACAGGCAGAACTCCTGCCTATCAATTTCGACCTGCACCATTTCAACCTGCAGATGGGATTGCGCTGGGACTTCCTGCACTATCGCAACAAACTCGGATCAGAGTCGGCGAAGGAGGTTACACTCGAAAACCAGCACTTCTTCAGTTATCGTGCCCGTTTGGTCCTTAATACTGAGGATAATTGGAACTTCCCCTCACGCGGAACCCGCTTCAACGCCGAATATGCTTATCTGACCAATGACTTCGCCAAGCTCGACGTTATTGATGCTGACGGCAACAAGCAGGGCAAGACTGCGGGTATGAGTGATGTCAATGCCAACTGGCGTAGGTCGTTTACAATCGGC
>JAEEGH010006886.1_pt1 | contig 27629 bp, 18 predicted proteins | sample 9134181 | NCBI WGS metagenome assembly JAEEGH01 (sample SAMN16246544, study PRJNA631951) | gut metagenome | biome: gut microbiome; feature: rumen; material: DP-attached | host: Bos | place: Iran: Karaj | collected 2018-10 | reverse complement strand
TCATTCTAGCCTCACCCGAAGCGTTTCCTTGTCCCGTGTCGGAGCCCTTCATTTTTCCTGTTCCTAACCCAGAACTTTGTCCCTTCTCTACACCTTGGCCATTTTCTTTGCTTCCTTCTGACGAGGTGTCTTCGTCGCTTCGTCCTTGTTGAGAATCGCCCCCTCCGCCTTCTCCCTGTTCTCCTCCCGAGTCACCCTCGGTGGGAGCACCTCCATCAATATGAATAGCCATCTCGTTCAGTCGGTTCGCATACCATTCGTAGTGCTGTCCCACAGGCAAGCCAAAATCCTCGGACTTTGTCAGGTCAATCCATGCCAACCTATAAGCAGGTGCAATGACCATGTCGCTGGCGGCATGCTGAACGAGGGGCTTGCAACCCAAAGGTTGGCGTGCGTAGGGATGTTGCAGCAATATGCGAATCATCTCCACCTTCAGCAACTCGTTCAACTGATGGTCTTGCAAGGCATCGATAATGGTCGGGTTGTACTCGATACGTCCTTGCCCTGTGCGCAACGGACACTGCATATTGGCATTCATCGTCAAGCGATGGCTACAATACACGGCGAAGAACACTGGCTCGGTCAGGAACCACTGCTCCGCAACTTGTTGTATGCGCTCACGGGCATTGCCTTGAGCTTGCGGTCCCTGAGGGCCATCGAAGGGTCGAAGGGAAGTCATAAGGTTTGGATGAATTCGACAATTTGCTTGTAGGTGTCAGGCATTTCCTTATTGATGAGAAGCAGCATCTTCTTATAACCAGTGCCATCGATGAGCGACACAAAATGGGCGTAGGCTTCGCGGTTGTTCTTGAGAAGGTAGTCGTGGTACGCCTTTAGGTTTTTACGCACCATTTCGCGGTCGAGGGTGTCGGCCTTGTCGGTCTCGAAGAAACGCGCCCAGGCATCGTTGAGCAACGACAATTGATGCAACTCGTATTTGTCGAGCGATTTCTTGGCTTTCTTGAAGTCGGTGAGCAGGTCGATGGGCGAAAGGTCGTCCTTGCGGAACGAAAGGAACAACTGTGTGGCGGCATGCACGCCGATGATGCCGGCCACCACCTTCTGATGCACTGGCATGGGATTGGGAATGTTCTCCATCAGTCGGGCCACCTTCTCCCAGGCGCGGCGGTCGGGATCTTTGTCAAGGCCTTGGTCTTCCTTGGTGTCGGCACTGCGGTCGAGCAACTCGGGGTTGGCGCTGATGAAATTGAGGATGCGTTCGTCGAGACCCGTACGCGTTGCCCACAGCAACCAGTCCTCCACCGTGGGACGGAACGTGTAGATGTTGAAGCGCGACACCAATGCTGGGTCGAGGTCGGTGAGTTGGTATTCCTCGCCGTCGTTACCCGCCGCGATGATGCGGCTGCCTTCGGGCAAATCTCGCCCAGCCAGCTTGCGGTTCAGCACGAGGTCCATCACCGTCTGCAAGATCTCGGGACGGGCACGGTTGATCTCGTCCAAGAAAAGCACGATGGGTTGGCCGTCGACAGGGAACCAGTAAGGCGGCATGAAGACGGTCTTTCCCGTTTTCTCGTCCTTGTTGGGCAGTCCCAGCAGGTCGCCAGGGTCGCTCATCTGTCCGAGAAACAAGGTCTTCACCGGTATGCCTTTCGACTTGAAATAACGGGTAAGGATTTGCGACTTGCCGATGCCATGACGGCCGGTCAGCATGATGTTTTGCCATGTGGGTGTGACCTCCAAAAGGGTCATCAGTTCGGTTTCGTTAATTGCTATGGCCATATTGTTTATAGTTTTTGTTCGATGAAATCAATTGCAAGGATGGGTTCGGGATCAGAATGACCATATTGTCTAATGAACTCTTGAACCGTCCTGGAAGGTAACCGCTTGTCTTCAACAGAAGTCGCAACAGGGTCACTGGCATATACAATATGGCAATCTGTATCGACCCATAGAACTACTTCTTCTTGAGTGATTTGGCTATTGAAATACTTTCTTTTTTCCGCCAAATAACTAAAGGAGTTGTCGCTGACGACCTTAATTGTTGGTATCAAGAGTTTCAAGTATCCACTATTAATTAATCGGCCGGCCTCCCAGCGGAGATACTTCATCATTTTTCCGACAGGCTTGCTCGCATACTGCTGGGCCAATGCCTCCAATTGCTCTACGGCAGCATGATACTTTTCGTTCTGTTGCATCAGTTGGTCGTAGATGTGCAGGACTTTTAGAATCGTCTCGTCCATCTTCTGGTTAGCAGTAGGCATCAGCTTCAAATAATCTCCGATGGTACTCAAAGGTGTGTTCTTCGCCAAATCCAAAAGACACCCGTCGTAATAGGAGTTGGGGTAAAAGAAGATGTCGTTCTTATATAATGACCAATAATATGATGACAATCGTAACTGGCATCCTTGGTACTTCAATATGACATCGGGATGGTCCTTACCTGGAACCACCAATGCTACCTCCTGCAATCCGACACTTTCCAGATAAGGGCGTAAGCATTCTTCCACAAATCTATCAGAGCTGGAGTTCCTGAAGCTAAACCTTTCCAATGTCTCAGTTTGATCCCTCAACGACCGCTCCTGGGCGGCATCGAAAAATTTCTTGACAGCCGACTTCCAAGGGCGGCTCACCTGCTCAATGATTTTGTCAACATTATAGTCCTTGGTGATGTATTCCGGGATTTTCTTCTGCAACTTCTTCTCGTTCCAGGGTTCAAACTCAATACCGTCAACCAGAGCGGCCTCCATGGTGCGGAGTCTCAGTTTCTTGGCATAGTAGTTGAATTCTTCCTGCCGCAGTTCCCATTCGGCAGCCATTTCCATCAACAGCGTGGCAATGTTCAGGGTGCTGAAACCTGTCTCCTCCAATCTCAAATCGGAAATGGACAGTTGCTTGCAAGGCACGAGCTCATACAGGGCAAAAGGCTGCTGTAGATAAGTATAGCGGTAGATAGCCATCGTTACCTCTCGGTAATTGATGGTGCAGGTTTCCAAATCGGTAAACTTTTCATATAAATCACGACGATTTTTGGCAACGTCAAGCATGTCTCCGTATGCTATTTCAAGTGGTTGCTGACCAACGATATTCTTCTTGCTTATTGTCATCGTTAAAGAACTGACATCGGCACCCTCTGCTTGCATGGCCTCAATAAGTCCTTGTTCTGAAAAAGAGAAGTGCATATTAGAACCCCATCGTGCTATGGGATTCTGGACAGTCCGATGCTCATCCAGAAGTCTGCGCACCTCTTCTCTTTTCATATGGCTATAGATAATCTCGCTTCGGATTTCTTCAAGCTGCATATGCTTTTCCGCAAAGCGTTTGGCCCTTGCCGCCCACGACATTTTGCGTTTGGCGGATTTTTCATTCCAGTAGTCGTTGAAACTCATATTATCGTTAATGACTTGCAAAATTAAGCACTATTTTGGAGAAAACAAAAAACAGTTTCCTTCAAGATTTCAAAACCGATCCTCAAATTGTTTAAAAAGCCGATAGTAAGCCTTCATGTTTTCCAACTCATACCATGCCCTCTCCATAGAGGGGCGAGCATCGAGGTCGTAAATCCTTGCACTGGGTATGGCAAGCAGGAAGGGCGAATGGGTAGCGATGACAAATTGGGTATCCATTCGTGCCAGCAATTCGATATGCTGGGCCAGTTGTTGCTGAAAAGCAGGAGCCATGGAGTTCTCAGGCTCATCAAGCAGATAGAACGACTCGTCAAAAAGATGTTCTTTGAAATACTCCAAAGCCGATTCCCCATTGGAGGTGGCTTCGCTGTTTCCCAACGCCAATTGGGCTTGTTGGAAGGCTGTGAATCGACTCAGGAGGGCATAATCCGCCGCCTTCACCGACTCGGGATCCGTCAGCGCTTTTTCATACAACCTCTTGCTTATTCCATAATCTCTCAACACATTATCAGAAAGGACGTCCTTCTTAATTTCAGCGTATAGTTTCCGTTGTCTGGCTATTTTCACCATAATATCCTCGCTTCGGATAAACGAACTGTCTTCTGGAAGCCCCTCATCATCAATACATGAGGAACATTTTTTCACGTATCCTTCGAAATACTCATTGTCGTTGCCTAACGTCATTTTCTTAAGGCCAAGATGCCTAGCCAAGACATTTAGCAGTGTAGACTTCCCACTACCATTGTTGCCATATAGGATGGTGATGGGAGCAAAATCGACATGCTCCAACATCATCGGATAGACAACACGATAGGGATAAACGTGTCTGTTTTCCAGGCATGGAAAGAATTGTTGCAAATAAGTTCTCATAGTCGCTTCGTATTTTATGGTTATGACATAATATAGAAAATTCAAAACCCAATCCTCTTTCGCGTAACGCCATTGTTCAGCTGTTCGCAGCGGCAATAGCTTTCAAGCACAGGAAGCATCTCGTCGGCGGTGCCATAGAGGATGCTGTTGATGGCGTGCTTGCGGGCGATGTTCTCGATTTGGCCACCGCTGAAGTCGAAGTGCTCGGCCAAGATGGCGGCATCGCTGGCGTTCAGCTCGGGAATCATCTGCTGCCAGATCTTGCAGCGCACCGTGGCATCGGGCTTGTCGAACCTGATCTTGTAGAGGAATCGACGCTCGAAGGCACTGTCGAGGTTCTCGGTGAGGTTGGTGGTGGCAATCATGATGCCGTCCAAGGTCTCCATCTCCTGCAGGATGATGTTTTGGATGGTGTTCTCCATCTTGTCCACAGCGTCCTCGGCACCAGCCTTGCGGATGCCAATGATGGCGTCGGCCTCGTTGAAGAGCAGTATTGGGGCTTTCTCGGCACGCTGCACGAGGCTGCGGTAACGGTCGAACAAGGCCTTGATGTTCTTCTCCGAGTCACCCACCCACTTGCTCTTGATGCTCGGCACATCGACAGTCATGATGGAACGCCCCGTAAGGCGGGCCAGCTGATAGACGGTCTCGGTCTTTCCCGTGCCTGGACCGCCATGGAACAGGCAGGCGAAGCCCTGTCGGAAACCGCGCTGCTGCATGCGCTCACGAATCTTGGTATATTGCTCCGGCTCAAAGAAACGGTTGAGTTCATCCACCTGATGCTGAACGGTATCGGTGTAGAACATGGTCTTGGGCATGAGTTGGTCAGGTTCAATCACATCGGCGAGATGTTCCTCCGTGGTAGTGTCGATTTTCAGCTCGGCAAGCAAATCGCGCTTGGCTTCCTCAGTCAGTTTGAATTGCGTGTTGTTGACGATGCCATCCTCGCAGCGGAACTCGATAAGTTTGGCCATTTGAAGCGTGTGACTGTCGCTGCGCAAAGCGGCCTTGGCGTTGTTGAAGTCGGCACCATTGTTGAAGACGTCCTCCATTTGTCCGAAACGGATGTCATCGTCGCACTTGCAGATCAGATAGTAGCAAAACAACACGAGGAGCAATTCATCGGTCTCCTGAAGATGCAGCCGCTTCACCTTTTGGCCGAAGGCCACCTGCGGGTTGTCGTCAAACAGCTTGTTCATTTCTTCGTAAAGCTCGTGGGGACTGATGGCATTGTCATCGAGGTCGTTGAACCATTGTTCCAACACCTCGAACATGCCGGCACAGTCAAGGCCTTTGTGGACGGGCAGCTGATACACTTCGTTGTGCTTCAGGCAACGGATGACAGCGGTGGGCACGTCGAAGTCATCCTCATCCTTCACGTCACGGAAACGAAGCAGGCGGCGGTGCACCAAAGCGTCGATATCATTAGCGAAAGCCAGTACAGCGATATTGCTGAGGTCAAGATGGCGGGCCAAGTCACGGTAGTCCACGCGGTTGGGACCTTCGTCCATGCAGATGGCAAAGATGACGGCTTGCCGCTCGCTGATGCCGTACTGCTCGGCGAGGAACTTGATTTCGGCTTCTGAGGCTTTCAAGAAGTCGGTGCTCATCTTGGAGTCCTTAGAGCTTTCGGCCACAGTCTCGATGGCCTGAAGGAGAGTAAGGTTTTGCTTTTTACGGGTCATGGTGGTGGCGTTTTTCTTTTCCATAGGTATCCTTAAGTTTAGTGGTTTAGGATACTTATAGTAACTTTTTGCCGAAAATTTAAAAAAAGCAGAAACTTTTTTTCAGGAGTGCTCCTCAATACTTCACATACTGCTCCAACAAAGGGTTCACCTCCCCTTCTTCCTTGAGCAATGCCTCCAGCTGCGCCCAATTCTTGATCATGCCGCGCTTCTCGCGCTGGTTGAAGATGCGCTTTACCTGCTCGTAGCTGAGATAAGGATGATGCACCAAGGTCTTGAAATCGGCGCGGTTGACATCGACTTTCCGAATCTCAATGGCACCTAAATTAATATAAGGTTGAATGGCGGTAAAACGCGCATCGTCCATGCCTTTTACATCGCGGAGTTGCTCCTTGTCGACGAAACCGCCCAACTTCTCGCGGAACTCGATAATGCGCACTGCCGTGTAAGGGCCTATCTGCGGCAACTCCACCAAGGTGGTCGAGTCTACCGTATTCAAGTCGACGATGGGAATGGCTTTCTTTTCTGGCTTGGGTTTCTCTTCATAAGACGGTTTCTCCTGCTTTTTGGATGAAGGTTTGCTGCTTGCACCACACGACACTTCAGGCAACACAATGAAAGGTTCCAGCTGCGCAAACTCTTCCTCGCTGATGGTGTAAAGCTTGCCCAAGTCGTTTTTCGAATAAAACTTACCGCCTTTGGCCTTGTAGTTCATGATGTTGCGCACCTGACGGTCGGTGAGACCCATTTGCAGCCATTCTTCTTCCGTGAGGGTATTGGGATTGAAGGGAAAAGGATGCAGCTCCGCCACCTCTTGAGGCTTCTCAGCTTGTTGCTGTTGTTGCTGCTCGATGGCCACCTGGCGCAATGCCAACAAAGAGTCCAGGTTGTGCAAGGAGGCATCACTCAGCGACTTGCGCGACGGATGAAACAAGCAGGCAAGAATTAATAGCAGTATCAATGCCAGTATCGTGATGATGGCAACGCGCTCGCCTTTGCTGAAGGAAAACCATTTGCGCAAGGAATCCATGTTACTTAATCAATCCACTGACAAACACAATCGTGATGGCAATGGGAGCCAGATATCGAATAATAAAGAAGATAATCTTTTTCAACGATGCTTTGATGATACCCTCGTTGGTCACTTCCTCGAAGAACTTGGCCTTGCCCAATCGCCAACCCACGAAGATGACGATCAACACGCCGCCAAGGGGCAAGAGGATATTGGATGAGACAAAATCCATGAGGTCGAAGACCGTTCTGCCACCAATGGCAAATGGCGTGTTCTCCATCAGACTCAACGAGGCAAAACTACCGATGAATAGCGTGGCTACACAAGCCCATACCGTCGACCACTTGCGGTTAATATGAAGCTCCTCTGAGAGGTAGGCCACCACAACCTCAAGCAGCGAAATCGTGGAAGTCAGCGCGGCAATGGCCAACAGCACGAAGAAGATAATACAGAAGATATAGCCTCCTGTCATCTGGTTGAAAATCATCGGTATCGTATTGAACACCAGTCCCATGCCTGCTGTCGGGCGGATGCCAAACGAGAAAGCTGCAGGGAAGATGACAAGACCCGCCAAAACGGCAATCAAGGTATCGGCAAGCACCACGGAAAAGGCGGTGGAAGTCAAGTTGTCTTTTTTCTTGATGTATGAACCATAGGTGATGAGCGCTCCCATGCCGAGACTCAGTGAGAAGAAGCCTTGGCCCAAAGCACTGATAAGGACATTGCCATCGATTTTAGAGAAATCCGGATGGAATAAGAACGACAATCCTTCATTAGCCCCTGGTAGCGTAACAGAGCGTATACCCAAGACGATAAGGATGACCAAGAGAAGCGGCATAAGGATTTTTGCATATCTCTCAATGCCGTTTTGCACTCCTTTGAAGACCACAAAGCCGGTCAGGAAAATGAAGATGGCCTGCCACATCACATTGCGCCAACCCATATTATGGAAGTCGGCAAAATCTTGCTCCATGGATGCCAAGTCCTTGCCTTGGAACGAGTTGGTCACCGCCTTGATGATGTATTCCAATGTCCAGCCCGACACGGTGGAATAAAAAGCGAAGATGATGAATCCACACAACACGCCCATATAGCCAACAATCGACCACGCCGACTTAGGCGCAAGTTTCTTGAAGGCTCCGACGGCATTGCTTTGTGAGCGGCGACCGATGACTAGTTCCGACAACATCACAGGGATGCCGAGGAAGATGACCACAGCGAGATAAACCAACAGGAATGCCGCCCCGCCGTTGTTGCCCAATTCGCATGGGAAACGGTAGATATTACCCAATCCGATGGCCGAGCCCGCAGCGGCAGCAATAATGCCTATCTTCGAGCCAAAGCCATCTCGTTTTTTCTTTTCTTCTGACATATTGTTTTGTTAAATCGGGCCCTTCGACAGGCTCAGGGACCCTGGCGGTCGTTGAGCCCGTCGAAACGCCGCATTATAGTTTAACGCTTTTCACCGTATGCCAAGTCACCCACATCACCAATGCCGGGGACAACGTAGGCACGCGCCGTCAGTTCCTCGTCAACGCTGCCCACCCAGATGGTAACGGGCAGGCGCGACATGGTACGCTCCACATAGTCCAAGCCATCCTGGCTGGCCACTGCAACAGCGATATGGATCTCCTTCGGCATCATATCCTCCATCAGACCGTTCAGAGTCTTCACGATTGACTCGCCCGTTGCCAACAGCGGGTCACAGACAATCAGGATGCGGTCCTCAATGTCGGGTGAAGAGAAATACTCTACGCGAATTTCGGAATCCTCCTCGTTCTTGTCATATTTGCGGTAGGCCGCGATGAAGGCGCTGTCCGCTTGGTCAAACATGCTGAGCATTCCATTGTGGAAAGGCAAGCCAGCGCGCAAGATGGTAGCAATGACAGGTTGCTCGTGCATCGTCCTAATCGACTTGATTCCAAGAGGGGTAGTCACCTCTTCATCATCATATTCAAAGGCCTTACTGATTTCGTAAGCCATGACTTCGCCTATGCGTTCGAGGTTGCGACGAAAGCGCATACGGTCCTGCTGGATGACGGCGTCACGGAGTTCAGCCATATATTGGTTGAAGACGCTGTCGGTCTTTTCTAAATTGTGAATTTCAATCATAGTGTTGGGATTTGCCACAAAGATAGAGAAAAGAAACAAACCTATCACAAATCAGTCATTATTTTTTTCAAAAAATGTTAAAGGTTCTGGATTTACCTATTTTTGCATTATTAAAACTACCACACCAATAAGCGATAAAGAAAGGAAAAACACCATGGCAGAAGACTTGAAAGAAAACTGGAAGAAAGTCGGTAAGAATCTGGCTTCTTTGGGCGAAGACTTGGGCAAATCGCTCATCAACTCAGTCAAGGCAGGAGTGAGCGCGGCAACCAAATGGGCAGAAGGCGAGTCTGAAAAAGAGGCTGAAGACCAAACGGATGAGCCTAAGGACGAGAAATGAGTTAATGCTTTTTCCAAACCTTCAACAAGGCTTTTCCGATTGGCGAAAGCCTATTGAAACTATAAGACGGATACCTTGTTTCTTCGCCGCCAAAGCCGAGGTAAAAACGTGCTAAATTGTCATCATCCGAACCCTCGAAGTCGAAAGTCATCGGTTGGTGGGCATATTTTTGTATAACCTGGTCCAAAAGATAGGTCATAGCTTGGCGTTGCTTGCCTTCTACAGTGAGGCCCGAGAAAAGGAAAGTGATGCGGTTATCTGTTTTCATAAAAATGGCGGCACAAATCAGCTGCCCCACCCCTTTTTCACTCACGCCCAACATAAAGGCGGCTTTCCGTTGCTGAGCCACTTTAGCCAAATTGGTCAACACACCATACTCGGCATCACCCCACTTGTCGAGCAATGCTCCACGGTTGTCGCGGAACAAAGCCACCACATGATAGGGAATCACCGAAGTGACTAATTGCAGATTATTGTCTTCAGCTTTGGCCAAATTACGCTTCGTGTTCTGGTGATAACCGGCACGAATAGTCTCATAATCCCGATTCAAGTCCAGCAACACATTACGATGGTACTCAACACCTTGGAAACCTTCAGCCAAAGCATTGTCCTCATTCAGTCTAATCTCGGCAAAACGGTATTTGGCAGGTATGGCATCCAGAAAAGCTGCTGTCGTTTCAGCTGTCATGGAAGATTGGGAAAACACGCCCAATTGTTGCACGAAAAAAGGCTGGTAAAGATAATTCACACTAAACTTCTTCCCTCCCGTCAAAGGCATCACCGAATGATAGTCGTCCTCAACAAGGGCTTCCCATTGGGGATGGACGATATCAAGATACCAAGAAAAAGCATATATATTGCCACACTTAGCGATGGTGGCATCCCATTTTGTTTTGTCAATTTGGTTATGTTGCAGATACTGTATCATAAAACGAATTCAGAAGTTAAACTGGCCCTTCGACCCTTCGACAAGCTCAGGGCTCAGGGGCTTTGGTGATATATTCTAAAAGTTGGCGGTACATCTCAGGCCAGCCGACCCATCGTTTCTCACCACCAAGAGTTTCATTATGAGTAAGATAGATAAACGTCCCTCCTACTGCCTTCACCCCGTCAACAAGCTGTGTTGCCAAAGCAAAGGAAGCCTCTACATCGAGGTTGAGGTAGTCGCGCATAGTGCCGTCCATCAAGGCGAAAGGATGCACGCGAAGGTTGGTGACCATGTCGTTTTCAAGGTCGTAGAAGCGGAAGGTATCGGCGATGCCGGCACGGAAGCCCGCCTGTGAGGCGAAGCCCATGGTATAGTCGTCGCTGATGTCCAACTCGATGAGTTTCTGATAACTGCGTGGCAGGTTCATTCTCAGGAAATGCTGGCGACTTTTGGTCAAAGGTCGGTGCAGCACCTCGGAAAGGCTGTCGATTTCCATTCTCAATTTGTCAACGTCAAGATAAGAAGAAAACGAAGGATGGATGCCCACATCGGCATAGTCGCCCAAGCGTTTAATCAACGCTTGGAAAGCAGGTTTGCGAATGGAGATGTTTTTGTCGTTGGTGTCGTAGTCGCCACAAAGGATGAAGTATATCGGCTTGAGTTTGAACTCTTTTTGCAGTTCAAACTGGAAATCAAAAGAATCGAACGGGTCTTTGCGCTTGCCTCGTAGCACTTGATGGCGCTCTCGGATGCGCTCACGGTCGCCTGAGGTCAAATCCTTCACGAAACCGCCTAGCGTGCGGTACAATCCCTTGCATTTATAAGCCCAGGCCGCATCCACATCGTAAGTAGGAACAAAAGTAAACTTGAGTTGTTTTAGCTTTAAATTAGGATAGATGGCTTTCAACTTATTTCCCAAAGCCAAAGCCCAAATGTTGACCAAGGGTTTTTGCATCATGCCATTCTCGAACATCCACGTAGACTCGGCGCGAAAACGTCCATACTGGTCACGCACCTGTGAAAGGTATTCCTCATAGCGAGAGACGAGGAAAAACGATGCGGCAAAGACATCGAAAGGCAACAAATTGCCCTGTCCATAGACTGCATATGGCGCCATCGTGCCCTCAAATTCCACCGTGCGGAACGACTGTTCGTGAATATGCCTTTCAAAAAGAATGTCTACAGCCTTCACAAAAGGTTCATCACCAAGGCGTTGCATTCCATAATGCAATTTTGACCCCTCAAAAGTATTGAACTGCTCGAAATCGGTAGTCAAATCGTATTCAATGCCCAGCAACTGCTCGAGCACCAAATCGAAGACATACATCACGCGGCCAGTGACCTTTGGAACGAGAACCAGCATTTTCATAGGCACAAAAATAGGACGATTTTCGATACAAAAGGCAAAAAACCGAATAAATGTTGCAACTTCTCGAAAGTAACACCGAAAAGTTGTACCTTTGTCGGTTTGAAACCAAAGCTTCCCGATATGGAAAATTTTGTCGTATCCGCAAGAAAATACAGGCCGATGACCTTCGACACCGTCGTGGGTCAAGGCTCCATCACCAACACCTTGAAGAATGCCATCCGCAACAACACTTTGGCACAAGCCTTCCTGTTTTGCGGTCCGCGTGGCGTGGGCAAGACCACCTGTGCCCGTATCATGGCCAAGACCATCAACTGCCTCCACCCCACCGAGAACCTTGAGGCCTGCAACGAATGCGAGTCGTGCCGTGCCTTCAACAACAACGCCTCTTTCAACATTTACGAGTTGGACGCTGCTTCCAACAACTCGGTGGATGACATCCGCAGTCTGGTGGAACAAGTGAGGATTCCACCTCAAATCGGGCAATACAAGGTCTACATCATCGACGAGGTTCACATGCTGTCAGCGGCGGCATTCAACGCCTTCTTGAAGACTTTGGAAGAACCGCCGGCGTATGCCAAGTTCATCCTGGCCACCACAGAGAAGCACAAAATTATTCCAACCATCCTATCACGCTGTCAAATTTTCGACTTCAAGCGGATTACCGTGGATGATATCGCCAAGCACTTGTCCTTCGTCGCCCAAAGTGAAGGCGTGACCGCCGAGCCAGAGGCACTGAACATCATCGCCCAAAAGGCTGATGGTGCTTTGCGCGATGCACTTTCCATATTCGACCAGATGGTGAGCTTCTCAGGAAAGAACATAACCTATAAGGATGTTATCGAAAACCTGAACGTACTCGACTACGACTATTATTTCCAAATCGTTGACCATATCCTGCACGGCAACACGAGCGACATCCTGCTCATTCTCAATGATATCATCAGCAAGGGCTTTGAACCCCAGCATTTCGTCAACGGTATGGGCAACCATCTGAGAAGCCTTATGGTATGCAAAGACCCTGTCACAGTGCAGCTTTTGGAGGTCAGCGAGCAGCTACGGCAGCGTTATTTGACGCAGTCGCAAGCCTGCCCCATGCCTTTCCTCATCAGAGCCTTGGAAATCAACAACAAGTGTGACATCGACTATCGCGCCGCCAACAACAAGCGTTTGCATCTGGAGATTGCCTTGTTGAAGATGTGTGCCTTGTGCAGCCAAGCCTTGAATATGCCTACGGTGCAAGCACAGCCCGTGCAGGTGGCACAGAATAGGCCAGTAATGCAACCAACGAGTCAAGCAAATACGGGTGGTGGAATCCCCCCTACCCCCTTAAAAGGGGGAGTGGCTTCCACCAGCCCTTTAACTCAAACGACTAAGGCCACTGAGCCCGCTGTTACCGTCAAGGTCCCTGAGCCAACGGTTAGTCCTAAGGTCCCTGAGCCCGCAGTTAGCTCCAAGGTCTCTGAGCCTGTCGAAGGGCCAACCACAGCACAACAGCCTCAAAGATCTCAACCCAACAATTCGACAACTCAACAATCAACAATTCAACAACAAACTGCTCCCGTTTCGACCGGCTCCACGTCCGCTGCGCCTGTCGTCCGTCCGCGTGGCACCACGAGCAGCATCAGCATCAACAAGGCTATGCAGCAAGCTGGACAGAAGGCTGAGGAAAAAGAAGAGACTTGGGATACACCGTTCACCCAAGAACAACTGACTGCTTCATGGGCTGACTTCGTCAACCGATATAAAAACGTGTCTCCTAACTTCGCAGCGGCATTGGGAAAATACACTCCTAAATTAATGGGCAACTCCGAAATCCACTTCAGCGTCGACAACCTGCTTTTTGAGCATGACACAGAAGGCATGACTGCCTTGAAGCGCCATTTGAAGAACAGCCTGCATAACAACCAATTCCAACTCAAACCCGAAGTAATGGAGCGCCCCGCCGAAATCGAGGCATATACCGACAAGGATAAGTTTGAGAAAATGGTGGAAGAAAGGCCGTATTTGAGGACTTTGCAGACGGAACTAAAGCTGGAGGGGGATCTTTAGTTTAGAGTTTAGAGTTGAAGGAACCATACAAAAGAAATCTTGAATTACAATCCAATAAACAATGAAGAAAAAACACATTATCGCCATGATGACATTATGTACATTGGCAGCAGGCAGCGCCGAGAAAGCAGTCGAGGCACAGACACCTGAACCCAAAAAAGAAGTTGTTCCCGCCATCGAGCTGAGCAACATGGACACCTCCATCAACCCTGCGGACGATTTCTTCCGCTATGCCAACAACAACTGGCTGAAAAACAATCCGATTCCTGAAGAGTACTCCAGATATGGAGCCTTCACCGAGATTGACCAACGCACCGAGAAGCTGATTCAAGACATCATCAATGAAGTATCACAAGATGCCAACGCCACACAAGGTAGCGAGGCACAAAAAATCCGCGACTTCTACAATGCGGGCATGGATACCATAGCTATCAACGAACGCGGTTACAGCGAACTGCAGCCTTATTTTGAAATGATTGACGGTCTCAAAGACAAAGCCGAACTGGCCGAACTGATGGGCAAACTCCACAGCGATGGAATAGGCGGATTCTTTTCTGCAGGTGGCAGTACCGACCCCAAGAATGCCGAAATGGTCATCATGCACCTCTACCAAGGCGGTTTAAGCCTCACTGACCGTGATGACTACCTTGCCAAAGAACAACAAGAAATGCGTGACAAGTATGTAGAACACGTCGCCAAGATGTTCCAACTCACCGGCACAGACTCCATCGAAGCCGCCAAGAAAGCCAAAGACATCCTCAAGCTTGAGACCCAATTGGCCACCAATTCTTTGAGCCGTGTAGAAATGCGCAATCCTGACCGTCTGTACAATAAGCGCAGTCGCGCCGAGTTGCAGAAATCGACACCCAACTTCAACTGGGACAACTATTTCAATGCAGCTGGTGCTCCTACCTTTGACTCTCTCAACGTAGGTATGCCTGATTTCATCGCCGGCCTTAACAAGATTATCTTTAGCACCGACTTGAACACCATTAAGGACTACTTGAGATGGAAAGTCATCCACGGCAGTGCCTCCATGCTATGTAGCGACCTCGACGCCGAGAACTTTAGTTTCTACGGCAACTACCTCTATGGACAGGAAGTGCAGCAGCCCCGCTGGCGCCGCATCCTAAACGCCACCTCGGGTTGCCTGGGTGAGGCTATCGGTCATCTCTATGTCGAAAAACACTTCCCTGCAGAAGCCAAAGAACGCATGCTGAACCTCGTTGGAAACTTGCGCGTGGCTCTTGGAGAGCGCATCAAGAATCTCGATTGGATGAGCGATGAGACCAAAGCCAAAGCCTTGCACAAGCTCGACTGTTTCACTGTGAAAATCGGCTATCCCGACAAGTGGAAAGATTACAGCAACTACGAAGTCACACCTGAGTCGTACTTCCAGAACATGCACCGTTCCATCCGCTTCGAGACCGAAAGAGAAATGGCCAAAATCGGCAAGCCCGTTGACAAGCAAGAATGGTTCATGACACCTCAAACGGTCAATGCCTACTACAGCCCTGACAGAAACGAAATTGTGTTCCCCGCCGCCATCCTGCAACCTCCTTTCTTCAATATGGATGCTGACGACGCTGTCAACTACGGTGGCATCGGCGTGGTCATTGGTCACGAGATGACTCACGGCTTCGATGACCAAGGCCGCAAGTACGATGAAAAGGGCAACCTCAACAACTGGTGGACCGAGGAAGATGCCACCAAGTTTGCAGAGCGCACAGCCCAGCTTGTGAAACTTTTCGACGAATTCCAAGTGAGAGGCAACCAAATTAACGGCCAACTCACCCTCGGCGAGAACATTGCCGACCTCGGCGGTCTTAATGTGGCTTGGGATGCCTACCAGATGACCGATGAAGCCAAGGCCAATCAAAGCCTCGACGGCTTCACGCCCGCCCAACGCTTCTTCATCAGCTACGGCACCATCTGGCGCAACAACTCACGCGACAAATTCCTCGAACGCCAAGTGAAGACCGACGTGCACTCGCCTGCCGAAGCCCGCGTCAACCGTGCACTGGGTTCGATGCCACATTTCTATGAGGCATTCGACATCCAGCCTGAAAATGGCATGTATATCGCTCCAGAAGAACGTGCAAATATTTGGTAATCAATAATAAATTGTAGAGACGCAAAATTTTGCGTCTCTACATTATTCCATTTGAAAATGGGGTTTAAAAAATTCATAGGAAAAACGAGGCTCAAGCTCGGAGGTTGGAAAATGGTCAACTCCTATCCCGACCTCGGCAATGCCGTCTGCATCGTGGCACCTCACACCGCCATCAAGGATTTCTTCATCGGTATGGCTTTTTATTGGGCCCAAGGCATCAATTTCAAGGCCATGATGAAAGTCGAGTTCTTCCAATACTGTGGCGGCATATTGAGTCGGCCATTGAAGAAACTCGGTGCAATCCCCGTCGACCGTGGCCGCCAAAACCACCTCGTGGAACAGATGGTCGAGATGTTTAGCCAATGCGAAAACACTCATCTGGTCATCTGTCCCGAAGGCACACGCAAGAAGGTAAAACACTGGAAAAAAGGGTTCTACGTCATTGCAGAAGGAGCACATTTGCCCATTGCGCTTGGCTTCATCGACTATAAGAAAAAACTCTGCTCACTTGAGAAAGTCATCTATCCTTCAGGCGATTACGAAAAGGATTTAGCTGAGATTTGGGACTATTACCGCTCCAGAAAAGTCATGGGAAAGCACCCCGAGCAGTTCAACCTTTACGACGAATACGAAAAAGATTAACCATGATAGACTTAAGCACAAAAATCCACGACAAGTTCACTTTGGAATTCAAGGTGGGATTCAATACAGAACAAGCCACTAAACCGGCGAAATTCCGTGACTATGTGATGAACACGTGGATTTTTGTGCCCAACAGTCTCGACATCAACGCGGCCAAGTACAGCAAGGACGACTTCTACCGCGACCTCAAGTCGGGCGTCAGACTCATCACACCTTCGTATGGACTGCATCAGTTGGCCAACGACGATGAACTGCTTCCCAGCAAGTCACTCATTGCCAACTTCAACGACTTGCATATTGCTCCTGACGACACACAAGACCTCATCCACTCCATCAAGATGTATTGCGCCATTGCCAAAAGTGCTTTCCGCGACGAGTGTTTTTCCGCCTCCCAACAACCTGATGCATCCCTTAGAATGGACTTGTGCCATCAATTCCTTGTTGATGGTCGCAAGATATTGGAACGTTTTCGTAGGCTGTTCAACAACTTAGATGACAAAACGGCAACTGACAGGACAAGGCAAGTCTTTGCCTACGGTGACGAGTTCCTAAGTAACGTTTTGGAAAAATACACATACCGTCTCCGCGACACCATCCGGCAACAACATCCTGAAGAATACCCTCAACTTGAGGCAAGTTTCAAGGAAGTGTTGCTTAACGAAAGGAATTACAGGGAGCAAAAAGGCTATCTCTGCGTGAAGCCCGACGACCCCAAAGGCAACGAAGATTTCGTGTTCCGAGCCAGTTTGCTCAAGAAATTCACCGAGAGCGACCTTTACCTCAACGCCACCAAGAGGAAAAACACCTTCCTCGTTGAGCAAATCCTGTACAGCCTTGCCGCTGGTGCCGCTATGGTGGTCGCCACCTTGTCGTCGTTCTTCTTCCAACAACGTTACGGCAATTTCACCTTACCCTTCCTGATCGCATTGGTAATCAGTTATATGTTTAAGGACAGGTTGAAAGACTGGCTGCGGCTCATTTTTGCGAAACGTGTCAGCAGCAAAGTATTCGACACACGCACTGACTTCCGCATCAAAGGGCGTCACATCGGTTGGAGCAAGGACAGCGTCGACTTCATCGATAGCGACAAAATCCTCCCTGAGGTAATGGAACTGCGCAGCCGAAATCCGCTCTTCGCCGAGGTAAGCGGCAAGGATGAGAAAGTGCTGCTTTTCCGCAAAAAGGTACAACTCTGGCCAAGTGAATTAGCCAAAGCCAGCCCTTATCCGCTCAGAGGCATCAACGACATATTGCGTTACAACCTCACGGAATACACCCGCAAGATGGACAACCCGAGCTTCCCGCTTTCGGGAACTTGGGAGGACAACGAATACAAGCCCATCGAAGGCAAGAAAGTCTACCATCTCACCTTCATCATCCAATGCGTTTACGAAGGAAAGACCGAATACAAGCGCATTGTAGTGCGCTGCGACAGGAAAGGCATTGTGAATGTGAAAGTGAGCTAATCTGCCGAAAATTACTCTGCAACACACACCAAACGCACGCCACGCCCATAGGTGCGATGGCTAGCATCTTGTGGGCTCAGGTTCGCATCATCTATAAAAACACCGTATGCATAAGTCGCATTGACAGATGAGCTCGACCAATAGTAGCCTTTATTGCCTAAATTATTGACCGAAGTCCCGAAACGGTTACCGGTCGCAGGCAAAAAAACCGCACCGAGCAATTCCAAAAACTCCCATTCTGAAGCAGTTATAGTATTGCTGGAATAGCTTGCAGCTATTGCATTCGTTTCACTCAGTTCATAATAGCTACTGTTCCAATGATCAGGAAGAAGAATCACACCATTCACATCGTTGACATTGGCTTTGGCAAAACGAATATTGGAGGCCGATGTCCGGGTGTTGAAGAGATACACCCATTCGTCTTTGCTCAGCGTGCGCCATTGGTTCGGCTGGTCACCTCCATTGGAGATGGGGTTGTAAACACCCCAATCAGAATTTGCATATGTGCCAGTCAAACTATTTCCGCCTGCAGGTCCATAGGATGAACCAAAAGTAGTGTATGTATCCCAGGGAGAATAACAGGTATTGCCAGGATTCCAGCCGCTCGTTCCCCAACCGAACAGGTCTCGGTCAATGTTCTGGCTGCTGCTGTTCTGTCCTGTCGTGATTCCCAGACAATCCCATTGGTTCTCGGCAAATTTCCAGTAAGGGTCACTGGCACTGCCAATGTATTGCAGGTTGCCTTGGGCAAAATACACTTGGTCACCATTATCGTTTATGGTGAACTTGCCATTGATGGCGCCCGTGGGGGCTTCGTCAGTTGCAACAAAAAACAGCACGTCACCATAGGCAAGGCCGAATTCGGAAACCACATAGGCACGCACATAATAGACGGTGTTGGACGATAGCCCTTCAAGTGTACTGCTGAAACCGCCCGTACCTGAGCCTTCATTGGTGGTAGTATCATCAATGGTCGGGTTCGGATCAGTGGCCCAGCACACGCCGCGCATAAAAATGCGGCTACCTTCAGGCGCATCCACCGTACCACCGACCACTGCACTTGTGGCAGTAACGTCAGTAGGCTCCGAGGTGGTCACTGTCACCACTGGTGCCGTTGTGCCAGCAAAGACGAAACTGACATCTTCCGTCCTATTGGAATAATAATGATAGCCCTTCCCCGGAATGAACTGCTGAAATGTTCCCCGCCACATACCGTTTTGATACCTCACCGCAGCATTCTGGGACTTGATAACATCTCCTTCCAAAGGAACAAAGTCACCCAAAGCGTCGGCAATGTTCATCGCCTCCGCATTTGTATAGCTTATCCACGTCCAGCCTGGCTGCAAAGTAATTGTAATTTCCTGTGCCTTGGCATTCAAGCTTGCCACCATAATGGCTGACAAACAAATCAAAAACAATAATTTCTTCATTTTATACTAGTTAATTATCTTAATTCAAGGCCTAAAGTTTAGCGAGGCAAAGAAATGAAAAAAAATTGATTATTCCACCGAAAACGAGCAAAATTTGTCGTTACTATCCGAATTTCCTCCCACAACAAAAGTATACTCTCCAGGCTCAATGTGCCAGCCTTTATTAGCAAAACACACCGCCAAATCGCGTTTGGTAAGGTAGAATGTCACCTTTTTTGTCTCACCTTTATTAATATGAAGCCTATGGAAACCTTTCAGCAGTTTTGAGGCTGGAGCAACACTTGCAACTTCGTCACGGACATAAAGCTGAACGACTTCATCGCCGTCGAAAGAACCGATGTTTTTCACGAGGCAAGTAACTTTGCAGAGGGTGTCGGCCATAGATTCCTGCTTTCGAACAGCCCCACGTTGGAAATGCTTTGCATTCGACGTAGTCAATGACATGGCCTTAACTTGTTCAACCTTTAAATCGCTGTATTCAAATTGGGTATAACTCAGGCCGTAGCCAAACGGATAAAGTGGTTTGGCAGATTCCTCAACGTAATCGCCAGTGGCAGGTTGGGAGTAATAGACAGGAATCTGTCCCACCGAACGAGGAATCGAAATGGGCAGGCGGCCCGCAGGATTGTAGTCGCCCCAAACGATGTCGGCCAATGCAGAGCCCCCTTCCATCCCAGGATACCATAGGGTCAACAAAGCATTCGACTTTTCGACTGCGAGATTCATATCGAGGGGACGACCTTGAATGTATACCGTCACAACGGGCTTGCCCGTCGCGTAGATGCGCTGCATCAGTTCCTCTTGCTTGCCTAAAAGTTTTAATGTAGAGCGGTCGTAGCCTTCACCGCAGTCCATGTCGGAAATGGATTCATTGACAATGGCAGCACCTGTGTCTTCGTAGCTTGTCTTGAAATCGCGGGCGGAAGAGCCTCCTACCACAAGCACAACGACATCGGCCTTTTGAGCCGTTCTCACCGCTTCTTCGATATCAGCATCATTTTCGTCGCGTACAGCACAACCTTTGGCGTAAGTCACTTCTGCCCTGCCCTCTTCACGGATGCCTTCGAGCATGGTCACAATGCGGTCGGAGTCTTGGGGCGCGGTGTAGTCGCCCAGTTGGTTGTACATATTGTCTGCATTCGGCCCGATGACGGCCACCTTTTTAATATTATCGCCAAAGGGCAAAATGCCATCGTTTTTCAGCAGCACCGCCGATTCCAAAGCCACTTGCTTGGCCAACTGGGCATTTTCTTTCGTGCCCACTTCGGCCTCGGCCAAAGCCTCTTCAACGTAAGGATTGTCAAACAGGCCTAAATTGTATTTCAGTTTCAAGACATGTCGTACGGCACGGTCAATATCAGATTCGGTGACGAGACCGCGTTGCAAAGCTTCTTTCAGAAAACCACCATAGTTGTAACCGCCCAAGTCAATGTCGACACCTGCTTTCAAGGCCATGGCAGCTGCTTCGGCAGGATCGGCGGCCACATGTTGCGTGGCATAGATGGCATTCACAGCATTCAAATCAGAAAAGACCACGCCTTTGAAGTTCCATGAATTACGAAGAATGTCTTGCAAAAGCCAACGATTGGCCGAACAAGGCACACCGTCGATGGTGTTATAAGAAGTCATCACGGTTTTGGCACCGCCTTCGCAAATCGCCTTTTCAAAAGATGGTAGATAGTCAGACATCAAGCGATTCTGTCCTACTTCCGCTGTGGCGGCATTGTGACCGCCTTGAGGAATGCCGTAAGCGGCCAAATGCTTCAATGTGGCACAGACATGTTTTTGCATTCCTTTGACAATTGCCGCACCCAACACACCCGAGAGATATGGATCCTCACCCATAGTCTCCTCCACCCTTGACCAGCGCGGGTCACGGGCGATGTCGAGGACAGGACCATAGCCGATTTGTGCGCCTTGAAGGCGAACCTCATTTCCCATCACCTCGCCCATCTGTTCAAGCAACTCGGGATTCCACGTACTAGCTTGCCCGATACCCGTCGGAAAAACGGTCGTACCCACCGCCATATGACCGTGAGGTGTTTCTTCACAGAACAACAGCGGTATGCCGAGGCGTGTGTTCTCCACCGCATGGCGTTGCATCATATTCAGCAACCTTGCTGACCCAAGCGGATGCAGGCCTGTTTCCACCGTCTTTCTTGACCAAGGGTCAGCACGAAGCACAGCCCAGCAGGAACCGAGAGGCATTGTGTCCATCATCCCAATGAAGTCGTCGGCAAGCCAAAGCGAATCGCCTTCCTTGCCGTAGAAGTTGAAGCCTATGGGGCATGTGAGCTGACCGCATTTCTCCTCGAGGGTCATCTGCGAGAGCAACACTTCTACTTTGTCTTGCTTTTTGGTGCAGGAAAACGCCACCACTAAAAGCAAGAATGGCATACACTTCGTGTAGAAATCTTTCCAAAATCTACTTTTAAAATCTTTCAAAATCCTATTTCTATTCATCTGATTTTCAAATGATTTTTCTATAATTTTTAATAGATTTCTTGCGAAGCACTACCATAAAAACCTAAACCAAATGCCCAATCAATTCCTCGCGGTCGCCAGGCAACATGTCAATGACGGGAATCTCCACCATCGTGTAGCATCCCGGTTGCAGGCGCATCGTGGCGCGAGCCACATTGACCAACACCTGACCCGTCAAGGCGGGATTGTTGATGCTCATATTGAACTCCAAGCGTTGGTTGGCAGTCTTGCCCGAGACACCCTTGCGCACCAAATTGACGCCATGACCCATATCACGCACGGCATCGACGCTATCCACAGCAAACACGTGGGTCTCGTCGTTGGCAAAATACGGATCAGCCTTGATGTCGGCAGTCACCTGTTCGAGCGTGGCACCTTCTTCAAGCTCCACATACACCATGCGCCGGTGGATGCCTTCGCCCAACGGAATAGTCACCGAAAGGGCGTTCTTCACGCCTTTCTTGGAGCGCACGCAGACGCTGTGACCCATAGACATGCCAGGACCAAAATTAGTGTACGACAAGCCTTTAGGCGCAAGACTTTGCATCAAGGTACGGACAATGGAATCCGAGCCCGGATCCCAACCGGCGGCGATGACGCTAACCGTTTTCGTATCCTTATTAATCGGCATCAACTCACAGCGGTAGTCCACGATGGAAGTATGGATATCAAAGGAATCCACCGTATTAATGCCCAAGGGCAGGATTTGTTTGGCGTACTCAGGACAACTACGCGTGGGGCAAGCCAAGATGGCCACATCCACGTCTTTCAGTTCCCTGATGTCTTTAACCACTTCATAATTAGAGAGTTCAATAGTTTTGTTAGCGTTGCGGCGGACGATGCCTGCCACTTCGAAATCGGGGGTGGCTTCCAATGCTTCGAGAGCGAAACGACCCACATTGCCGTATCCAACTACAGCAGCTCTTGTTTTTTTCATATTTTGAAATTTTAAAGGGCAAAAGTAGGAAAAAAACAAAAGAACACGGCTTTTTTTTCTATTTTTGCAGCCAAATTTACTCATTGAAAATGAAAAAACTACAACTTTTCCTTACACTTTTGGTCGCCACCTTTGTTGCACAGGCCCAAACTATCGAAAAAACCTATCATTTCAGCCAACCTGTAGTCAGCGAACGCGACGGCTACCAACAAATCGGTCTCCAAGACTGCGTACCTGGAGGAATTGTAGGCGAGCCTACCCTACCCTGGCAGAGTGTCAGCCTAATGCTGCCTCAAGGTCAGGAGGCAGTCTCCATTGAGGTGACTTTCTCTGATTTTGTAGAACTTGAAGGCACGTTCAACCTCTATCCCTATCAACAGCCCCGCCCTGTATCTAACGAAGAAGAAATTCCTTTCGCTAAAAATGAGTCTCTCTATCGTTCAGGAAATACCTATCCGACACGCAGCTTCGGCAGTGTCAATACGCAATACTTGAATGGTGTGGCCTTTGCTTTCAGTGGTTTCACTCCATTGCAATATGTGCCTGCCACAGGTAAGGTCAGCTATGCCAAAACCGTGAAGGTCAGCATCGAGACCACTATAAGCCGCGATGATCACAGCCGCAAGCTTTGGCTCACGCCCGAGAATGAGGCTTCCATCAAACGTTTGGCACAAAACGAAAATGTGTTGAGCACATACAGCAAGCGCGGTCGCTCCATTGGCGGTTACGACATGCTCGTCATCACCTCAGAGCAATGGATTCCCCGCTTTGGCGAATACATCAACCTTTACAACGACAAGGGCATCCGTACCCGCATCGTCTCCTTGGAAGAGATATATGCCGCCATGGATGGTCGCGACGAGCCGGAACAAATCCGCAACTACATCATCCAAGAATACGAAGAAAACGGCATTTCCATAGTAAGCCTCGGCGGTGATGTCAGCATCGTGCCTTTCCGTTTCCTATATTGCTGGGCGCAGGAAGGCGATGAAGACCAGCTACCTTCCGACATGTACTATGCCTGCCTCGACGGCACCCTTAACGATGACAACGACGACCGTTGGGGTGAAGTCGGCGAAGACGACCTGCTGCCTGAACTGAGCATCGGGCGCCTGCCTTTCAACAACGAGACCCAGTTCGAGAACATCATGCACAAGACCTTCAGCTACTTGCAAAACCCTGTCCTGGGCGAGTTCACCTCCCCCATTCTTGGTGCCGAGCATCTTGGTGACGGCTACTATGGCAGCGATGACATGGAACGTCTCATCGGTGAGAACAACGACTTCGACTATACCACATATGGCTATCCCGAAGACTATGACTTCAAGCGTTACTATGCGACGCCTCGCATCAATTGGAGCGCAGGCGACTTCAAAAAAGTCATTTGCAAAGGAGGACAATACGTACACCATGTCGGGCATGCCAATACCGACTACGTTGCCGGCTGGGATGGCTCTACCATAACCGACAACTACTTCTCTGCCAACGACGGCATCAACCACAACTATATGATTTTCCACTCTCACGGCTGCATTTGCGGAAACTTCCCAGCAAGTTGCATCTTGGAGAAAATGGTCACGGTTAAAACCGGATTTGTGGCCACCACAGGCAACTCACGCTACGGCTGGTATGTGCCATGGGGCGACGGTATGGCAGCCCACATCCACCGTGAATTTGTGGATGCCTATTGCAACGACCGTATTTCCACCATCGGTATGGCCTTGCGCGAAGCCAAAATTGCCACCGCGCCATGGGTAGCGATTCCCTTTGAAGAAAAAGGAAGAGACGAGGAAAACGGTTGCCTCCGTTGGAACATCTACTGTCTTAACGTGTTGGGCGATGCTGCTTTGGCCCCTTGGTTTGAGGAACCGTTCACGCCCAATGTGGTCTATGAACAAGGCCTAAAGACGGGTACTACATCCACCTTCGTCAACGTGAACCAATATGGAACGCCTTTAAGCAATTTCTGTGTCAGCCTCTTCGATGGCGAAACCTTACTTGCCCGTGACATCACCGATGGAAACGGCAATGCAACGCTGAATTTCGAAACACCTTTGGATATAATTGGTGAAATGAAACTTATTGTTACCGGTCAAAGTGCCTGGCCACAGATCTTTGAAGTGAATGGATTTGACGGCAATGAGCCATTCGTTTACGGTGATATCATCAACTTTGAAGGAGAAGCACTGAGTGGCTCACAATTGCTTTGGGTTGATGGTGACATTTACAACAAAGGCAACGCAACAGCGTACAACGTCCACGCTTCAGTGACTTCAAACAGTGAATATATCCAAGCACACGACAGCAACTTCACTATCGACGAGTTTGCCCCTAACAATACTTTGCAAAACCATCGTTTAGGGGTGATTGATATTGCCGACAACATCCCTGACCAGACCATCTTCACTTTGGACTTCACCACATATGTTGGCGAAATCACACATACAACGCAGAAATCCTTCCTCGCCTCGGCGCCCAACCTGCAATTTGTCGGATTTGGGTTGGAAGAAGCCCAAGGCGATGGCAACGGTTACCTCGACCCAGGCGAGCGAGGTGTCATCCACATCAACGGCAGAAACATCGGACACGCTTTGGCCCCAGAAACCTATTTGACTTTGAGTTATGTCGGAGAAGGTCTGAACTTTGAGGAAACTTCTTTCCAGATTGGCGACATCGACAGAGACGGCAACTTCACCATCGATGCCTACTTCAATTCCAATCTCGACATCCTCAGTGGTACCACTTACCATCTCGACTGTTGTCTCCATACGGGTGCCTATGCCACACATTACGATTATTCCTTTGGCATTGGCATTGCAACTGAGACTTTTGAGAGCGGCGACTTCAACTATGTTGAATGGGAACATGCCGGCGACCAACATTGGTTCATTACTGACGACGATGCCCATAGCGGCAACTACAGCGCCCGTTCCGGCGAAATTGCCGACAATGAGGTCTCCTACTTGCTAATTTATGCCGACATTTATATTGATAGCGAAATCAGCTTCTGGTTTAAGACTTCCACGCAAAACCGCAAAGACTGGTTTGCTTTCTTCATAGACGGCGTGAAAAAAGACTGGTGGTCAGGCGAAAACGACTGGACTTATGCGAGCTTCGGATTCGAATCCGGCAGCCATGTTTTCGAATGGATTTACGACAAGAACCTGAGCGGACAATCGGGCAGTGATTGCGCATGGATTGATGACATCACCTTCCCACGTTCTTGCTATATCACCAAAGTTGAAGAGGTGGTGAAGCAAAAGGCCAACGACATCTATCCCAACCCAACCAACGGCAGCTTCAACATCGAACTTGCTGAAGAAAGCAATGTTACCGTTTTCAATGCCTTAGGTCAAGTTGTGAGGCATTTGGAAAAGGCCGCAGGCAACCAACAAATTGACCTGAGCGAGGCTCCTAAAGGACTGTATTTTGTTAGAATCCAGAGCGGAAATAATGTTGAGATTACCAAGTTAATCGTAGACTAAATATACCTATGAAGACATCGAGTTTCATTGCTTTGCTGTGCCTTGCATGCTGTCTAAATAGCTTTGCACAAAAGAGCATCCCAGTCCTCCGTGAGGACAACATCAATGAGGTCATCGCCGCGATGACCACAGAAGAAAAAGTCTCTCTATTGGTTGGCGGACCTGGGTCATTGGTGCCTGGTGCCGCAGGCTATACCCGTGAAATCGAGCGCCTCGGTATTCCTATGACGGTGCTTGCAGACGGCCCTGCCGGTCTCCGCATCCAGCCTAAGCGCGAAGGCACTGACCAAACCTTCTATTGCACGGGTTTCCCCACCAGCACGCTCCTTGCCAGCTCATGGGACCCTGAACTCGTTGAAACCGTAACCACTGCCATGGGCAATGAAGTGCTGGAATATGGAGTCGATGTGCTCCTCGCCCCAGGTATGAACCTCCACCGCAACCCGCTCTGCGGGCGCAACTTCGAGTATTATTCCGAAGACCCGCTGCTCTCGGGCAAGATGGCTGCGGCATACGTTCGCGGCATACAGAAAAACGGTGTAGGCACATCGGTCAAACATTTCGCGGCCAACAACCAAGAGATTAACCGCTTGGAAAACGATGCGCGCGTAAGCAACCGTGCATTGAGGGAACTCTATCTTAAAAATTTCGAGATTGCCATCAAGGAAGGGAAACCTTGGACGGTGATGTCATCGTACAACAAGCTTAACGGCGAATACACCCAACAGAAACACGGCCTGTTGACCACTGTCCTCCGCGACGAGTGGGGCTTCGACGGCATCGTGATGACCGACTGGGGTGTCAAAGACGGAACGGTGAAATCCGCAAAAGCGGGCAACGACTTGATGGAACCTGGCCGACAAGTAGAGATTGACCGCCTTTTGGCTGCCGTCAAAGAGGGCACCATCAGCCAAGAGGAGCTTGACCGCAATGTGCGTCGGATGCTACAATACATTGTCAAGACCCCGCATTTCAAAGGCTACAAATTCTCCAACAAGCCCGATTTGAAAGCCCATGCTGCTGTGGCACGTAAAGCTGCCGAGGAATCCATCATTCTGCTGCGCAATGAATGCAACACTTTGCCGCTGAAAGGCAGCGAAAAAGTTGCACTCTATGGCATCACCTCTGTTGACTTCTTTGGCATTGGAACAGGTTCGGGCGAGGTCAACACGAAACACATCGTCAATATGCAGGAAGCCATGACCGAAGCGGGCTTTACCTTGGATGAGAACCTGGCCGAATTTTACCGCACGTGCTATGCAACACAGTCAGCAACCGAAAAGATGGAAGGCAGTGCCATCGACAAACGGCACCGCCCCGAGCCAATAGTTTTTTTGAAAGC
>JAEEGH010006884.1_pt1 | contig 27639 bp, 24 predicted proteins | sample 9134181 | NCBI WGS metagenome assembly JAEEGH01 (sample SAMN16246544, study PRJNA631951) | gut metagenome | biome: gut microbiome; feature: rumen; material: DP-attached | host: Bos | place: Iran: Karaj | collected 2018-10 | reverse complement strand
TAGCCCCCTCGGACTAGCCCCGACAAGCTTCCTCTAGCCTCTTCTTTAGCTCTTCGTTTTCGGCTTTTAGCTGCTGGTTTTCGGCCTCAAGTTCGTGGAGGCGGCGGTCTATACCTTCGCGGTAGCCAGTGCGGGCTGCATGCATGCGCTCCTTGATGCCGCCTTCTTCTATGAAACGCTTCTCCAGATATTTCAAGTAGCCCTCAAACATCCTGTCGGTGATATGACAAAGCGTGAGCGCCATGTTGCAGAATTCTTCGGCAGCACATTTCGTGGCGATATCCTTATAGGCGTCCCACGTGTTGTTCTTGCGACAGAACTCCACCATTTTTTCAAAACGCGGGTGGTTCACATCCCAGACGGGCAGACAGTTTCTTTTCAGATAATCCTCGTAGTCCTCACGAAGCTCATGAAAGCTGGCCCTGCCCACGTTGACAAGGTTCACTTCCATCTGACTGCTTGTCAGGCCTTCCTCGCAACCCTCCACAATGTTCTGCTTGCCACAACGGGCTGCCATGTTCATCTGGTCCACACGGCGGTCGCCATATAGCGGCAGGAAACGTTTACAGAAAACATCAGTCAGGAGAACCAGCACCTCTGCCTTCTGATAGACGTGAACCATGGGACTGGTCCCTGTCTCACAATATTTCGGGTAAACACCTGACAATATCATTTGACCCATTAGGCGAATTCTCTCGCGACCCAGCAATAAAAATACTAGCATTTCTTTGCGTTCGCTGCTCGAAAATTTGGAAGATATTGATTTTTTCTCTAACTTTGCACCCGAAACGTTATTAACATTACAGTCATGACAACCGTTGAACTCAGAACATCCATTGTAGCAGAACTTGACCAGATGAGCGTCGAGATGCTGGAGAGTGTGCAGCACTATGTGCGGCATCTGCGCCGTCATGCCCGCACCGTCAACAAGACTGCGGCCAAAGAAGAAGTCCCTGACATAGTGCTTAGTCTGCTTGGGGCAGGAACCCATGTGGATGACAACGATTTGAACGCTCGCAAAGCATACAACGAATACTTGGAGGAGAAGTACAAATGACACGCCTATTTCTCGATACCAATATAGTTGTCGACCTACTGGACCGTCGTGAGCCTTTCTGCCACGATGCCGTGCGCCTCTTCACTATGGCCTACAACAAGCAGGTGCAACTCTTCGTCTCGCCGATGACTTATTCCACTGCCTCTTTTCTCCTGCGCAAGCATGGCTCCGAGGGTGTGCGCAATCTGTTGTCTAATTTTCGCCAACTCTCCCGTGTCGCTACGACCAACGAGCGTACCGTTGATGACTCCTTGGCCTCGCAATTCCAGGACTTCGAAGATGCCCTACAATATTACACAGCCTTGAAAGCCAAGGCCGATGTCATTATTACACGTAACGGTAAGGATTTCAAAGGATCTAAACTCCCTGTGATGACAGCAACAGAATTTCTTGCGACATTAGCGTAATCACAGAGGACCACGGGGACGGGTACCTGTTTTCGTCTTGAGAACTGTAACATTGTAGCGCGTAACAATTCCAGGGTAAGACAATGGTACGTTTTTATATTTTTTTCGCAAAAATACGTTAATTTGCACTGTTTAAGTGCATTTTTCGTTCTTTTTCTGCACTATTATAGTGCATTATTAAAGGTCACACGGTGATAGCACCCTGTGACCTCTTTGATGATTCACACACCACGACTAGTTGTTGATGATCATGTTGTAAAGGATGAAGGAATAGATATCGGCTTGTTCCTCCAGTACCTTAGCCAGGGGTTTGCCACCTCCGTGACCTGCCTTGGTGTCGATGCGGATGAGCACGGGGTTGGGACCGGCATTGCACTCCTGCAGGGTGGCTGCAAACTTGAACGAGTGGGCTGGAACCACACGGTCGTCGTGATCGGCAGTGGTGACGAGCGTGGCGGGATATTTGGTGCCAGGCTTCAGGTTGTGGAGTGGGGAATAGCCACGAAGGTATTCGAACATCTCCTTGGAATCTTCGCTGGTGCCATAGTCGGAAGCCCAGTTCCAGCCGATGGTGAACTTATGATAGCGGAGCATGTCCATGACACCCACCTGGGGAATGGCCACACAGAACAGGTCGGGACGCTGGGTCATGCAGGCACCGACAAGCAGTCCGCCATTGGAACCACCCACAATGGCCAGTTTATCGCTGGAGGTGTAGCGCTCGCGGATGAGGTATTCGGCAGCAGCGATGAAGTCGTCGAAGACATTCTGCTTCTGCATCTTGGTACCTGCCACGTGCCATGCTTCGCCATACTCGCTACCACCACGCAGATTGACCTGAGCATAGATGCCGCCTTGTTCGAGGAAGGGAATGCGCGTGGCTGAGAAGCTGGGGCCGAGCGAGATGTTGAAACCACCGTAGCCATAGAGATAGACGGGATTCTTGCCGTGGCGCTTCATGCCTTTCTTATAGGTAATAAACATAGGTACGCGCGTGCCATCCTTGCTCTTGAAGAAAATCTGTTCAGAGACGTAGTCCTGCTGCTTGAACTTCACGTTGGGCTGGGCATAGAGCTTGCTCTCATTCTTTGCCATATCGTAGCGATAGATGGTGCCAGGCATGGTGAACGAGGTGAAGCTGTAGAAGCACTCGGGTTGCTTCTCGTCGCCGGTAAAGCTCACGCTGCCCACCATGGGCAACTTGACTTCATGGCGCAGCGTGCCATCCAAGCCATAGACGAAGGCATGGTCGGAAGCATCCTGGTTATAGGTAAGGATGAACAGGTGGTTGATGACATCGACACCGCTCAGCGTGTTCTGCTGTTCGGGTATCAGTTCCTGCCAGTCGTTGATGCCGGGCTTGCTGATGTCGGCCACCATGATGCGACCCTTGGGAGCACCGTAGTTGGTGTATAAATAGAGCTTGCCATTCTCGTCGTAGACGGGCGAGTACTGGAAGTCCATGTTCTCGGTCATCTGCAGGAACTGCGAGTCCTTCTGCGTCAGGTCGCGCACATAGAGATTGTTGCCTGCACCGGCACCCGCCTCGTAGAGATACATCACCGTTTCTTCCTCGTTCACGCTGACGTCGTAGAAGCGCTTGGGTTGGGTGGGGTTCTGATAGAACAGCACATCGGCAGACTGGGGGGTGCCCATCTTGTGATAGTAAATCTTATGTCCCTCGTTGACATTGGAGAACTCCTTGCCCTCCGTAGGACGGTCGTAGCTGGAATAGTAGAAGCCGTCGCCCTGCCAAGAAGCACCCGAGAACTTAGCCCACTCGATGTGGTCGGAGGTGAGCTGGCCCGTCTGCAGGTCGATGACGTAGAACTCCTGCCAATCGGAACCTGAGCGCGAGATGGAGTAGGCTGCCCACTTGCCGTTGTTCGAGAAATAGACGCCCTTCAAGGCTACCGTTCCGTCGGAAGACAAGGTGTTGGGGTCGAGGAACACGCGGGGCTCGCCACCCAATTGGTCCATGACGTACATCACATACTGGTTCTGCAGACCGTTGTTCTTATAGAAATACCACTTGCCGTGACGCTTGCGGGGCGCCCCGATCTTCTCGTAGTTGGAAAGCTCGGTGAGTCGCTTCAGCAGCCTTTCGCGGAAGGGAATTTTCTGCAGATAAGCGTTGGTCACCTTGTTCTCGGCCTCTACCCACGCAGCGGTCTGCGCAGAGGTGTCGTTCTCCAGCCAGCGATAGGGGTCGGCTACTTTCACACCGAAGTATTCATCAACGGTACCATCTTTCTGAGCCTTGGGATAGTTCAGGCTCTGAGCTGTAGCAACGGTGGTTGCTAACGTTGCCAATGTCATGATAATTGTACTTTTCATATATGTTATATAAATATTTTGGGTACAAAGATACGATAATTCCTAAAAAATTAGTACCTTTACGGCCATAAATCTATAAAATAATGAATAACATCAAGCGAATAGTCCTTACGGGCGGCCCTTGTGCAGGCAAGACAACGGCGTTGGTGCGCATCATCGACCATTTCTCGAATCTGGGTTTCAAGGTATTCTGTGTTCCAGAAGTTCCCACCATGTACAGTCAGGGAGGTTGGAGTTACCTGACTCCTAATCCGAAGCTCTATTACGAGGGCGAGTTAGCCATCTTGCAGACGCAGTTGGCGCTGGAGGATTCGTTTATGCGTCTGGCGGAAACCTGTACCAAACCCACCTTCGTGGTGTGCGACCGCGGTACGATGGACATTTCGGCCTATATCGCCCCAGAGATGTGGCAGGACATTACCAGCAAGTGTGGAACGAGCAGCAATCAGTTGCGCGAGCGCTATGACGCCGTGTTGCATCTGGTGTCGGCTGCTGATGGTGCAGAACAGTATTATACCGTTGCCACCAATGCCAACCGCTACGAGCAGGCCAACGAAGAAGGACTGCAATTGGCGCGCGACCTGGACAAGAAGGTGAACCGTGCCTGGAAGGGACATCCGCATCTGCGCGTCATCAACAATCACGACGACTTCGACACCAAGTTGCGCCGTGTGCTGAAGGAGATTTCCAATGTGCTGGAGATTCCACAGCCTATTGAGGAAGACCGCACCTATATCGTGGAGATTACGGGCCAGTTGCCTGAATGCATCGAGAGCGATATCACGCAGACCTATCTCGTGGCAGACCCTGATTGCGAGGTGCGCCTGCGTCGTCGCGACTGGGGTGGGGATGTTGTCAATGTGCACAAGACCAAGAAGCGCATTTCGGCTACGGAGGTGCTGGAAACGGAGCGTCAGGTGACGAATGCCCTGTACGAGTCGTTGTTGCAGCAGGCCGATCCCTATCGTGCCACCATTCACAAGACGCGTCGCTCGTTTATCTGGAAGGGACAGTATTTCGAAATAGACTCGTTCCATGAGCCCGTTGACAATCTGGTACTGCTTGAGACGAAGGGTGTGGCCCAGACGGAGGATGTGAACTTCCCGCCCTTCCTGAAAGTCATCGAGGATGTGACAGGAAATCCGCAATACTATAACTATAATATTGCCCTTAGACGGTAAGATATAATCACTTAACCAACATAATGAAAAGACTAATCATGATGAGTCTGGCGCTGGTAGCTTTGTCGGCTACAGCCCAGCAGCATTTCCTGTGGTATGTGAAACCGGCTACGCATTGGCTGGAGGCACTGCCCATAGGAAATTCGCATTTAGGAGCAATGGTCTATGGAAAGACCGATGTAGAGGAAATCCAGTTGAATGAGGAAACGTTCTGGAGTGGTTCTCCCCACGAGAACAACAGCAAGGAGTCGTTGCAGTATCTGCCTGAGGTGAGGAAACTCATCTTTGCAGGTCGTGAACAGGAAGCTGCCCGACTGATAGATCAGCACTTCGTGAAAGGACCTCACGGCATGCGCTATCTGCCGATGGGAAGTGTGCGCCTAGCGTTTAACTATCCGAGTAAGGAAGCCCCCAAAGACTATCGCAGACAACTGAGTCTGGGGGAAGCGCTGAACACCACCAGATATACCGTTGATGGGGTTCGCTATGAGCGTACGGTCTTTGCCTCGCAGGCCGACAATGCCATCATTGTGCATCTGAAAGCCGACAAGAAGGGTGCTCTCTCGTTTGCCGTGAATTGTGAGAGTCCGCTGGAGGCAACACATGCCGTAAAGAAGCACGAGCTGACCTCTGTGATTAAGAATGTGGGACAAGAGGGAATAGACGGTAAGTTGACAGCCCAACTGCGCGTGAAGGTGCTGACTGACGGAAAGATGAAGGACAAGGCCCAGCGTGTGGAGGTGAGCAATGCCACAACAGCGACGCTCTATATCGTGGCTGCTACCAACTTCGTGAACTATCATGATATCAGCGGAAATGCCGATGAGAAGAACAACCGTTCGCTCCAGTCGTTGGCGGGCAAGAGCTATGAGCAATTGCTGGATGCGCATCTGAAAAAATATCAGGAGCAATACAACCGGGTTTATCTAGACTTAACAAGTCAAATTAGTAGTACTAGTAATTCTAGTATTCCAAGCCTTCCTACTGACGAGCGCTTGTCGAGATTTGACGGCTCCGACCTCGATATGGTGTCGCTGATGATGCAGTATGGTCGTTACCTGCTGATTTCTTCGTCGCAACCAGGTGGTCAGCCTGCCAATCTGCAGGGTGTATGGAACGACAAGATGAATGCGCCCTGGGATTCGAAATACACCATCAACATCAATACGGAGATGAACTACTGGCCTGCGCTGGTGGGTAATCTCACAGAGACGCAGCAACCGCTGTTCTCGATGATTCGCGACCTGAGCACGACGGGTGCCCAGACGGCAAAGACGATGTACGACTGCAAGGGGTGGGTGGCTCATCATAATACCGACCTATGGCGCATCGCCGGTCCTGTGGACGGAACACCTTGGGGCATGTTCCCCACGGGTGGTGCCTGGCTGACTACGCATCTGTGGCAACACTATCTGTTTACGGGCGACAAGCAGTTCCTGGCTGATTACTATCCCGTGATGAAGGGCGCTGCTGATTTCCTGGCAGACTATATGCGCGAATATCCTGCTGATGGTGAACTGAAGAATGCGGCAGGATGGATGATGACCGTGCCTACCGTTTCGCCAGAACATGGACCGAGCGGAAAGGGTACGAATGTGACGGCTGGTTCGACGATGGATAATCAGATTGTGTTCGACGTGCTGAGCAGTACCATCCGTGCTGCCAAGATTTTGGGCAAGGCAGATACGGAGGTGAGCAAATTGAAAGATTGTCTTGCCAAACTGCCACCCATGCAGATTGGACGCTATGGACAATTACAGGAATGGTTGATAGATGCAGACGACCCCAAGGACGAGCATCGACACATCTCGCATCTCTATGGACTTTATCCCTCAAATCAGATTTCGCCCTATACGCATCCGGAACTTTTCACGGCTGCTTCGAACACCTTGAAACAGCGTGGCGATATGGCTACAGGATGGAGCCTGGGATGGAAGACGAACTTCTGGGCAAGGATGTTGGACGGCAACCACGCTTTCCAGATTATCAAGAACATGTTGCGCCTATTGCCTCGCGATGAGGTAGCGAAGAATTATCCTCAGGGACGAACCTATCCGAACCTCTTTGATGCGCATCCGCCTTTCCAGATTGATGGTAACTTCGGATGCTCGGCAGGTGTCTGCGAGATGCTGGTGCAGAGTCATGATGGTGCCGTGCAGCTGTTGCCTGCTCTTCCTGACGATTGGAAGGAGGGCGAGGTGCGCGGACTGAGAGCTCGTGGTGGTTTTGTGGTTGACATCAAGTGGGAGAAGGGAAAACTCACGGAAACAACCATCCGTTCTACCATTGGAGGCACGCTGCGTGTGCGTTCTTATGTGGCACTGCAGGGTAGGGACTTGCGACCAGCCAGTGGACCATGTCCGAATGATTTGCTCGCACCAGCTGATATCAAACAACCGCTTCAGTCTTCTGAACTCAAGGCGTTGGAAATGCTTCGTGTGCGTCCCGTCTATGAATATGATATTGACACGCAGGCTGGCGAAACCTATACCTTTACTTGTAGTGAAGAGAAAAGGTCGGCTATCACCCAATCGTGGTTAGACCCCCTGCGCTATTCAGCTGTCTTCGAAGGTCAGCATACAGCGCTGTACACCATCCATAACGAAAAGGGCATGGAGGCTTGTGTCACCAACTATGGCGCTCGTTTGGTGAGTCTGGTTTATCAGGGAAAAGACTGCGTGGTAGGTTTCGACAATGTGGTGGACTATCGTCGTTTCCGTCAGAACTATGGGGCTACGGTAGGCCGCTATGTGGGAAGAATCAAGGGGGCAAAGTTTACGCTGGATGGCGTGGAATATCCCTTGCAGGAGAATGGTAAGGGAGTGATCTCGCACGGAGGCTATCCTGGTTTTGCAGACCATGTGTGGACGCTGAAAGCGCAGACGGACAGCACCGTGACCTTGCAATACGTTTCTGCGGATGGGGAAAACGGATTTCCTGGCGAACTGACCGTGAACCTGACCTATAAGCTGAGCAACAGAAACGGGTTGGAAGTAAGCTATTTGGCAACTACCACCAAGCCCACGGTGCTGAACCTGACGAACCACTCGTTCTTTAACATCTCAGGAAACTTGAAGCAGGAAATCACCAACCAGACGTTGTGGGTGAATAGCGACAAGATTGCTACTTTCGATGCCCAGAAGAATCTGGACGGTAAGATGATGAAGGTGAAGGGTACACCCTTCGACTTCCGTAAGCCGACGAGGATTGGTGCAAGAATTGATGATGAAAATGCCCAACTGAAGATTACACGTGGCTATGACCACAGCTTCGTGCTGAACACAAAAGGCAGCGACCAGAAGGCTGCTGCCATTATAACGGATGAAGCCACGAAGACCCGGATGACGGTTTATACCACTGAACCTGTGTTGCACATCTATACAGGCAATGGACTGAAGGGTAACACGCGAGGCAAACAGGATGTCTATTATCCACGTCGTTCAGCCATCTGTTTTGAGGCCATGCATCTGGCAGATTCGCCTAATCAGCCTCAGTTCCCCTCTACCGTGTTGCGTCCAGGAGAGACGTTCCGTTCGCACACGGCATATGTGTTCTCTACGATAGAGTAAGAACCACCTCTTGGTTGGGCAGAATGTCCACCTGCTGGTCTTTGTAATAAAGCGTGCCTCGGCCTTCCGTGGCACGTATTTTTATCTGCTTCCGGTCCATATAGACATGTATCATGCCCTGAGGTGTGGGCACGTCGCCCTCCATCCATTCCAAGTCGCCCAAGGCGGGTCTTACTTCATATTCCTCATAGCCGGGTTTGGTAGGTTGTACGCCCAGATAATACTTGCCTAACAAGTAGACAGGGGAAGCACCCCAGGCGTGACACAGCGACTTGCCATAGGGACGCCCATACATGGCGAGATGTTGTACGCCCTTTTCCGTGGGTACATATTTCTCCCAGAACGAGGTAGCACCCTCACGCAACATGCCACCCCAATAATCTCTAATCTCCTGCAACACTTGGGTTTGCAAACCGTCCATGCAGAGGGCTTCCAGTTCGTAGAAACGCATATAGGGTGTGGTGATGGGGTCGACCTTGGGATTGAGCATCACGCGCTGCATAATCTCTTGGCGCTGTTCCTCATGAGCCATTCCATAGATGATGGCAAACATGTTGGGGAACTTGGTGATTTGACGATTCATCACACCATCCTCGATAGCGTGATAGTAGGCTTTCTCCTCGTCGCTCCAGAAGGTCAGATTGATTTTATGGAGCAACTCCTCAGACTGCGAACGATAGTTGGTCTTGATGCCAAGCACATCGGCACAAAGAGCCATGGTCTCCAAAGCCTTGCAGAACAGAATCTGTTCGAAGCAGAGAGTGCCACGCTTGTGCATGGGGAAATCAACCCAGTCGACGAAAATCCAGTCGTCGGGCTGACCCTCAGCCATTCCTTCGCTGTTGGTGCGACTCTGTACGTAATCCATCAGCGTTACCATGCGGGGCCACATCTCGCGAACGAAGTCTGCGTCGCCTGTGTATTGGTAGTAGTCAAGCACCGACTTAAACCAATAGAAGGTATAGTCCATGATGGTGTTGACATGGGCCGTCACGGGGTCTTTGCCTCGCAGTTGTCGGATGGTACGTTTGACACACTCGGTATCGAAGCGCAGGTAATAGTTCATGAGATACGACTGGATAGCATCACCACTCCACGTCCAACGGTCGCGCTTGATGCCGTCCATGAAGAACTCGCGGGTGGTAAGGTCCATCGTATAGGCACCTACTTCCCATATCTTGTTAATTTCCTCATCAGAGCAACGGAACGAACCACTATGCGACAAATCGTGTGGAGCATATTCATAATCCATCAATACTTCGTCGTAAACGGTGCCTTCTTCTGCCTCGATATAGACATAGCGGAAGGCTTTGCTTCCGAGGTCCGAGGTCTGAGGTCTGAGGTCTGAGGTCAGGACGTCGAGCGTTTCGCAATGTTCCTTGTCCTGTGCTTCTTCAGCGCTCTCTCCGTAGTAGATGTGGAGAGAACCTTTCAGGTTTTTGACTTTCAGGTAGCCGAAGGTCTCCTTGCCAAAATCGTAAAGGGTTTTATTAGCAGCCAAAGTATGACAGCATACAGGACGGAGTTCTTCGCGCTCCAGCTGGAAAGAGGAGGGTGGGGTGCTGATGCTGTCGAAATGCCAATGGGCAGCAGGCACGTAGATGCCAGAGCCATGTGCCACTCCGTTTTCGTCAATCCATATCTTATCCTCATAGGTTGCCAACCATGTAGAGTCTGTCTTGATGGTTTTTCCGTCAATATATAAAGCGGGAGGCGTAGCTTGGTTCCATACCTTCAGATTCAGTTTATGCTGACCTTTAGGTACAACAAACGTCTGGGGCATACCAAACTGCAGTTTCCCATCAAGCATCAGGTTGAACTGTCCCTCGCAGGCAATGGTGATGGTCTCGTCCTCAGGCACGTCGAAAGCCTTTGAGAATTCAACTGTTACATAGTGCGAGTCCTGTTTCCAGAATGGAGGAAACATGGCTCCTCGCTCTGTTCTGCGATTATTGAAAATGTTTCCGAGCCACACCTCGAAGTCGCCTGGATACCATATCCAAGTGGCCTGCTGGGGGGTAGATGCTGGGTTTTGCTTATTTGCTGATTCCTGCATGATTTTTGATTTGTTCGTTAACTTGTGGACCATTGTTCTCCCAGATGTTGCCAGGTCCGTTGGCATTCTTCAGGAATTTCTCACTGGGTGTCCAGTTGTCCTTCATCGTGATATTGCTCGAACCCTCGTCGGTATAGAGGTAGAACCAATGGTTCGGATCGTGAACGTAGCTGGGCTTGGCAATGTCGCGAACCACATTCTCAGAGATGACGGTTCCTGGTTGGTTGCCAAGGGTATAAATGCCTGCGCAGTCGTACATGTGCTGGGCATAGTTGTAGATGAGGTTGGCGTGCACCTTGTTGTTCTTCATGCAGACCAAGTCTCTGTTCCAACCCCAGCCCATAGAGATGCCTGTATAAGACACATCGTGGATGGTGTTATGTTCAATGTTGATGTCGCTCACATAACCTGCACAGATAGCGACACAGCCCCAGTCTTCATTGCTTACCTCATTGAACAGACAATTGCTAACCTCCTGTTTAGTGCATACCTCGCGGAAGTCGGTAGGCTGGTAGGGCAGGTGAGTCTCCAATCCTTCAGGGGAGAACGAGCCACACACATATCCATTCATCGCAATATCCGTGAAGGTACAGTTGGTTGTTGTGCCACGAAGACATGCAATGACATAATCCAAACCAGAACCACCCAGATGCTCGAAGCGACAAGCGTCAAAATTGACATCCTCGGTATAGCGCAGTTCCACAGCGGCATCAGCACGTCCCAACCATCCCTGATTGTCCAGTTTGTGGTTGTTGGGACGGTCGATGGATGGACGCAGTTTGTAGGCTTCAGTCAAATACATACCAGCCTGCAGGGGCACATGACCTTTCTCTGAAGGACGCATCCATGTGGTATGTTGGAAAGAAATTCCTTTGATATTGATATGTCTTACGGGGTGTTCAGCAGAACCGATAAACTCCATGAGCGTTTCCAACACAGGAACGATAGCTTCCTGGATGGTTTCACCCCTCTTGGGCATATAGTATATCTTATGTTCTCTGATGTCGTGATACCACTCGCCTGGCTCGTCCAACAACTCTTTCGCATTGGTCAGATAGAAAGGTGAGGGATGTCCTGTATTGGGTGTCATAGGCGAAGGCCAAGGGTGCTCAAACTGGAGCTTGGCCTCCGGATTGTGGAAGCGCACAGCAACAGAATCGCCTTGCACTGTAAGGCTCTTGATACGGAGGTTTGTGGAACACCACATCTCGTGCAACACCATCTCTGCGTAGGGTGCTTTCAGAATCTTCTCAACCGCTTTCTTGGGAACCCACAAAATATGGTTTTTCTTGTCATAGGTTCGGATGCGAGGCATTTGTTCGAAAGGATCGTTCCCGTCGACTAAATCGACAGGCACGTTGCGAGCACGGATGGCCTTTTTGCCGTTGATCCATAACTGACGGAAATCGACAGGACGGCCGTTGAAGTCTGGTACATCAGCCACCAACAGCTTACCTTGTTTCTTCCATCCTGTAATCTTCATGCCACCACTGATGATAGCATTGTTACCCACCATCGTCAGACCGCTGTCCTCTGGGCGCAGAAGAAGGGGTTCATACAGGAAATAAGTACCTGCCCCGAGGTTAATGGTTACCTCAGAAACTTTCCCCAGTCTTCTCATCTCGCGAGCCTTACGGATAGCATCGGTCAGTGATGAGTCGGGGGTGATGTTTATCTCTGCTGCCTGCATGCCTATGGTGCAGAACAAGCTTACGAAAAAGAGTATGTGTTTCATATATTTTAAAGACGCACTGATGGGTAAATTGTCACCAGTAAGGTTTAAACCTTACGCTCCGCAAAACGTCTAAAAAACATCTATAACAATACTATTAGCATTTTCACAATGAAGGATTTTAATTATTATGCGCCAACCGAGGTGGTTTTTGGCGAACAGTCAGAGGAGCAGGTAGCTCGTCTCGTTAAGAAATATGGTGGCACGAAGGTGCTTGTACATTATGGTGGCAAGAGTGCTGTTAAGTCGGGACTTCTGGATAAGATATGCAACCTGCTTCGTGAGGGTGGTGTTGATTATGTTACTTTGGGTGGCGTAGTGCCCAACCCTCGTCTCTCTTTGGTGCATGAGGGTATTGCCTTGTGCCGTCGCGAGGGTGTTGACTTCATCCTGGCTGTCGGTGGTGGCTCTGTTATCGACTCTGCCAAAGGTATTGCCTATGGTGTTTGCTTTGAGGGCGAGGTGTGGGACATCTATCTGGGCAAGGTTGAGCCTACAAGCATGCTTCCTGTTGCTTCTGTGCTGACCATCCCTGCTGCTGGTAGCGAGATGAGTGAGGCCAGTGTAGTGACTAATGAAGATGGCGACGTAAAGCTGGGCTATAGCAACGATATGTCGCGTCCTAAGTTTGCCATCATGAATCCTCGTCGCACATTTACCCTTCCTCCTTATCAAACGGCTGCAGGAGTCACCGATATGATGATGCACACCATGGAGCGTTATTTCACCAAAGACGATGATATGGACCTTACCACTGATTTGGCTGAGGCAGTACTTCGCAGAATGAAAACTGCTGTTTTCGAGGTGCTGAAGAATCCTGAGGATTATCGTCAGCGAGCCCAGATTATGTGGGGTGGCAGTGTTGCTCACTGGGGACTTACAGGATGTGGTGTTCACGACGACTGGGCCACTCATCAGTTGGAGCACGAGCTTAGTGGTATGTTTGATGTTACTCATGGTGCTGGTCTTGCAGCTATCTGGCCTAGTTGGGCTCGTTATGTGATGCATGAGAACCTGAGTCGTTTTGTGCGCTTTGCAGTCAACGTGATGGATGTACCCAACGACTTTACTGATCCTGAGGGAACTGCTTTGAAAGGTATTGAGGCCATGGAGCGCTTTTATCATGCCATCGGTATGCCTACGAATATCAAGGAACTGATTGGACGAGATATCACGGATGATGAGATTAAAGAGATGACACGCAAGTGCAGTCGTGACTATCAGGCAACCTGTGGCTGTTTCAAGGTGTTGAAGGCTGAGGATATGGAGGCAATCTATAAAATGGCTCGTGCATGAAGATATTAATAATAGGTGGTACAGGAACTATCAGTAGTGCCATCACTCGACAGTTGTCAGAAGGAGGTTACGACCTTTGGTTGCTGAATCGTGGCACCCGTAAGAGCGAGGTACCTGCCAATGTTCGTCAGGTTATCTGTGATATCAACGATGAAGCATCTGTACTCGACAATCTTGCAGGCGAGATGTTTGATGCCGTTTGCGAATTCATCGGCTTTACTCCTGCTCAAGTGGAGCGCGACCTCCGATTGTTCCAAGGGCGCACTCGTCAGTATGTCTATATCAGTTCTGCTTCCGCTTACAACAAGCCTGCAGCAAATCATGTTATTACTGAGGGTACTACACTGGCTAATCCTTTGTGGCAGTATTCCCGTGACAAGATAGCCTGTGAGGAACTCTTGATAAAAGCCTATCGTGAGCAGGGCTTCCCCATCACTATTGTGCGCCCCAGCCATACCTATTGCGAACGAGGTGTACCCACTAGTGTTCATGGTCCTAAAGGCTGTTGGCAGGTGCTTAAGCGCATGCTCGACGGCAAGCCTGTCATCATTCAGGGTGATGGTACCTCATTGTGGACGTTGACGTGGAATGAAGACTTTGCCCGTGGTTTCATTGGTTTGTTAGGAAACCCCAAGGCTATTGGTGAGGCCTTCCAGATTATGAGTGACGAATCGTTGACGTGGACACAGATTTACCAATGTGTGGCTAATGCATTGAATGTTCCCTTTAAGCCTTATTATGTATCTTCTGAGTTTTTGTCTGAGGTGGCTCCTAAGGAATGGGACTTCCGTGGGAATCTGTTAGGCGACAAGTCCTTAACGGTCATCTTTGATTGCGCCAAATTGAAACGTGTTGTTCCTGGTTTCCAGGCAACTACGCGTTTCCATGAGGGTGTCCGTCGCAGTGTGGAATATCTGCTCAGCCATCCAGAGCTACAGATAGAAGAACCTGATTTCGATGCTTGGTGTGATCGGGTCATTGAAGTACAAGAAACAGCCAAAAAACAATTTTGAACAATGAAAAACGGAATCTTACGTGTAGGAATTATTGGGGCAGGATGGATTGCAGAGAAAGCTGCCATCACATTGGCAGGGCTAACTGATTGCGAGGCTTATGCCATTGGTTCGCGCTCGATGGAAAAAGCTGAGGCTTTTGCTCAGAAGTGGAATATGCCCAAGGCTTATGGCTCCTATGCCGAGCTCATTGCCGACCCAGATGTCGATTTGATTTATGTGGCCACTCCACACTCTCATCACTATGAAGTGACCAAGCAGGCGCTGATGGCCGACAAACCTTGTCTTGTGGAAAAAGCCTTCATGGCCAACCTTCGTCAGGCTAAGGATATTGTGAACCTTGCCCACGAGCGTCATGTCTTTCTTGCTGAAGCCATTTGGACACGCTATCAGCCAGCAGTTGCTATGGTGCGAAAACTCATTACTGACGGACGTATTGGTGAGCCTCGTCTCATCACGGCTACGCTGGGCTATAGCATGGGTGCGAAACCTCGTATCATGCGCCCCGACCTCTGTGGTGGCGCCCTGCTCGATTTGGGTGTCTATGCCCTCAACTTTGTCCGTATGTTTACCTCTGGAGATATCATTGACATTGATGGCCATTGTGTCAAGAGTGATACTGGCATGGACCTTACCAATGCTATCACGATGATTCTCTCCAATGGTATTTTGGCCAATGTACAGAGCAGTGCTGCGTGCGTTGGTGATAATATCGGTGTCATTGCAGGTACAGAAGGAAATCTCATCATCGACAACATCAATAATCCCCAGAAGATTACTGTTAACAAGCGCGATCGTATCTTTGTAGAGGAAATCCATGTGCCACAACAAATTACAGGCTACGAATATGAATTCATAGCCTGCAAGAAAGGTCTTGAAAAAGGTATTCTCGAACCCTTTGAGATGCCTCACGAAGAAACACTGTACATCATGCAACTCATGGATCAGCTTCGCGAACGGTGGGGCATCCGATATCCAATGGATTAGGAATACACAAGGTAAGAGGACTATTCTACCATTTCAATAGTCTTCTTTAACTTGTCTACATATGCATCGATGGCTGCAACAGCTACGATGTTGACAACATCGCGGACAGTAGCACCGAAATCGACGAAGTGAATAGGTTTGTTAAGACCCATCTGGATCGGGCCGATAATCTCGACGTCGGCATCGAGCATTTGCAGCATCTTATAGCTGGAACGGGCCGAGGTGAGGTTGGGGAATACGAGCGTATTGACATCCTTGCCGTGCAAACGGGTGAAGGGATACTGTTCGTCGCGCAACTCACGGTTGAGCGCAAAGCCCAGCTGCATTTCACCATCGATAGGCAGGTCAGGGTAATGTTCTTGCATATATTCAGCAGCATGCTTTACCTTGAGGGCTCCGTCGCTCTGATTACTACCGAAGTTGGAGTGACTGATCATGCCTACAACGGGTTTCTCGTTGAAGAACTTAACGCTCTTGGAAGCGAGCTTGGCAATGTCGATAAGGGTCTCGGTATCGGGATTCTCGTTGACGAGAGTATCGGCAATATAGAGGATGCCACGGTTGGAGTTGATAATGTGCATGGCAGCAAAGTGCTTGTATTGCGGACGGATACCAATAACTTCCTTGACAACCTTGACGGTGTTGGAATACTTGGTGTAAAGACCGGTAATATACGCATCGGCCTCGCCAGTCTCAACCATCATCATGCCAAAGTAGTTGCGCTCGAACATCTTGTCGTTGGCTTCCTGGAAAGTGTAACCTTCGCGCTGACGTTTCTCTGTAAGAATACGGGCATAGCGTTCACGACGCTCCTGTTCGTCGGGGTGGCGCAAGTTGACAATTTCGATGCCGTCGATATTGAGGTCGAGCTGGGCAGCGAGTTTCTGAATGACCTCATCATTGCCCAGCAAGATGGGCTCGCAGATACCTTCGGCCTTAGCCTGAACAGCAGCTTTCAGCATAGTGGGGTGAACAGCCTCTGCAAAGACGATACGCTGAGGATGGGCAGCTGCAGTAGCGTAGAGCTTCTGAGTGAGTTTTGTTTCCTGCCCCAGCATTACGGACAGTGAGCGCTTGTAAGCATCCCAATCCTCGATGTTACGACGAGCTACGCCACTATCAATAGCAGCCTTTGCTACAGCTGCACTAACTTCAGTAATGAGTCGTGGGTCAACAGGCTTCGGAATGAAGTAATCACGTCCGAAGGTAAGGTTGTTCACCTTATAGACATCGTTCACCACATCAGGTACAGGCTGCTTAGCCAAATCGGCAATGGCGTGAACAGCAGCCAACTTCATCTCCTCGTTGATGGCGCTGGCGTGAACATCAAGAGCACCACGGAAGATGTAGGGGAATCCGATGACGTTGTTAATCTGGTTAGGATAGTCGGTACGACCTGTAGACATCAGCGTGTCAGGACGAGCTTCCATAGCATCCTCGTAGCTGATTTCAGGAACGGGGTTAGCCAGTGCAAAGATAACAGGATCCTTAGCCATTGACTTCACCATATCCTTGGTCAGTACATTACCCTTTGAAAGACCTACGAAGACATCAGCATCCTTGACAGCTTCTTCCAATGTGTGGATATCTGTACGCGTGGTGGCAAAGAACTTCTTCTGGTCGTTCAAGTCTGTACGACTGGTTGAGATGACACCCTTGGAGTCGAGCATAACGATGTTCTCCTTCTGGGCGCCGATAGCCATATATAATTTGGTACACGAGATGGCTGCAGCACCAGCTCCGTTAACTACAATCTTCACTTTCTTGATGTCCTTGCCATTCACTTCAAGGGCATTCTTCAAACCAGCAGCTGAGATAATGGCAGTACCATGCTGGTCGTCGTGCATAACGGGAATGTCGAGCGTGCGCTTCAGACGTTCCTCAATATAGAAACACTCAGGGGCTTTGATGTCCTCAAGGTTGATGCCTCCGAAAGTTGGGGCAATCTTCTCAACAGCCTCGCAGAACTTCTCTGGGTCTTTCTCAGCAACTTCAATATCGAATACATCGATACCACCATATATCTTGAAAAGCAGACCTTTACCCTCCATCACGGGTTTTCCACTCATGGCACCGATATCGCCCAAACCGAGTACTGCAGTACCATTTGAGATAACAGCTACCAAGTTACCTTTATCTGTATATTTATATGCATCATCAGGATTCTGCTGGATTTCAAGACAAGGGTAGGCCACACCTGGCGAATAAGCCAGTGATAGGTCGGTTTGTGTACGATAAGCCTTTGTTGGCTTTACTTCGATTTTACCAGGGCGGCCAGACTCGTGATACTCCAGAGCAGCCTCTTTTGAGATTTTTACCATATTAAGTGTATTATTATTGAGTTGGATTTCTTTTTCGGACGCAAAAATACAAAAAACTCATGTAAAACAAACCGTTTTTTATATTTTTTTGTAACTTTGCCGCCGGAAATAGATATTTATGCAATAATATGCAAGAAATTAAAGAAACGAACAGCTACAGACTTGCACTGAAGGACAAGATATTGGATGCAGCTATGAATGCATTCATGAAGCATGGTATTCGTGCGGTTAAGATGGACGACATAGCTCAGCAGTTAACCATCTCTAAGCGAACGTTGTATGAAATCTATGAGGATAAAGAAGAATTGCTCTATCGTAGTATTATTAAATATGATAAACTGAGACTAGAGCGCTTGACACAATATGCCGAAGAGGGCCACCATGTGATTGATGTGATATTGGAGGCTTATCGAATTAAGATGAATGAGGTGCGTACAGTCAATCCTTCATTCTATGAAGATATCATGAAATATCCGAAAGTGGAGAAATATATCAAGGAGGCCAAAAAGCAATCGAGAGGAAAGTTCCTGGATTTTATGCAACTGGGTGTGAATCAGGGCTTATTGCGTAAGGAGGTAGACTATAATATGGTGCCTCACATGTTTGATGCCATAGGAAAACACATCATGGACAACCACCTGTTACAACGCTATACGGTGGAACAGTTGTTTGTGAACTTCTTCTTGGTATCGCTTCGTGGACTATGCACACCACAGGGTGTGAAAGTGCTGGATGAAGCGGTGACTAAAATTCAGTAAATGAGAGAGGCATCAGTTCTTTGATGCTATTAATGACAAAGGTGCGTTTGCGCCCGTAGAGCAGGATGCGTACGGGGTGCTTGAAACGTGTCTCTGTCTCGATGAGTACTTGGCGACAAGGACCGCAAGGACTTGCAGGTTCATCAATCAACTCACCCTTTGTGTTGCGAGCCGTGATGGCCAGTGCTATAACAGGCTGGTCAGGATATTGGGCGCCAGCTGCAAAGATAGCTGCACGTTCGGCACAAATTCCTGCAGGGAATGCTGCATTTTCCTGATTGCATCCAATAATCATCTTGCCATTGGCCAAAAGAAGAGCAGCACCCACACAGAAGTGAGAGTAGGGGGCATAGGAGCGGTTGGTTCCTTCAATAGCCATGTCGATTAATTGACGATCTGTTTCAGTGAGTTCTGATAGTTGAGCGACCTGTATGGCGCTTTTTAGTGTCATTTCTTCCATAATATTTCGATTTTTGTTGCAAATATAATTCTTTTTCTATAATTTTGCATCAAATTTCGGAAGAAAATTAATGAAACGACAAATATTTATCCTATTTTTGCTGTTTTCAGCACTTGGAACAGCCTCTGCACAACTTAAACGTAACAGGGCCTACGAAGATTATTTCAATCAGTGGGCTGAGGTTGCTATGCAGCAGATGATTCAATATCGCATACCTGCCAGCATCACTTTGGCACAAGGTGTGCTCGAGTCTGCTGCAGGTAAAAGTGAACTGGCGCTCAGGGCGAACAATCATTTTGGTATCAAGTGTAACGGATGGACGGGGCGCAGGTCGTATCATGATGACGACGAGCGTGGAGAATGTTTCCGTGCCTACGACAATGCTTATCAGAGCTACGTTGACCACTCCGTGTTTTTGAGCACCAGTCAGCGCTATCGCAGACTTTTCGACTTGAAGCGCACCGACTATGTAGGATGGGCAAAGGGATTGAAGGCGTGCGGATATGCTACGAGCCCAACCTATGCCACCAAGCTGATAGAGATTATTGAAACGTATCAACTGCATCAATATGATACGGGTAAAGAATTTAACAAACGTGAGACCGTTTTGCTGCAACAAGGCGATCTGCGTAACATATATACCTTCAATCAGAACTACTATATCCGGGCAAGACGTGGTGATACGTTCCGCAGAATAGCTGAAGATGTGGACATCTCCTATAGGAAACTGGCTAAATACAACGAGAGAGATAAGAACGATGTGTTGCAGGAAGGCGAGATTGTCTGGTTGCAGAAAAAGGCTAAAAAGGCTCCTAAGACATTCAAGAACAGACCCCATAGAGTGGAGCCGGGTGAGTCGATGTATACCATTTCTCAACGCTATGGCATTAGACTGAAATATCTATATAAGATGAACAAGCTGAGCCCTGATTATATCATCAGACCAGGCGATTTGTTAAGAGTAAGATAATAATAGTATTAAAAATAGAAAGGATGAAGAAATTATTGTTTGCAGCCATTGGGCTGGTAGCACTCACAGCTTGTTCCGTACGAAGCGATCACAGTCAGAAACAGGCAGGACAATATGCCGAACCAGACAGTGTGCCACCGGTAGACTCGGTGATAGCGATAAACCCAGAGGACACTGCTTCATGGTTGGAAGAAGAGGTTATTGACGTTCCTGAGATACCAGAAGAGGCCTCGTCGGAAGTTGACGAGAAGGCAATGGAAGATTATGAACGTATGTTCCAAGGAAAAGAGTAGGGCAGCAACCCTACTCTTATTGTTATCATTGGCCCCAAACTCATAGGGGCTTTATTTTTGCATCCAGCTTTTATTCTTTCAGGAGCTTGTCAAGGAAGTCATCCAAATCCTTGTCAAGGTCAGCCATCAGTTCGTCATTCAGTATCACGATATCATCGTCAACCAGATAAAGCTCTTCGATAGCTTCGCGGTCGTCATCTTCCAACACAAAGGAATATGGTTTCAGAACAGACATCTGCTCAATAAGGTCCTTGCGATTGTTCAGGATGGAGCGTAAGGTAGTGGCTACACCCTCATAGAAATCATCATCCTTGTTGTCAATCCATTGCTCTACGACACAACGGTTTATCTCGTTGTCATCATCGTCGAATGCCAACATCTCACCCGTATCCTGAGAAACACGGATATGAATATCCGTCAGTTGGGTTGCTTCCTCTGTAGGAGGGAATTTCTCGGCTATCTTGCGGATGGCACGTTCAGCCTCTTGCAATGTTTGTTCTGTAGGTTTCATCTTGTTTGCTCTTAATTTGACGTTACAAAATTACATATTTTACAGCATAATTGCAAACGATTACGGTTTTTTTTCAAAAAAATCTTCGCATGCGCGTGTGTAATTCATATTTTTATAGTACCTTTGCACGTGTTAAAGACTACTTGAGATACTAATGAGTAACAAAATAAAGCATTCGGGGGTTGTTGAAAATATCCTGGGCGATAGCGTTCAAGTGCGCATTGTCCAGACTTCTGCATGTGCAGCCTGTAAGGTGGCTGGCTATTGTAATGCCTCTGAGTCAAAAGAAAAACTCGTGGATGTATATCATGCCGATACTCGCAATCTCAGGGTGGGCGATGTGGTGACGGTGACGGCCTCAACGCAAGTGGCTGCACAAGCATTGCTGTTAGGTTTTGGACTGCCTTTTGTCGTATTGGTTGCGGTGCTGATAGCTGTGTTGCTGATTACGGGCAACGAGGGCGCAGCTGCGCTGAGTGGACTGGGTGCATTGGTTCCTTACTATGCAGTGCTTTTCCTGTTTCGTAACCGCATTCGTGATAAGCTTTCTTTTTCGATAGAATAAATATATAACAAACTAAAACAAATAACAGTTTAGATTATGAATTTTATTATGATTGCAGTATTAGTGCTTGGCGCTATCGGTCTGATAGCTGCTCTTGTGCTGTATCTCTGCTCCAAGAAGTTCTACGTCTATGAAGATCCACGCATTGCTCAGGTTACTGAGCAGTTGCCAGGTGCCAACTGTGGTGGCTGTGGATTTGCTGGATGTGGAGGCTTGGCCGATGCACTTGTCAAGGGTGCAGATGCTGGTAGCATCGAGGGACTGAAATGTCCTGTTGGTGGAGCAGAAGTGATGGGCAAAGTTGCCGACCTGCTGGGTATGGCCATTGCCAACGGCGAACCAATGGTTGCCGTAGTACGTTGTAACGGAACCTGCGAGATGCGTCCCAAGATTGCTGAGTACAGTGGTCTGCGCACCTGTGCTGCCATGAACTCATGCGGCGCTGGTGAGACGGCTTGCGGCTTCGGCTGTCTGGGATGTGGCGATTGCGTGGCTGCTTGTCAGTTTGACGCTATCCACATGAATCCTGAAACAGGTCTGCCTGAGGTTGACGAAGAGAAGTGCACATCGTGCGGAGCCTGCGTAAAGGCATGTCCTCGTCACATCATCGAGCTTCGCAAGAAGGGACCTAAGGGCCGCAAGGTGTTTGTTTCGTGTGTTAACAAAGACAAGGGTCCTGTAGCCATGAAGGCTTGTAAGGCTGCTTGTATCGGCTGTGGCAAGTGCGAGAAGGAGTGTCAGTTTGGTGCTATCACCATTGAGAACAATGTTTCGTACATCGACTTCAACAAGTGCCGTCTCTGCCGTAAGTGCGTAGCCGTTTGTCCTACTAAGGCTATCCACGCTGTGAATTTCCCAGCACCCAAACCCAAACCCGAATCTAGTGAAGCTAGTCCTGCTAGCAATCCAGAAAGAAAGGAGGAACAAGCATGAACGTAAGAACATTCCGTATTGGTGGTGTACACCCCGAAGAGAATAAGCTGACCCACGAGGTGGCTACCAAGCCAGCAGCTCTGCCCAAGCAGGCCATTTTCCCGTTGAGCCAGCACATTGGTGCTCCCGCTAAACCCGTTGTCGCTAAGGGCGATAAGGTAAAGGTGGGTACGATGATTGCCGAGGCTGGTGGCTTCGTGTCAGCTCCTATTTTCTCCAGCGTCAGTGGTACCGTTTTCAAGATTGATACTGCTATCGACGCCACTGGCTATCGTAAGCCTGTGATTATCATTAATGTAGAAGGTGATGAGTGGGAAGAAAACATTGACCGCTCTGACAAGTTGGAATTGGTAAAAGACCATCCCGAGCTCACTCCTGAAGAGATTGTGAATCGCATTAAGGCTGCAGGTGTTGTAGGTATGGGTGGTGCTTGTTTCCCCACCTTCATCAAGCTTTGTCCTCCTCCCACGGCTAAGGCAGAGTGTGTGATTATCAATGCCGTAGAGTGCGAGCCCTATATCACTGCCGACTTCCGTTTGATGATGGAACATGCCGATGAGATTCTTGTTGGCTTGGAGCTGTTGATGAAGGGCGCTAAGGTGACCAAGGGTTACATTGGTATTGAGACCAACAAGATGCCTGCCATCGAGCTTCTGACCAAGAAGTGTGCTGAGGTGTTCGGCAACTCTGAATACCAAGTTGAGGTAGTGCCCCTGAAGCAGCGCTATCCGCAGGGTGGTGAGAAACAGTTGGTCGATGCTGTGATACGCCGTCAGGTGCCTGCACCTCCCGCTATCCCTGTTAACGTAGGCGCTATCGTGCAGAACGTAGGTACTGCCTTTGCCGTTTATGAAGCTTGTATGAAGAACAAGCCCCTGTTCGAGCGCTACACCACCGTAACGGGTAAGAAGTTGGCTAATCCTGGCAACTTCCTCGTTCGTATGGGTACACCTATGAAGGACCTGATTGACGCTTGTGGTGGTATGCCCGAGGGCGACAACAAGCTGTTGGCTGGTGGCCCGATGATGGGTAAGGCACTGACCAGTGTTGAGGTGCCCATCTGCAAGGGAACCAACTCAGTGACCATCATCTCTGGCGAAGAGGCTTTCCGCAAGGAGCCTAACCCCTGTATCCGCTGTGCCAAGTGCGTCTCAGCCTGTCCTATGGGCTTGGAGCCTTACTTGCTGGCTAAGCTTGCTGCTGTACAGAACTGGGAGCGTGCCGAGCATGAGGAAGTGGTAAGCTGTATCGAGTGTGGCTCATGCCAGTTCACTTGTCCTGCTCACCGTCCGTTGCTCGACAATATCCGTCAGGCTAAGGCTACCGTTATGGGTATCATTCGTGCTCGTGCAGCTGCAGCAGCACCTAAGAAGTAATCACAAATATCAAAGTTCAAAGATTAAAGTTCAATGAATAAATTAATTGTATCACTTTCGCCTCACGCACACGGAACCGACACCGTTGAGAAGAACATGTACGGCGTTATCATCGCCCTCGTGCCTGCGCTGCTCGTGTCGTTCTATTTCTTTGGCATTGGCTCTGCCATTGTCTGTGCTACGAGCGTTGCGGCCTGCGTCTTCTTCGAGTGGGCCATCAATAAGTTTATGATGAAGAACGAGCGCTGCACCGTTTGCGATGGTTCTGCTATCCTTACTGGTCTGCTGCTTGGTTTCAACCTGCCCTCCAACCTCCCCATCTGGATTATCATCATTGGTGCCCTGTTTGCCATTGGTGTTGCCAAGATGACATTCGGTGGTCTGGGCAATAACCTCTTCAATCCCGCATTGGTAGGTCGTGCAGCCCTGTTGGTAGCCTTCCCTGCCCAGATGACCACTTGGCCTAAGGTAGGACAGCTCACCAGCTATCTCGATGCTGAGACAGGTGCCACACCTCTTTATATCATGAAGGAAGCCATAAAGCACGGCGACGCTACGATTCTCGAAAAGCTGCCCTCATCCTTCGACCTTCTCATTGGTAACCATCCCGATGGTGGTGGTGCTATGGGTGAGATTTGTGCACTGGCACTGCTCTTGGGCTTGGCCTACATGCTTTGGAAGAAGATTATCACTTGGCACATCCCCGTTTCTATCATCGGCACCGTGTTCGTCCTCGCTGCTATTATGCACGTGGCTAATCCTGCTTATGCCGATCCCTTTGCTGTCATCTTCTCAGGTGGTTTGATGCTTGGCGCCATCTTCATGGCTACCGATTATGTCACCTCGCCGATGACCGCCAAGGGCCAGCTCATCTATGGTGTTGCCATTGGTGTGCTCACCATCGTTATCCGTAACTGGGGTGCTTATCCAGAGGGAATGTCGTTCGCTATTCTGATCATGAACGCCTTTACTCCTCTTATTAATACATATGTGAAACCCAAGCGCTTCGGTGAAGTGCCTGCTAAAAACTAAGATGCTATGAAGAAGTTAGAATCATCACTTACTAATATGGTGCTGGTACTTACCTTGGTAGCAGTCATCATGGGTGGTATCCTCGCTTACGTGAACCATCTCACGGAGGGCCCCATTGCAGAACAGAAAGAAAAGGCACTGGCCGATGGTATCAAAGCCGTTATGGTGTGCGACGACCTTAAGGTTGCCAAGACCGATGTGGTTAAGCAGAACGATGCCAAGGGCAAGGAAATGACCTTTACCGTCTATCAGATTAAGGACGCTCAAGGCAATGACCTCGGAGCTGCTGTCGAGTCAACTACTATGGGTTTCGGTGGCGACCTGAAGGTGCTTGTAGGTTTCGATACCAAAGGCACTATTCTGGGCTACACCCTGTTGGAGCATGCTGAGACTCCTGGACTTGGCGCCAAGGCCGACCAGTGGTTCCAAGACAATATGAAAGGCGACATTGTTGGCGAGAATCCTGCAGAGCCTCTTACCGTATCAAAGGATGGAGGTAAGGTAGATGCCATCACCGCTTCAACCATCACTTCGCGTGCCTTCCTCTTAGCAATCAACAATGCCTATAAGGCTTACAAGGCCACACCGGCAGAGTGAAATAGTAAATCGTAAATTAGTAAATACACTTTATGAATTACATAGATATTATTAAGAATGGTATTGTCAAGGAGAACCCCACGTTCGTCTTGATGTTGGGTATGTGTCCTACGCTGGCCACTACCACCTCTGCCATGAACGGTATGTCGATGGGTCTGGCCACGATGGCTGTGCTCATCTGCACCAACTTTGTGATTTCCTGCCTAAAGTCGGTCACCCCCGATAAGGTGCGCATCCCCGTGTTCATCGTGGTTATTGCCGCCTTCGTGACCATGCTCCAGTTGGTTATCAAGGCCTATCTGCCCGACATTGATGCAGCCCTCGGATTGTTCATTCCGCTGATTGTGGTCAACTGTATCATCCTGGGTCGTGCTGAGGGCTTTGCCTCTAAGAATTCACCCGTTGCCTCGCTGTTCGACGGCATTGGCATTGGTCTCGGTTTCACCCTCGGTCTCACCCTGCTGGGCATCTGCCGCGAGGTGCTGGGCTCTGGTTCCATCTTTGGTTTCACCCTATTGCCCGAGACCTATAACATTCTGCTCTTTGTGCTCCCTCCAGGTGCTTTCATCATGCTGGGATTCCTGATTGCTATCGTTAATAAGATCAGAAGTTAAGGAAATCATAAATTTCAAAATTCAAAGTTCAAAGATCAAAGATTATGGAATACATATTGATTTTCATTAGCGCGATATTCGTCAACAATATCATTCTGTCGCAGTTCCTCGGCATCTGTCCTTTCTTGGGCGTCTCCAAGAAGGTTGATACCTCGCTGGGCATGTCGGCTGCTGTAGCTTTCGTGTTGACGCTGGCCACCATCGTTACATGGTGCGTTCAGACCTACGTTTTGGAGCCCAACGGACTGCAATATCTTCAGACCATTGCTTTCATTCTGGTCATTGCTTCGCTGGTACAGATGGTCGAGATCATCCTCAAGAAGGTTTCGCCCGCATTGTATCAGGCACTGGGCATCTTCCTGCCCCTCATCACTACCAACTGTGCCGTGCTGGGTGTTGCCATTCTGGTTATCCAGAAAGACTATAACCTGCTGCAATCCGTTGTTTACGCCTTCTCCACAGCCATTGGTTTCGGCTTGGCACTCACCGTGTTTGCTGGCATGCGCGAGCAACTGGAGTTGGTCAAGATTCCAAAGGGCATGCAGGGTATGGCCATCGTCATGCTCTCTGCAGGTCTGCTGAGTCTTGCTTTTATGGGCTTCTCAGGTGTAGATGGTGGTTTGAAGATTCTCTTCGGCTTGGATTAAGCCCTCAGTTCCCAGAAGGCTACGGCAGCAGCTGCTGCCACGTTCAGCGAGTCAACGCCGTGAGCCATTGGGATTCTTACCGTATAGTCGGCCTCTTCTATCGTTTGATAGGGGAGGCCGTCGCCTTCTGTCCCCATGATGATGGCGAGCCTTTCTTCCGCTTTCAGTTGTGGGGCGTCCAGCGATATCGAGTTGTCGCTTAGCGCCATTGCAGCCGTTTTGAATCCCAGCTGCTGCAATGATTTCACGGGTGCGTTCATCCATGTCCAAGGCACCAGAAATACCGAGCCCATCGATACGCGTACAGCCCTACGGTTCAGCGGGTCGCACGAATCGCGTGTCAGTACTACCGCGTCAATGCCCAGCGCTGCAGCCGAACGGAATATGGCCCCTATGTTCGTCGTGTCCGTCACTGCCTCAATCACCACTATGCGGCGCGCATCCTTTACCACTTCCGCCACCGCAGGCATCTTCCTTCTGCGCATGGCACACAGCACCCCGCGTGTCAGCGTGTAGCCCGTCAGTTGAGCCAATAGCTCTCGCGTACCTGTATAAATAGGTATATCGCCCGCGCGCGCGATGATGTCACGCGCATCGCCCTCTATGTGCTTCCGTTCGCAGAGTAGGGCAGTGGGCTCCCATCCTGCATCTAGCGCCACCCTTATTACCTTCGGACTCTCCGCAATGAACAGTCCTTTCTCGGGCTCCAGCTCCATGCGCAACTGCGCTTCGGTCAGTGTGCTGAACACCTCAATACCAGGCTCGTTCAGCGATTTTATTTCTATAATTGCCATAATCTACGCGCAAAATTACAAAATTTCTAATTAATATTTGTTTTTTTGCTCGTTTATTCGTACCTTTGCACCCCGAAATGGTTTGGTCTGGTAGCTCAGCTGGATAGAGCAACAGCCTTCTAAGCTGTGGGTC